>Ga0255341_1001445_pt1 | contig 33532 bp, 31 predicted proteins | sample wastewater_treat_8_FD_192418 | JGI IMG/M metagenome (GOLD analysis project Ga0255341, IMG submission 192418) | Wastewater microbial communities from Lulu Island WWTP, Vancouver, Canada - plant12 | ecosystem: Engineered > WWTP > Wastewater > Unclassified | place: Canada: Vancouver, British... | reverse complement strand
GCACGCGCAATTCCTTGGCCAGGGCTTTGAGGCCATTGGAAATGTCCGCAATCTCCTGCTGACGATTGTCCACTCGGCGCGCAGTAGAATGGAGCAATTGGAGGTAGTCAACCACAAACAATTTGATGCCATGCTGCTGCGCCAGCCGCCGGGCCTTGGCGCGCAATTGGAGGATGGACAGCCCCGAGGTGTCGTCAATAAACAGCGGGACGCCGGACAGCCGGCCCGCCGCGCCAGTCAGTTTGGGGAAATCCCGCGTGGCGAGAAATCCCTCGCGGACGGCGCGCAGGTTCACCCGCGCCAGGGAACACAACAAACGCATGACCAGCGATTCCGCCGTCATTTCCAGGCTGAACACCCCCACCGGCTGCCGCAGTTCCACCGCCACGTGCTCGGCAATGTTCATGGCCAGCGAGGTCTTGCCCACACTGGGGCGCGCCGCAATCACGATCATTTCGCCCGCATGCAAGCCGCTGGTCAGCCGGTCCAAGTCCGCAAAGCCGGTTGACAAACCGACCAGCAACCCCGGCGTCGCATGCCGCGCCTCGATCTGGCTGATGGCGGTGTGAATCAATTCCCGCATCGGCGCGATGCCGCCCTCAACGCGATCCTCGCTGATGCGCAAAATGTCCCGCTCCACCTCGTCCATCAAGATGTCCACCTCGCCCTCGTGCTCGTACAGCCGCCCGATGACGCCGGTGCAGGTCTGGATCAAGCGCCGGAGAAGATATTTTTCGTAAACGATGTTGGCGTAATAACCGAGGTTGGCGGCGGAGGGGACCGTCTCCGGCAGGGTCGTAAGATACGGAAGACCGCCGACCTGATCCAGTTGGTTGCCCGGCTGCGGGCGTTGCCGCTCATCCCGGGGTTGGGTATCCCGCAGCCGCTGCTGCAAGGTAATGAGATCAATCGGCTGCTGTTGATCAAACATCTCAACCAGCATCCGGTAAATTGTTTGATGCCGCAGGTCGTAAAACACCTCCGGATTGCCGTGGAGCAGTTCCAGGCTCTCGCCCATGCCGGGGTTGGGCGCCAACAAGATGCACCCCAGCACGCCTTGCTCGGCTTCCAGCGAGTGTGGCGGCAGGCGATCCAGGCGCAGGGATTCGAGAGCGGTCGCCTGGCGCCGCCGGGCGCGCTTCAAATCGGCGGAAACGCCAGCGCTTTCGACCACGGAATTTATCATGCGTTGAGCAGACAAAATTTTCGGTCGAAACTCAAACTTGAATTGCGGAAGGTTGTTGCCGGCTTATTCACCAACCAAGAGCAGCATTTACCATTTGATCTAAAACGGCCGTTGGCTTGGTCCGCATATCCCGCGGATCACGTAAAAACACAGAGGCAAAAGCAATTTCTCTGCGCCTCAAAAATCTTCCTCACCAGGCGAAGGACAAGTTTTTCTCAAGTCCTTGTCCATTCGTGGGTTTCGTGTGTTTCGGGGTTTTTAACTGTGAAATTTAGATTGGCCGGATCACCCCCCTTGTGCCGGGAATCCCCGCGGACGTCTCCCGCCAGCCCGCCGTTCGGAGTTCTCCGGAGGGCTTCCATGTCTTTGGGCCGCTCAGTCGTGCGGATCCACCTTAACCCAGCCTTTGGTGACGGCGAACCGGGTCAACCCTGCCACACTGCGGATCTGGAGTTTGGCCATGATGTGTTCCCGGTGCGTTTCCACAGTGCGCACGCCCACCCCGAGGCGGTCGGCAATTTCTTTATTGCTGAACCCCTCGGCGATGCCCACCAGCACCTCGCGTTCGCGCGCGCTTAATTCCGCCGCGCCGTCGCCCGCCGTACGGACGAATTGGTTCAAGGCCACTCGGGCCGCATCGGGACTGAAAAAGGCATCACCCCGGCGCACCGCTTCAATGGCCTGCAACAGCTCCGCCGTGTTGGCCTCTTTGATCACGTAACCCTTGGCGCCGCTCTGAATGATCCGGAGCACATACTCGCTGTTGGCATACATCGAAAGAATGATTACCCGGATGTCCGGCAGCTCGCGCCGCAAGGTCTCCGTCAAGGCCAGGCCGTCCATCCGCGGCATGTCTATGTCGGTCAAGACCAGGTCGGGCTGACATTCGTGCGCCAGCCGCAGACCCTCCACCCCGTCCGCCGCTTCACCGACAATCTCGATATGGGATTGACGCGAAAGCGAATCCCGAATTCCCCAACGGACAATCGGATGATCATCCACCAGCAGCACGCGTATCCGGGCCGGCCCGGACGCATCCTCCGTTTGGGGCGGCTGATTCTGGTTTGTCTTCATCTGGTTCTTGCTCTTGGTCTTCATGATCTGCAATGCCGCAACAGTCCGGGAACGCGGCTCGCCGGTTCTCCGAATCCTCACCCGCGCCGGCTGTTTGCCGTGCCGTCACCGGTTGAGCGTAATGCATGGCTCACGCCGGATTTCCTCGTTGCACCCAAGCCGTCGCGTGTTGGGTCAGTTCCGCCGCGCTTTTGAGATTGAGCTTTCGTTTGATCTGTTCGCGGTAATACTCAATGGTCTTGACGCTGAGGTGAAGCTCCTGCGCAATCTGCCGGGTCGTTTTCCATTCGCCGGTGAGTTGAAAAACTTCCAACTCCCGGTCACTCAGCAAATCGGCCGGCGATGCCTGGCTCTCCTCCATCTGGCCGCGAACCTGACGTTGGAGCAGCCGGGCGGCCAGGGTGTCGCTCATGTAAACCGTCCCGGACAAAACGCGGCGGATCGCGATCAACACCCGATCCAACGCCTCTTCTTTCATCAAGTAACCAAGGGCGCCAGCACGAAACGCCACCTCGGCGTAAACCAACTCGTCGTGAATACTCAAAACCAACACCGGCAGACGCGGGTGGCTCGCCTTGATGTTGCGCATCAATTCCAGGCCGCTGCTCTCTTTGAGCGAAATATCCGCAATGACCAAGTCCGGTTTCAGCCGCTCGATGGCGGTCATGGCTTGGGACGCATTTTCCTCCTCGGCGCAAACCTCCAAGTCAGGCTGGCGGTTAATGAGTTGGGCAATGCCAAACCGGACCACCGCATGATCGTCCACCAGGAGAATGCGCGCCTTCCTGTTTCCGGTTGTGTTGTGTGTTGTTTGTGCCACGACTCGTCTGATCCGCCGGACCCGACCACGGCAAGGCGGTCGCGTCAACCGCATTGTGCAACAAGATGCCGTGCGACGCAATTACGGACCCCCTCTGGGAATCCGACGCCAACGGCAATTGGGAAAGACTGGGGCCATCGTGCCCCTCGGTGGTAAAGCTCAAGATAATGCGCACATGGCACAGAATGGAACTACGGCACGCCGGCAAGGCTGACGTGGTTCTGGAACGAGTCGCATTCGCACGCATGAATCAGGGTTCTAAGTCTTGGCGGAGCGGGCCTAACAGCGCCGCTCTGACCGGCGATTTCTGGGAGAGGATATTCAACCTCTCCGTCGTGGTCTTGTTAGCCCTGGCCGCCACGGCAAAGTTCCTCGCCACGGGGAGCAACGCCCAGTTTTGGCGATGCCCGACCCGGTGCTGCTCGCGCCGGCCGACTGGCCGCGTTGTACGCCCGCCGGGAGACCCGAATTTTCGGTGCGTAACTCCAGGCGCCCGCAGAACGGTTATGCGGATGAGGCAGGATCGGCGGGGTCGTCGTAATCCGTTGCGCCGACGGGGCGAAGGTTGGTGTAACCACCTACGAAGCGTTGGCTAAAAGCAACACAGTGCCAAACGACAAAACTTCCGTGACGCCAATCTGGCCGGCTTTTTGTTCGGGATCATACTCCCAAGGACTCAGCACAAACCAGATCACCCCGCCAATTTGCGAAAACGTGTTCTTGGGTGATCTGATTATCCGATCCAGCCACTTCTTCCAGAGCACTGCCCCCCCAGCCGTCGCCGACAAAGAGCGGCAGAGGACGGCCGCACTCGACGCCGCGTCCCTCCGCGCATCGGGTCCGTGCGCCCGCTTTTGGGCTGCGCCAGTCCTCTGGCGCCTTCGCCTCATCCGGGACCCCGCCCTCCATTTTTCCGGGATTCTCAATCCGTCGCGTGGATTCCCTTCCCCGGCATGAACACGAGTCCGCACGATTGGTTCGGCCACGCTCGGGTCCGACTATACAGACTTTGGCCGTCGGTTTTCGATACTTCCTCTGCAAAGCGGGTTTCATCACGAAGTATCCACCATTCGGAGATCAGACTGCCGATAAGGAGATTCGCCACGATGAGAGCGGCCAGACAAAATGCGGGGCGAATTTTTCCGCCCGACCAAATTGGCTTGAAGAAGATTACCGGCAAAATGATGAAAAGGGGAAGACCAACCCCAGTCAGCAACCCCCAGACAGAGGCCCTTACATCAAAGCCCACGGTTTCACACAGGGTTCTCCCGACGCCGTAGGACCAAAACCCCAAGGCCAGACTGACGACGCACGCAAACGAAATTTTTGTCTTCATGGTCATGTTCTTTCGGATCGGATTGCCGACGAGAGATCATCAGCCGTTGGCTCTGGTAAAGTAAAGAGGTCTGGTTTTGGTATTGTCCGCTCAACATAATCGTCCCTCACGCCAGTGACACAAACAATGGGCCAGATCACACACCGTGTCTATTCCCAGTCGCGCGGCAATCTACGGCATCGCAACCCGTGGTTTCTCCTGCCGGTCGCCGCGATTTATTACAGAATCAATCGCAAGGAAATCTTCTTTGCGTAATTGCTGCGCCATACTGGTAGAAAGCGGCAGAGGGCTGCCGCGCTCCACGAGGCTTCGCGTCCCCCCGCGCGCCGGGTCAGTGCGCCAGTTTTTGGACTGCGCCAGTCCTCTGGCGCTTTTGACAACCAAGGCCGTCGCCCTTTCCGTCGCCGGGAGATCCGTATTTCCGGCGAGTTGACTCGAATTAATTGTTACCGGTCCGGCTTGGTGGCCACGAATTTCCCCGGATTCAAAATCCCCCGGGGATCGAGTGCGTGCTTGAGGCGCTGATGCAGCGATCGCACCTCCGCGCTGACGGCCAGCGGCCACCAACGTTGCTTGGCGATGCCGATGCCGTGCTCCCCGGTGATGGCGCCGCCCCAGGCAATGACCTGGCGGAACAGTTCGTCCAGCGCGGCTTCCGCGCGTTGCTTCGCCCCGGGCTGGTTGAAATCCACCATGACGTTCGTGTGGATGTTACCATCCCCGGCGTGACCGAAACAGGCGACCGCCAGACCATGCCGGCGTTGCAGGCGGGTCGCAAAATCGAACAAATCTTCCAACCGGCTGCGCGGCACCACCACGTCCTCGTTGAGCTTGGTCAAGCCGGTGTCCCGCAAGGCATACGAGAACTCCCGTCGGATTTTCCAAACCGCCTCGCATTGCGCCGCGCCCAATCCAACCTCGACAAACCGCGGTTTTTGCCGGGCCACAATCCGCCGCACCTCCCGCACCTCCCCGCGCACGGAGCGTTCCTGCCCGTCCAGTTCCACGATCAGATGGGCGCGGCACCCCTGCAGCCGCGCGCTCCCGGTGCGTTGGTAAGCCGCGGCCAGGGTGAAAGCATCCGCCAGTTCCAAGGCCGCCGGAAGAAATCCAGCTTCGAGGATGGCGTGCAGGGAACGCACGGCCTGACGCATGGAACTGAATCCGATGGCCAGATTGGCGCGGAACGGCGGCAACGGCAGCAGTTTCAGCGTGGCGGCAGTCACGATCCCGAGCAGGCCTTCCGATCCCACGAAGAGCCGGTGCAGTTCAAAGCCGGTTTTGTTTTTGTGCGTGCGACCGCCCAGTTGCAGCACGGTGCCGTCCGCCAGCACCACTTCGAGTCCCAGCACATAATCCCGGGTCACGCCATACTTCAGGCAGCGCGGCCCGCCGGCGTTGGTGACGATGTTGCCGCCCAGGGTGTTGTCCGCCCGGCTCGCCGGGTCGGGGGGGTAGAACAGGCCGCGTTGCTCCAAGGTTTCCTGTAAACGCGCGGTGACGACTCCGGCTTCCACCACCGCCACAAAATCCCGCGGATTGATCTCTTTGATCCGGTTCATCCGCGCCAGCGAAAGCACGATCCCGCCTTGCAACGGAACGCATCCGCCCACGTAACCGTGGCCCGCACCGCGCGCCGTGACCGGAATGCCGTGCTGATGGGCAAAGCGCAAGACGGTAGCGACCGTTCGGACGCTGCGGGCGCGCACCACCGCCTCCGGTAAATGCGCCGCAAACCACTTGTCGCCCGCATGGGCGCGGAGCGTGGCGGCGTCAAGACGGAGTTCAGCGGATGGCAGGAGGCGGGCCAGGCGGCGGACCCAGTCAGGGGGTGGTGGATTCATCAGGGAGTGTTTCGGAGGCGTCGAGAAATTGACGGGCTTCGGCGGCCTCAGTCTCCGGCACCTGCACTTGGATGCCGCCGGCCGCCATGGCATATCCGTCCATGCTCAGGGCGGCGGTTTCGTGCATGACCACGGGATGAAATCCGGCGGCTTCCAGCCGGGTGCGCGCGAGATGCGCGTCCGCGGGATTAAAAGCAGTGACGATCGTAATGAGTGACATGATTTAATCAGTTGGGGTTGCTTCGGGTGCGGGCGGCGTTGGGGCGGATTTCAAATCGGCAAAAACAATGACGCCGGCCCCCGTCTGCAACATGCTTTGGACCTGCGCCTCCACCTGTTGCCCCACGAGATGCCGGGCGTGGTTGACCACCACCATGGTGCCGTCGGGCAGATAACCCACCCCCTGCCCCTTGTCCTTGCCCTCGCGGACGATGCGCAGGCTGAGCGGTTCGCCGGGCAGCAGGACGACCCGCAAGGACCGGGCCATCTCGTGGAGGTTGACGTGGTTGACGTTTTGCAGTTCGGCAATGCGGCTGAGGTTGTAGTCGTTGGTGAATAATTTGGCGTTCAGGTTGCGGCCCAGGCGGATGAGCTTGGCGTCCACCTCTTTCTCCTCGGGAAAGTCGCCGTCGTGGATTTTCACCTCGTTGCGCTGGTTGCGCTGGATGCGGTTCAGCATTTCCAGACCGCGCCGGCCGCGCGCGCGTTTGATGGCGTCGGCGGAATCGGCGATTTGTTGCAGTTCCCTGAGCACAAACCGCGGCACCACGATGATGCCTTCCAGAAAATTGGCCTCGATCAAGTCGGCAATGCGCCCGTCAATGATCACGCTGGTGTCCAGCAACAACAGATTGTCCGGCTTATTGCGGGGCGCGAACCGCACATAGGGGATGATCAGCGAAAAATCCTCCTTGTTGCTGCGCATGGCGAGGATGATGCCGATGTAACTGAAGCTTAGGAACAGGCTCAACCGGATCAGCCAGCGCGTGGACTCCTCCCCCACGGTGTCGAACAACCCGGACCGGTCAATCAGCGCGGCGACCACCGTGCCGAGCAGCAGACCGAAAGTGGTCGCGGAGAAGGCGCGGAGGGAAAACCCTTTGAGCATTTCATCCACGGCAATGAACAACCCGCCAAAGCCGAAGCCAATGACCAACCCCAGGAGGGGATGCGCCGTCCATTCCGGCCGCACTTGACTGATGGCGTAGCCGGCCACGGTGCACATGCCCAGAAACAAAATACGAATGACCCAGATTGCCATAACGCGCGCTTTTCTAAAACGGATCTTTGGGCGCCCGCAACCGGACGTCAGCGGGCTCACGCGGAGTCGCCGTCGGGCGTTTCCAAAGCATCCGCCACAGGCCGAATTGGTTCAGGTTGCTGGTGGTGATGCTCAGGTTATGGGCGATCTGACCTAAATCCTCCGCCAGTTGTTCGTCGGCCAGCAGGCGGCCCGCCGCGCCTTTGCCCGCCCGCAAATCCACCAATAGGTGATTCAATAATTCCGCGGCAGATTCAATGCTTTTCAAGGTGTTGGTGATTTCGCCCGCCTGTGTTTCCAGCAGGACGTTCAAGTGTTCCGAGAACCCCCGCAATTCCCGGGAAAAGAAGGCAATGTTGCTCACGGATTCCGACACCAGAGGCGTTTGGGTGGTCACGAGATCGTCCACCTGCACGACCGCGTTCTCCGCGCGCTGGGAGATCGCCTGCAGACTGCTCAACGTATTCGAAACCTGCACCAGGGTCTCCTCATTCAGCACCAGCCGCCGGATATCCTCAATCGCTCCATCCAGTTTCTTGGCGGTCTGGTCAATCCGCCGAATGAACCCGCTGGCCTCGCGGGCGGTTTGCTGCAGATTGAACGGTGGCGGGCAAACGGCCTCCTCGCCTGGCTGGAAAAAACGGACATCAAGATTCGCCCCGGGATAAATGGCGACGAATTGATCCCCCAGAAAACCGCTTTGTTCGATGACGAACAACGCGTTCGTGCGGACGAAGAATTCTTTTTTAATCTGCAACGTCAGGCGCACCGACTCGCCCCGGGACGAGAGCGACAGGTCGGTGACGTTGCCGATGGGATAGCCGGCCATGAGCACCGGCGCGCCCCGCTTGATGCCGCCCATGTCGGTGGTGCGCAGGTATAATTCGTAAGTGCCGGCAAACCGGGTCACTCCCTTGCTAAAATTGACGAGCAACAGCGCGACCAGCACCAGGCCCACCGCCACAAACAGGCCCACTCGGATTTCCAAACGCGCTTTGTCCATGTCAGAACTCGTGTGCTTGGGGATCAGCCACGCCGTCAATGAAACGCCGGACCACCGGGTCTGGCGAGGCAAAAATCGCTTCCGCGGCGCCGCTGGCATACACCCGTTTGTCGTGCAGCAGCACGATGCGCTGCCCCACCCGCCGCGCGCTGCGCAGGTCGTGCGTGACCACCACGCTGGTGACTTTCAACTCGTCCCGCACCCGGACGATGAGCTGATCAATGCTATCCGCCATGATGGGATCCAGGCCGGTGGTTGGTTCGTCATACAGGACGATTTGCGGTTGATACACGATGGCCCGCGCCAACCCCACCCGCTTCCGCATGCCGCCGGAGAGTTCGGACGGTTTTTTCGGCCCGGTGCCCGGCAGCCCCACCATCTCCAACGCCGTCGCCACTTTGCGGGCGATCTCTCCCGCAGTCAGATCCCGCCGCTGACGAAAGGCGAACGCCACGTTTTCCGCCACCGTCATCGAGTCGAACAACGCCGCGCTTTGAAACAACATGCCGAACTTCCGCCGCACCCGCAACAAGGCCCGCTCCCGCAGCGGGACCAGATTCTCCCCGTCAATCCACACCTCGCCGGCGTCCGGTTTCAGCAAGCCAATGAGATGCTTCAGCAACACACTTTTGCCGCCGCCGCTGCGCCCGAGGATCACCACCGATTCGCCCGTTTCAATGCGCAGATCCACGCCCGCCAGGATGGTTTGCACACCGAAACGTTTTTCTAGTTGCCGGGTTTCGATCATGAGGTTAGCCACTCAAAAAACGGGGTGAGCGACAGCGTCAGGAAGAAGTTTGCCATCAGAATGCCAATGGACGAAACCACCACCGCTTCCGTGGTGGCTCGCCCCACGCCTTCCGCGCCTTCGCCGCAGAACAAGCCCTTGTAACAACCGACCAGCGCGACGATGCCACCGTAAATGAACGCCTTGATGATGCCGATGCATACATCCGTCGCCCCGGTGTACCGCAGCATGTTGTGCCAGGAATACGCCGGATCAATGCCCAGTAAATACACCCCCACCACGTAAGCCGCGCCGATGCCCATGGCGATGCTTTCCGCCGTCAGCAGTGGCAGCGCGATGTGCGCCGCCACCAGCCGCGGCGTGACTAGGTAATCCACCGGATGCGTGGCCAGCGTGCGCAGGGCGTCAATTTGTTCCGTGACCCGCATGGTGCCCAGTTCCGCGGCGATGGCGGCGCCCACCCGCCCGGCCACCATCAAGCCGGTCAACACCGGCCCCAGTTCGCTGCACATCGAGACGCTGACCACCGCCAGGGTTGCGGTGTCCATTTTCACCTTGTGAAACTGGAAAAAGGTCTGCGCGCACAACACCATCCCCGTAAAGGCGCCGGTGATGAGCACCACCGACTGCGACTTCACGCCCATGAAATAAATTTGGTAGAGCAGATCGCGCCAGGCGAGTTTGCCGCGCACCACCGATCCCACAGCCTCCCCCCCGAGCAACGCCATCCGGCCCAGGCCGCTGATGGCTTGGACAAACGGCAGTCTGCGTCGGACGTTCATGCCCGCAGTGTAAGCCATCCCGCCCGGACCCCAAAGAAAAACGATCCCGCCACGCCGGAGGTTCGCGTCTCTCCACGCGCCAAACTTGAATCAGCACCGCCCGGCGTCAGCGGATCACCAGGGGTACGAACCAATAAACGGTCGCCACAACCACCACCAGGCTTATGCTGTCCAAGACGAAGCCGTGCCGGACCATTTTGAGCAACGGCACGCAGCCCGAACCATATACCACGGCATTGGGCGGCGTGGAGACGGGCAGCATGAAAGCCAGCGATGCCGCCAGGCAAACCGCCAGCGCAGGTTGCAGCGGCGATACCCCCGCCGCTTGGGCCACGGCAATCGCCACCGGCACCACCATGTTCGCCGCCGCGGTGTTGGAAGTCGTCTCGGTCAGCAGCAGGCTCACGAAGGTGAAGAGGATGATCAATCCCAGGTTGGTGTGGGTCTGCAGCGCGCCGGCCACTCCTTCGCCCAGCCATCGGGCCAAGCCCGTGCTGAACATCGCGTCGCCCAGCGCCAGCCCACCGCCAAATAACAACACGGTGCCCCAGTCAATCCGCTTGGCTTCCCGCCAGGAGAGGGTGAATTCGCCGCGCCGCCAGTCCACCGGAAGAACGAAGAGCAGGGCCGCCCCCAGCAACGCACAGACGCCCTCGGGCAGATGACGGTTCAACCACTGATAACCCGGGGATTCCACGCCCGCCACCAAGGCCAGCGCTCCGGGCAACAACCACAGGGTTACGGTCAGCCCAAACGCCAGCAGCACGTTGCGTTCGCCGCGGGACAATGCGCGCAACTGCTGTTTTTGCTGCCGCACCCACGCCTGACTTTCCCCGAGCAATCCGGCTTCCGCGGGACAGACCCAATTCAGATAAACCACCAGAATCGTGATCAAGACCGCCGCCAAGGGCAGCCCCATCGTCATCCACTGAAAAAAAGTGATTTCCCGGCCCAAGGTGCGTTCAATGAAGCCGATCCCGATCAGATTGGGCGGGGTGCCGACGGGGGTGGCCATCCCGCCAATGGAAGCGGCAAAAGCGGCGGTCAACATCAAGCCCGTGCCATATTGCAACTCGGTGAATTTGACCTCCCGCCCGGTTTGCTCGCTTTTACGGCGGGCCATCTCGGACAGAATGGCCACGGCGATGGGAAACATCATGGCGGCCGCCGTCGTGTTGGAAATCCACATGGAAAGCGCCCCCGTGATCAGGCCAAAAGCGGCCAGGATGCGTGCCGGACTACGGGCCACCCAGCCTAAACTGAGAATCTGAAACGCGATGCGGCGGTTCAATCCGTGATGCAGCATGGCCTCCGCCAGCATGAAACTGCCCATGAACAGGAAGAGGATCGGGTTGCCAAAGCTCTTGAAAATTTCGCGCTCGGAACCCACCCCACAAACGACGCACAAGGCCGGCCCCAACAACGCCGTTACCGGCAACGGAATCGCCTCGGTAATCCAAAGGGTGATGACCAAACCAAATACCGCAAACAACCGGTGCGCCGCTTCACTTAAATCCGTCAGCGGGAGCCACCAGAGAATCACGAAGACCAGCGGCGCCAGAACGAAACCGCCCCGGCGGCGCCAGCGTTCGAACCGCTCCTCGGCGGGGGAAAGTCTGCCGGTCGGATCATTCATGGACGCCGCCGGTCTTAAACGAGCGGGTCCGGAAAGGCGAGCGCAAAAAACCTACGACTCCGGGACGGGAATTTGTTCCACGCCAAGGGCAGAAAAAAGGTGAACGCGGCGAGCGCCTACTGCGGCGGCGTCCACGGTGTGGGCGGCAGGGGCGGCATTTCACCGCGCGCCACCGCGTCCCGCGTCCGCAAACGCTCAACTTCCATGATGGCGGCTTGTTCTTCCAGCGACAGCGCCGGCCGATTGCCGGCAGACGGAGTAGCGCCTATCGTTGGGCGGCCCGCCGTGGGAGTACGCATGGGACGGGTGATATTGGCGGTGGGCGTGGATGCCTGCATATGGGAAATCGTCCCCGCCGGTTGCGGAAACGCGGTTGCGGGAAGCGCGGGAGCAACTCCCGCCTGCGGTTGCAGCCCCGGGCGGACCTGGCCCGGCCCCGGAACGGCGGGCCGGGGTAATCCGGGCACTGCCGTCCCGGGCGCGCCCCCGGGCGCCGGGGTGGCGGCCTGCGGCGGCGCGGTGGTGCGCATGATGAAATCCGCCAACAGGAGATTGGTCACCGTACCGTTGTTGTTCAGTTTGACCGAACGCGCCACTGGGTCAATGGCGAGCACTTCGATGTTTCCCCGGGCCTCGCCTTCATCCATAATCACTGCGCGTTCCTTCGCCGGTTCACCGGGTTTGGCCGGCGGCTCCATGATTTTCATCAAGACCTGCCGTTTGCCTCCCAGAAGGCCTTCGGTAATCCCCTGCAATTTCACCTGCAGCGGCGGGGTGGGCGGGGGCGGCTGAACGACATCCTCCGGACGCGGGGCGGGTTTCAAACCAAAGACATTGCGCTCGACCACCACCTGATAAGGATTGGCGGCGTCGTCGGTGGTCAGGGCGGCCGCGGACGTGACCAGCGCCCCGAGCACCAGCCCGCTCCACAGCCGATTCATGGTCGGTGTCATATCTTACAGTAGTCTAAGCCCTGTTTTTCAAAACACCAGCCCCCCTTTTTAGTTGCGGCGAATTATCCCCTCAGCGCAACCGGGCGAATCGCAGCCGTGGCGCCCGCGCTGCATCCGGCCGGCACCGAAACAAAACGCCGTCGCCAGCCAAAGCTCGCGACGGCGGGTACGGAGTTGATTAAAGCCCCATCAGTTGGCGGCGCGACCGCTGATGCCTTTCACATCCTTGAGCAGCGTTTTGCCAGACTCTTTCGGACGCAAGGCGCGCACGGCCTTGCCGGCCTGCCACATTTCGGAATCACGAATTTTTGTGAGTTCTTTCTGGAGCTGGGCCTGGTAGTTCTTGCCGCCGCAGGCTTTCAGCACCCGGGCGCATTCCTTGCCCGTCTTGACCCGTTGATACAATTCCTTGAAGACCGGCAGGACGGCTTTCTTGAATTTCGGCTTCCAGTCCAGCGCGCCGCGTTGCGCGGTCGCGGAACAATTGGAATACATCCAGTCCATGCCGTTTTCATCTACCAACCGGATGAGCGATTGCGTGAGTTCCTCGACGGTTTCATTAAAGGCTTCGCTCGGCGTATGGCCCTGGGCGCGTAAGACGTCGTATTGCGCCTCCATGATGCCCGCCAGCGCGCCCATGAGCACGCCGCGTTCCCCGGTCAGATCGCTGAACACTTCATGCTCAAAGGTCGTCGGGAACAGATAACCCGAGCCGATTCCGATGCCCACCGCGAGGCAGCGTTCCTCCGCGCGGCCGGTGTAATCCTGCTCGACGGCGTAGCTGGAATTGATGCCGGCGCCGGTCAGGAAATTGCGGCGCACGTTCAAGCCCGATCCCTTGGGCGCGACCATGATCACGTCCACGTTCTTGGGCGGAATGACGCCGGTTTGTTTCTTGTAGGCGATGGAAAAACCATGCGAAAAATACAACGCGTCCCCCGCCTTCAGATTGGCCTTAATGGTCGGCCAGACGGCGCGTTGCGCGGCATCGGAGACCAGCAATTGGATGATCGTGGCGCGCTGCACGGCTTCCGCGATGGGGAACAGCGTTTTGCCGGGCACCCAGCCATCAGCCACCGCGCGCTTCCAATCCCGCTGGAACTCCGGCGCCTGACCGACGATGACTTTGAACCCGTTATCACGGAGGTTCAATCCCTGGGCCGGGCCTTGCACGCCGTATCCGATGATCGCAATGACCTCGTTTTTGAGGGTCTTGCGGGCTTTGGCCATGGAGAATTCCTTGCGGGTGACCACCGTTTCCACGGTGCCGCCAAAATTAATTTTTGCCATATTTCTGCTTCTTTGTTGGTTGTGGCGCGCCGTGCCGGGACGCGCCTGGGTTTTTTTATTTACGGGCTCCACCGCGGCAAACCACCGCGGCGGATGCCTTACTTGCGGGGGAGCGCAACCTTGCCGGTACGGGTCAGGTCGAGCACGCCGAAGGGCTTCATCAACTCGATGAATTTCTCCACTTTGTCCTCCGCGCCGGTGATTTCAATGGTGAGGTTCTTCGGCTGCACATCCACAATTTTGGCGCGGAAAATATCGGTCACCTGCATGACCTCGGCGCGGGTCGCGGAAGTCACCTTGACTTTGACCAGGACCAGTTCGCGATCCACGTATTCGCCGTCGCGGAAATCCCGCACCTCGATGACCTCGGGCAATTTGTTGAACTGCTTGACGATCTGTTCCAGGGTCGCATCGTCGCCGCGCGTGACGATGGTCATCCGGGACGCCGTCATATCCTGCGTCGGGGCCACGTTGAGCGAGTCAATGTTGTAACCGCGGCCGCTGAACAGCCCGGCCACCCGCGTGAGCACGCCGAATTTGTTTTCCACCAGCACCGAGATTGTGTGTCGCATAATTGTTCCTGTCATTCGGGAGACGCACCCTAGCAGTTCCCCCGGGGTGGGTCAATTTAGGATTTTGTCCATTGGGGATCCCCGACGTTTCAGCCAAGTATTGAAATCATGGAACAGAGGCCGGAGGGGCAGAGGTTTTCGCGCACAACCAAATAACCGAACAGGAGCGCACCCGAAACCGGGGCAACCCAGCTACTTTGACTGGCGAGCTGGGCCGGAACAAAAAAGAGCCGGATTTTGCAATCCGGCTCTGACTCGATTTCGCTGGGAATTCAGCGGCGTGCTATTCGCTCTGAATCCGGTAGAACGCCTTCGGGTCCGAACCGACCGGGATGGAGAACGACCCGGTGGCGGCCGTATTGGTGGCGACCCGTTCCCAGTTGCCGGCGGGCGTGGTGATCTCAAAGGCGCGCAACAGCACGAACTGCGCCCCCGTGCCTCCGGAGTAGTTGATGGTCGTCGTCCCGGCGCTGACCCCGACAATTTCCATGTCGGTAACCGGCTGCGGGATCACTCCGCCGCTCGTCACGTTGAGCATGCCGGTGCCGGTAAAGAACGCGCTTTCATGGTCGGCCCCGGAACCAACCGCCCCCCAAGTGCCGGCCGCTTGCGGCACGCCGTTGAAAGAGAGGGCTTTGATGGTATTGGGCGCGCCGGTGAAATCGAGGTTCACGACCGGCGCGGCGCCGTTCAACGCCAAGGTCGCCTGGGAATTGATATAGGCATTCGCCGCGCCTTGACTCAACTTCAAGGTGGCCCCGCTGGCCACCGTGACATCGCCCGTGCCCAAGCCGCCATCCACGCGAACGTCGGTGACGCCCGCGGCGATCAGGGTGCCCCCCGAGTAGGTATTGTTACCACTCAGCACAAACACCGGAGTGGCGTCCACCGATACTCCCAAGGTGAGCGGACCCGAGCCCGAAATTGGGCCCGGAATCTCGAAGGTGCCCGCCCCGGTGTTCCCGGCGTAGGAGCGGAAGGTGGCGCCATTGACCAGGGTAATGCCTTGGTTCGGATCCAACGCCATGTTGTTGCCTCCCGCTTTACGGATTTGTGCGCCGTTCATGATCGTGATGGCGTCCGGGGTGGGCGTCGCCGGCACCGCGCCAAAGCCGGTGTTGTAGGCCGTGAAAGTGGAGTGGCCAACCGTGTACAATCCTTCCGCCACCACCAGCTTGTTGAACGAATGCTCCACATTGTAAGTGCGCAGCTCGCCGGGACCAGTTTTGGTGAGGATTCCGGAGCCGGAAATGGTGCTGTTATCCCCGACAAAGAGAATGGCGCCGTCGGTCGGCAGGTCCAGTGTGCCTCCCCCCGCGCCGATGGTCATCGTTTTGTTGGGTTGGATGAAGTTGCCCCCAACATCCGGTGCGGTGTTGCGCAGCGTCGCATTGTTGTTGAGGGTGACCGAATACGAACTTCCCAACCGGCTGGCGTTGGCAATGGAAACCGTTCCATTGTCAATGGTCAGCTCATCCAGGATGGTGCCCGTCTCCAGGGTCGTCGTCCCCGTGCCCACTTTAATCACCGGATACATGTTATTGATTTCGCCGTTCCAAGTGGTGTTGTCGTTGTTCGCCCCGAACGTCAAAATGCCTCCATAGCTGACAAGCTTGGCACCGGCCACTCCGGCCAGCGCACCAATGGTTTCATCGTAACTTTGGAGGTTGAGGGTGCCTTCGGCGCCAATTTTAACGGTGGACTCGTCAGGGATGCAGTCAGCGTCCCCCAACTGCAAGGTGCCGTCGCGAATTTCGGTCGTCCCGCTGTACGTGTTGTTACCCCCCAAATCCAATGTGCCCGGGCCGTCGTAAACCAAGCCGGCCGTGCCGTCCAGTACGGAGTTGATCGCCGCCATCATAGTTACCTTCGTCCCTTCGGCGTTGCCGAGGTTGATCGTTCCGCCGCTCAAAGTGACGTTGCCGTCTTTGAAGAAGATGAAATCTGCGGTTTGCGTGCCACTGACGGTAACCGTGAAGGTGCCATACCCATTGTAGCCGGCGGAGAACACGGCGGCCGCACCCGGCGTCCAAGCAACGACGGGGCCAGTGCCGTTCGGGTCAGAGTTCCACGTGTTTCCCACCCCCCAAGTGCCTTCAGCCGCGCCGCTCCAATCGTCGGTGGCCCCCTCAGAAGTGCCGTTCACGTCCCAGTAGAGCATGGCACCATCATTATCCAAAAGGGTGACGACGGCAGAATTCGGATTGCCCAAGAAATAGGCGCTGCTTTCCGCCAAACTGAGAATCACGGTTTCCGTGGCTTCGCGGATATTGTCGTCAATCGGGGTGATGATGATGTTGGTGCTCGCCATTCCCGCTTGGAAGACAAACGGACTGGTCACCGAAACCGTGTAATCCACGTTGCTGGTTGCCGTGCCGCCCAAGGTGAAATACACCATTAAATCTTCGTCCAGATTCCGGGAGCGCGTGATGGTAAAGACGGCGGGATCGTTTCCTTCTTCCGCAGCCTCGGCATCTTCATCCGCGCTCACGGTGAGTGTGCTGGGGAGGTACAGTTCAAACGTTCCGTCCGATTTGGTGGTGGCGACGGAGTAACCGCCCGGCGACCAGAAGCGGGCGTATTCGGTCGAGTTATCCACGCTCACCATGTTGCCGGCGATATCGAAGGCAACGTCGCGCGTGTAACTGCCGACCTTCAAGTCGCCCAGGTACACCCCTGTTTCCAAGTCATAGAAGTAAACGCGACCATCCCCGGAAAGGTGGCGGCCAACGGCCACCGTCCCGCCCGCTTCATTGACCCCCACACAACGGGTGTAGGTGAGCGAACGATCGCTTTCCCAAGCGGCGGTGTTGATTGGCCACGGTTGGGTGCCGTCGAATTTGACTAATTGCGCGGCCTGTCCGGCGGTGGCCCGGTATTGCGTCAGATACCAGTTTCCCTGGCTGTCGCGGTCCACGTCGCCGGGATAGTAAGTGAAGTATGAGGGGCCAATCACTTGTTCGCCAGGATCCCCGCTGGTGGCGGCCGGATTTGCGCCGAGGGTATAGGCGATGACTCCGACTCGTGCGTTTAGATAATCCGAATTAACTGTGTAAATTCGCAAATCTCCGGTGGCGCGAGAGCCCGTGGCGTAGATGCTTTCAACATATTCATTGTTGGGTTTATTGGAATCGTCAATCAATTGCGTCGCCACGCTGAGATCTTCGTTGAAGCCGAAAGGGGTGTCATTATAGTAACTGGTGTAGTACACGCAATCATCATCGGGATTAATGTTAATTTTGTACGGATTGCTGTAATAATTCCCATCGAACACCATATCCTGTCCGCCGGTGTGCGGGCCGCTGATGGCTTGACCGCTGGCGCTCAGCACGTAGATCCCGTCGGTGGTCAACCGGCCGCCGCCAGTCATGCCGGGGGTCGCCAAGTTGTTGTTGGCCACGTAGACTTTCCCAAAGTTGGTGCTCGCGGGATTTTTATTGATCGCCACACTGTCCGGGTGCCAGAAGTTTCGATCGGTCCCATCGGGCACGTATTGCGTCCACCCGCGCGCGGTGTTGCCGGTGACAATGATCGAATAGGTGCTGAAACCGGTCATGTCGAACGATTTGGTCCCGGCGGTGGTGGCATCTAGGGCCGGGGTTACGGGGTTGCCGCCGTCCCGCAACACGGTGATGCCCGCAGCCGGATGATTGAGCACAAAGGAGACGGTATTTCCGTTTTTGATTACCTGCGAGGCGTACGGCACCGCCGTGCCGAGGAGACCATCAGGGCCGCCCCCCAAGAGAGGAACAGCCCGCGAACACAACAAAGGTAGGAACGAGGATTCGTTTTCATTTTTTGACTCTGTTTTGTTTTACGGATTTACGTTGACGGCTTCGATTCTAATGAATTTTTATAAATGGACAATAGAAATTTTTATTTTGGATGGGAAAGACTGGGGACATCACAACCTCCTGAGCGGGTCGAGCGAACCCTGGTTAAATTGAAAGTGATGAGTCACCATCATTTCCAGGAACTTAAGCACATCCTGCGTGAAGCCTGCATGAATCAAGGCGAGGCTCGCGCTGGCCCCAAGCGCCGCCCCAGACCCCCCTGAAACCCACCCAACATTTTGCCCGACCAAAAAACCAAGGCGAAGGGGGAGGGCGCGATGCACCCACCTTTCCTTTTGTCAAACCCGGCTTTTGCCGGATTCGTCGAAGATTCTGGCGGCAGCGAGGAATCAGCGCAACGGCAGGACGGCGGGGCTGAGGGAGGGACACGTTCCACCGTGTCCTTGACACAATCACTGCCGAAACGCGGAGGGGGTGCTCAGATCAAGCCAACACTCACGAACGCAGAAAGTATTTTACCCTGTGGTTGCGCACGATCATGCCGTACGGTGTTTATCCAATCTTGTCATCCGGTCAACTGCCTCCGGGGTGGTTCAGGGACGCGGTGGAACGCGTCCCTCCCAGGGAAATACCGGTGTCCATCGCCTGCCCAAATTATTTTGGCAACCTCCATCGCGGCTGGAAAGCGCGGCGCGGGACGCCCAAGGCGATCACGGCGATGACGCACACTGAAGCGGCTGGGGAAGCCGCGAAAGGAATTCGCCAGAGGCGAAGGCCCGCAGGGCCGCGTGCGCGGGAGCGAACGAGTCCACTTGGCGTACATTCTCTGGCACCTGCCCAAGTATCGAGAAGCGTTCAACCCGGAAGTGTTCCAGCAAGAGGAGGAAAATGCAACGCAAGCAGCGCGCCCGCCTACGCCATACCGCCTCTGCCCTCAGCCTCAAACTCGTCCCCGCTCAACGACTGGCACCGCCAGCTTATCGGGAGACATCACAGTCATAACTGTGTGAGGATGTAAGCCAACTCATGCTCTGTAACGTCACATGCCCATCCGCAATTGGCGGTGCATCCAGCCTTAAAACCCATAGGGGCTGTCACTGGCATGTGGCACTTCGGGCAGAATGCCGCCCACTGTCCCCGCGTGCGTTTGCCGCGTCGAAACTCAATGGCACTATGAATAACAACCTCCTCCGCGTGCGCATCCTTGAGCCGCTGCAACTCCTCGCGTGCCTTGTCGCGGTCGAGTGTTACAAACTCAAGCTGCGCCTGAAGCTTGCCAAGCTCCGTCTGCAATGCCGCTACCTGTCGTTCAAAACCCGCCGACTGGTCAAGAGCCAGCGAAAGACGCTCGCGGAGTATGGCCGCCATCGGAATCTCTTTCAGGGTATCTCTGGCAACGTCAATCAGGCTCATATTAGTGGCGCGTAGTGATGTCTAACAGTTAAGTGAGCGACAGCTGCCAAGGGTTGATTGTCGCTTGATCATGGTGTCCACAAAATGATGTTGCCTAAACTACTTGTCAACCGGTGAATTCCCCAAAGGGGCGAGAATGGGTTTGCGGCAGGGCGGGAGGGGGCGTAGTTTGGCCGCCGTTGAAAACCAAGCTCAGGCATGCGCATGAAAAAGAAGACATCCACGCGCAAAACCGCACGGCGTAAGACGGCCCGTTCCGTCAAGCCGTCCGCGGCCGCCACCGCCGTCCCCGCGGCGGCGGGGTCCCGGCGGCAATCGGCCCCGGCCAAACGCAAAGCCCCGGCACGGCGCGCTGCGACGGCGAAGGCTGCGGCGGCGCCCGCGGCGCCGGCCCCGGCGGCGCGCAAACGAGTGCCGCGCAAGACGGCGGCCCGGCCGCGGCGCGTGACGGTGCCGCCGATTTTGCTGGAAGGTGATTATCCCGCGCCGCCGTCCGCCAGCGGGCCGGGCGGGCGTTACGTATTGGGCCCCACGCCGCCCGCCGAACATTTCGTCAGCGCAGCCGCGGTGTTGCCGGAGGCCTACGGCACCAAACGCCTGTTTTTGGCCGCGCGTGATCCGCAATGGCTGTACGCGCACTGGGATCTCACCCGTGAACAGCAACAGCAATACAACAACCGTTCCGTGGACGGGCACCTGGTGTTGCGGGTGTATGTGGACCGCGTGGCGGGCGCGCCGTTTGTGGAAATGCACGTTCACCCGGAATCGCGGCATTGGTTTGTGCATGTCGGGCGGGGCGGCACGAAATACCTGGCGGAACTGGGCTATTACCGGCGGCGCGGCGCGTGGACGCGGGTGTCGGTCAGTGAAGCGACCTTGACGCCGCACGATACGCTGGCGGAAGAGATGGAGGTGGCGTTTGCCACGCTCCCGGTGGATCTGCCCTTGCCGCGGCTGCTGGAGCTGGTGCGGCAGGCGGCGCTCACGCACGCGCCGTTGGCGGTGGCCCTCGAACAGTTGCGGGCCCAAGGGCATCCGGCTTTGCCGCGTTTCTCCCCATCCCCGCCCGTCCCGTGGACTCCGGAGCAGGAACGGGCGCTGGCGGAGATCGTCAACATGGACGCCGTCCGCCGCGTGTGGGTTGGTTCGCTGGAAATCACCGAACTGATTCGGCGGCAGCATCTGCAACAACTGGCGTCGCCCGCCGGGGGCATGGGGGAACGGCCCACTTCCCCGGGGGTCTCCGGCAGTGTCACCAGTCCGTTTGGCGGAGCACCCGCCGGGCCCAAGGGGTTTTGGTTCAACATCAACGCGGAATTGATTATTTACGGCGCCACCGAACCGGATGCCACGGTGAACCTGGGCGGGCGGCCCATCAAATTGCGTCCGGACGGCTCGTTCAGCTACCGGTTTGCCTTGCCGGACGGGCATTACGAACTGCCCGCGGTGGCGGTGAGCGCCGACCAGACCGATGGCCGCGCCGTGGAACTGACCTTCAGCCGGATGTCCGCCTGTTACGGCGACGTGGGCGTGCACCCGCAAGATCCGACGCTGCGCCCGCCGACGGTGGACGCACTTTGATCCGAACCTTCGCGTCACATGAATCCCTATGGCAAAGGCGCGGCACTGTTGCTGCGGCTCGTGGCGTTGGGCCTGCTGGCTTTCGGGAGCTTGAGTCTCTGGCTGGAGTTTATGCGCCAACGAATCGGCAAAGAGGTGAGCACAGGCCGCTGCGTCCTCTACGGGGTGGCGGGGCTGGTGGGATTGGGGTTGTTGTTCGGTAGCGCGGCGGTGGCCCGGCGCCTGACCCGTTTTTTTGATGAATAAAACCGCGCCAGCCCGGTCCGCGTCCAGCGCGAGTCATTCCGGCGGGACCGGACGGGGCGGCGGCTGATTCTCTGATTATTCTCATGCAAGGTTATCTCGCCCTAGTTTTGCACGCGCACCTGCCGTTCGTGCGCCATCCGGAACACGAAAAGTTTCTCGAAGAAAGCTGGCTGTTTGAAGCCATCACCGAAACCTATGTGCCGTTGCTGCACGTCTTGGAAGGATGGCGGCGCGACGGCCTGCCCGGACGGCTCACACTGTCCCTCTCGCCCACGCTCTGTGCCATGCTCCTGGACCCGGTGCTCCAGGACCGTTACACGCGGCATCTGGAGAGTCTCATCGAACTGGCGGAAAAAGAGCTGCACCGGACCTACTGGGACCGGCCGTTGCATGAACTGGCGCAACTCTACCATCGCCGGTTCATTGCCGTACGGGATACGTACCGTGAATCCGGACGCAACTTGGTGGAGGCGTTTGGCCGTTTCCAAGCGGCGGGATTGCTGGAAATCATCACCTGCGCCGCGACCCATGCCCTGCTGCCGCTGCTCAACCATCCGCCCTCGGTGCGCGCGCAAATCCTGACCGCCCGCGCTTTTCACCGTCGTTGTTTCGGGCAGGACCCGCGCGGCATCTGGCTGCCGGAATGCGCGTACAGTGTGGGGGTGGAAACCGTGTTGCAGGAGGCGGACCTCCGTTGGTTCCTGTTGGATACGCACGGCGTGTTGAACGCGCGGCCCCGGCCCCGGTACGGCGTCTATGCCCCGCTCTTCACTCCCAACGGCATCGCCGCCTTTGGACGGGATTTGGATTCTTCGCGCCAGGTGTGGAGTCAGCACGAGGGCTATCCCGGCGACCCGAATTACCGTGATTTTTATCGCGACGTGGGCTTTGACCTGGACTTCGATTACGTGCGGCCGCACCTCCCCGCGCCGGATCAACGGGGATTCACGGGCGTCAAATACTACCGCATCACCGGTCCCACCGCGGACAAACAGGTGTATCACCGCGGCGTGGCGCTGCACATCGCGGGGGAACACGCGGCCCATTTTCTGGGCGCGCGGCTGGAGCAGGTCCGCAAGCTCGCGGCAATCATGGATCGGCCGCCGTTGATTGTGGCGCCGTATGACGCCGAGTTGTTCGGGCATTGGTGGTATGAGGGGCCGGAGTTTCTGGATTATCTCGTGCGCAAAGTATGTTGCGACCAGAAAACCATCACGCTCATCACCCCGCAGGAATACCTCGCCCGTTGGCCGACCCATCAGGTCGCCGCGCCGGCGGAATCCAGTTGGGGCGAGGAAGGCTACTGGCGCGTATGGTTGAACGAAACCAACGCCTGGATTTATCCGCACCTGCGCGTGGCCCAGGAACGGATGACCCAACTGGCCCGGCGCTACGGCAAGGCGGCGGGCGTCAAACGCCGGGCGCTGCGCCAGGCCGCCCGCGAACTGTTGCTCGCCCAGGCCAGCGACTGGCCGTTCATCCTGCGCACCGGCACCAGCCCGGGATACGCCACCCAGCGGATCAAGGATCACGTGTTACGGTTCAACACGCTCTACCACCAGATGGTCCACGGCCCGCTCGATGAACCCTGGCTGCGCCAACTGGAACAACGGGACAATTTGTTTCCAGACGTAAATCCCGCGCACTGGGTGTGACCCACCCGGCAAATTGAGAATTCGATCTGGTGCGGCGACGCAGCCTTGACCCGGGCGGCCGCCCCTGCGGTGCTGATTGCCAAAGGGAAAAGTGCCTGCGGCTCCGGGCCAGAGCGGGCGGGGAATAATTATTTGATACTTTGGCGTTGGTCTGAACGCGGCAATGATGTAGCTTGGCGCCGTAACCGCCTGTTTGCTGATAACCCTATGAAAGCACTGCCGGCCACAGAAGCCCTCAGACACCGAGGGAAAGGAGGCGGATCTTTGCATCACCCCGCATTGGCCCAGCACGCGGGGACTGTTTCCAGGATTGGATTTCGTTGGCCTCAACTCGACGGGAATATGCATCACCCCAACCATCCCTCCACGCGCCCGCCGGGATTTACGCTGATTGAATTGCTCGTGGTCATTGCCATCATCGCGATCCTGGCGGCGATGCTGCTGCCCGCGCTGAGCAAAGCCAAGGACCGGGCCCGGCGGATCGCCTGTTTGAACAACGTCAAGCAGTGGACGCTGGCCATCCAGATGTACGCGGATGACAACCAGGACAAGCTGCCGCGATCCTCCCGTACCGGGCGGCAACCCAATGCCTATTGGGTGGATCAAAAGAATTTTCGTGATCATTTCGTGCGGGTTTACGGTCTGCAGCGCGAACAGTTTTATTGCCCCGCCAATCCCGGATGGAATCGCGATGATTTCTGGAATTGGGGCGGCGGGGAGGTGGACACCGTCATGGGATATCATTATTTCACCGGGGAACCGGAATACTTCACGAACCCGGGTCTGGTGCGCGTGGTGCCGGACGGCAAAAACGCCTTCGCGCTCAAAACCACGGACCGGCCCTATTACACGGTGGTCTTCGCCGATTTGGTGCGTTCGTTGAACGGCTCCTGGGGACGCCCCGGAGATTCCGACCCGAACATGCGCGGAGTGAATCATTACGAGAAAAATGTCCCCGCCGGCGCCAACCAGGGTTTTCTGGATGGCCACAGTCAGTGGATCAAAGCAAAAGAGCCTTGGATTCGCTTCCCCAAAATGGTTTTCAGCACCGTCCAAATTTTCATGGAAGGCGGCGATGTAAATCCGTAAACCCGTCTTGCGTCATTCCGGCAGCAACTCCTTTACTCCCGAGAAATCTGTTTAACCCCAACAAACCCACCCCATGAAACCCACGATGACACACTCTGGTTTTTCCATTTTTCGAACCGGCGCCGCGCTGCTGCTCGCATTCAGTTTGGGAGGCAGTCTGGTTGCCCGGGCGCAGGTGCTCGAATACGAAGGCTTTGACTACTCCGGCACGGCGCTGGACGGCCAAAACGGCGGCGACGGCTGGGACGCGAACGCCTGGACCAACCCCGATGGCAGCGCCGTCCTGTCCAACGACGGAGTCAGCCTGAGTTACCCCGACAATGTTACCTACGCACCACGCGGGAGCCGGCTGACTTTCGCCATCGCCGGCCAAGCCGAGCGCCGCTTGGGCGCGCCCATCTCGATGAAGGCGGAGGGCGACACTTATTACTGCACGGCACTCGTGAAGCGGCAGGGGGATGTGTGGTTTGAGTTTATTGATGATGGCACCAATGTGCGCTGGCGTTTTGGCGGCACCGGGGATGCCAACGCCAATACCGGCTTCGTCGGTGTCAGCGCCAACGTGTCAGCCAATGACATTTTTCCCGTCGGCGAAACGGTCTATCTCGTGGCAAAATTGATCACCCATACCGCCACCTCTCCCGGCGATGAATTTTTTCTCAATGTTTACCGCGCGGGCGAATCGGTGCCGTTGGACGAACCGACCACCTGGCAGATTTCCGGGGCGCAAAACAGCGGCGTCACCCTGACCCGGTTCCGAATCCGGAACGCGTCGTATCTGCCGCTGGAAGTGGATGAAATCCGTGTTGGCACCCGCTATGCCGATGTTGTTACGGGCGCGGTGGGGGATGTGCCGGTGATCCTGCAGGACCCCTCGCCCACTGCGGAATATGTAGGGGGCCGCGCCCAGTTCACCGTGGAAGCCACCGGCGCGCCACCCCTCTACTACCAGTGGAATTATGAGGGCACACCGTTGCCCGGCCAGACCACGCCCACTCTCTCCCTGATCAACCTGCAACTGGCGCAGGCCGGCAATTACTCCTGCACCGTCAGCAATGCGATCGGCGTGACGCACAGCCAGCCGGCGCGGCTGGACGTGACGGCCATCACCGATATCACGACCGGCTTGCAGGCGCTGTGGCATTTCGATGAAAAAACCGGGCTGATTGCCCATGACGCCACCCCCAACCACAACGACGGCGCGCTCATTAACTTCACCGGGGATGACTCCCAATGGATTCCGAGTGATTACAATGGCGCGATCAACTTCAACCGTTCCCTCCAGCAATATGTGGAGGTGCCCCATGCCCCTTCCCTGGGCGTCAACCTGGCCAATCACTTCAGCGTGACGGCTTGGTTCCGGTCGCGCGCGCCGCTTCCCCTAGAAGAGAAGACCTACCGTTTGCTGGAAAAGGAGAACACCTTTTTCTTCCTGCAAGGCACGCCCAACAACACACCGTTCGGGACCGGCGGCATGAATTTGCTCGTGAAAAAGAACGGCGGCAACGTCATGGCCGGCATTGGCGAATCCTTGCTCGCCAATCGTTGGTACCACCTCGCGGGCACGTTCGACGGCGCCACCTTGCGGGTGTATTTGGATGGCGTTCTGAAGGACAGCGTTCCTTTGGACGGTCCGATTGACACGACCACCGCCCCGTTGCGCATCGGTTCCGATTACGTCGTCAATGGTCCGGGATCGTTGTTTGACGGCGCGGTGGATGAAGTCGGCATCTGGGAACGCCCGTTGTCGGCGGCGGAAATCCTCGAACTCGCCGGCAAGGCGGGACCGCCCGAGGTGCTCGAGCATCCCCAGTCCGTCACGCGGTATGCGGGCGGCAGCGCCGTTCTGCGGGTGCGGGTGCGCGGCCAAGAACCGATGCGCTATTTGTGGTACCACGGGACCAGTGAAATCCGGGCCGCCACCACGGCCACGCTCTCGCTCGTCAACCTTCAGCTTGAGGACGCCGGGGAGTATCACTGCCGGGTTTCCAACGATCTCGGAGAGGCGGCCAGCGAATCCGCCCAAGTGACCGTGACGGCGGTCACCGATCTGGCCGATGGTCTGGAATTGCAGTTCAAATTCGACGACACAACCGGACTCATCGCGACGGATTCCTCCGGCCAGGGGCGTCCGGGACAATTGGAGAACTATCCGGATGCCACGAGTCATTGGGTCAGCGGCCAGGTCGGCAACGCCCTGAGTTTCGACGGCCTGGCCAACCGGGTGCTGGTGTCGAACAGCGCCGACCTGGCTCTCGGGACCGACGCGACGTTTGCTTTCTGGATCAAACCCACCAGCTACGGATCGGCCTACGACACGGGCAGCTACGTCCGGCATGTGGGTCGCGTTCTGCGCAAGGGGAGTTACTTGGACTTGGAAACTGTGGATGATCCCGCTTCCGTGCGCGCCACCCTCCGCGCGAACGGCGTTTCCGCGCCCCAGTATGCGCTCGCGTTGAACGAATGGCAGCATTTCGTTGTGGTCTATCAGGCCGGCACCGTCAGCTTCTATAAAAACGGATTTCGGCTGGGCGACCCGATCCCCGGATCGCTGGGCGCCAGCAACGCCAACGCGCTGGTGCTGGGGAATTACGATGACTCACCCGCCGGCGCCAATTACTTCGCCGGCAGCATGGACGAGGTGGGCATCTGGGCGCGGCCCTTGAGCGAGGTGGAGATTCTTTCCCTCGCCGGCCGGGACGCCAGCGGGGTCCCCGTGATTGTCACCACTCCTCAATCGGCCACCCGTTACGTCGGCGGCACGGTGAGTTTTCTGGTTGAGGCAACCGGGAAACGTCCGGTCGTTTATACGTGGCGCCACAACGGGCAGCCGCTTCCCGATACGAATACGAACCGGTTGGTGTTGAAGAACCTCACGCTGGCCGAGGCGGGCAACTACACGGTCGCCGTTCAAAATGACTTGGGCACAGCCGACAGCACGCCGCCGGCGGTGCTGACCGTGCTCCAAGTGACCAACGTGGCCACCGGCTTGATCGGTTACTGGACCTTTGACGAGACGGAAGGCACGGTCTTCGCCGATTCCAGCGGCCGGGGCCACCACGCCACGCTCCAGAACGCCACCATCATCCCCGGCACCGCAGGCGTGGTGGGCGGCGCGTTTGACTTTGACGGGATGGACGATTTCGCCGTCGTGCCGCATGCCGCCGAGTTGAACCTGACGGATCAGGCCACCGTTTCCATCTGGATTAATCCCCGTTCCCTCGGCGATGTCGGCGGGCATGATCGGATGGTGCGCAAGGACATCAACCTGGACTTCTCGCTGGTCAAGGCCGGCTCGACCTTCCGCATTTCGGGGGGCGCGAACAAGGTGCCGTACGAGGCGCCGGCCAATTCCGTGGAACTCAACCGCTGGCAACACCTGGCGGTTGTCGCCAAGAATGACACGCTCCAGTTTTTCAAGAACGGACGCAGCCTCGGTCCGCCTTTCCCCGGCGCCTTTGGCCCGGCCAACCTGAGCGATCTTGTGATTGGCAACTTCGGCCCCGATCTCTCCATCGTGCGCCTGTTCAACGGTTACATGGACGAATTGGGACTGTGGAACCGGGCCTTGAGCGCCAGCGAGATTGACGGCATCTACCAGAACGGCCTCGTCGGGCAGGGACTCAATGCGCCGTACATCCCATTCGCCATCGAAGCCATTGATTTTCCGTCCGCCCAGCAGGTGCGCTTGGTTTACTTCTCGCCGTACACCGACCGCCAACACGTTGTGCAGATAAAATCCGACCTGAACCCAGCGGGCTGGGCGGATGTCGCCGCCACCACCTTCACGCCCCTCGGGAACGGGCGGGTGCAGGCTGTTTTCAACAAACCGGCGGGCGACGCCTTCTTCCGGATCGCGGCGTTGCCGAAACCGCTGCTGTTTGCGGATGACTTTGAAACCGGCGGCCCGGGCTGGACCCACGGCGGGGCGGGAGACAATTGGGAACTCGGCACTCCGGTCAACGGCCCCGGCGCGGCGTTCAGCGGCGTGAACGTCTATGCCACCAGTCTCACCGGCAACCTCCTGCCGTTCAGTGACAATTACCTGCGCTCGCCGGCCATCAACCTCGCGGGCGTCAGCCGCGCGACGCTCACCTTCCGGGAGTGGCGCAACATGGACCCGGACCCCATTTTCCACGGCACCATCGTCAACGTCCTCGAGGCCGCCACCGGGAGTCTCATCGTGCAACTGGACACCCAAAGTGGCGCCACGTCGGGGTGGCAGCTCCGCACTCTGCCGTTGCCGATGCCGGCCCTCGGCCAGAGCGTCATCCTCGAGTTCAAAGTGTATTGCGACAACTTCAACCTGCGGGAGGGTTGGTATCTGGACGATGTGCAGGTGATCCCGGAGTAATGGGATGGGCTTGTTGCCGCTGAGGCATCCCCCTGTCCGCAGCGACACCGTTCCCGATGCAAAACCGGATGACGATGCAAATCTCGCAGCCACGATGGATGCCGGTCAAACTGGGATGCGCGACGGAATGAACGGGGTGCCGCAACAAGCCCTCGATCTCCGGTATAACAGTGGGGGATTTCTGCCGGATGTTGGCGTCTATCGGCACGGTGATATTTTTCGCCAATCCCTGTCCCGGTCACATTATTGGTTGTGCGGCAGCCTGGGCTTGGCCGGCATCGTGGTGGCCCTGCTCCCTTGGCACACCCGGGCGGTTGTGGGCCCGCTGAAATTCTGGGTTGCCGGCATATTTTGGGTTGCCGGAGTTTGTGATCTGCTGGGCAGTTGGCTGCGAAGCACGTTCGAGCCGCAGATTCCCATTGACCCGAAAAATCGGATCATCGCGATTGTCGGCGACGGATTCAGCCGCCGGATTCCCTGGACACAAATTATCGGACTCCAGATTTGCCGGCAAACCGTCCCCGGGAATTCCGGGATGAACGGATATCAACTGAACCTGGTTTGGCGGGAGGCTGATGGCGCCGTGTCCCGGCGTTGTTTACACAAACATGTCATCAAGTGATTTATCGCCCGGTTGGGACGACGGTACGCGTCGCTCTTCGGATTCGCCATTCTAGATCACACGGGAAAGGTCCAACCAGGCGCGCCCGCCAACGGCAATGCCTCGTGATGGATTCAAAGACAAGGGCAGCCTCATCGGCGGCCGGCTCCGGTGGCTGACTTGACCATGAACCTCCGGCGCATACGGCGGTGGTTGCCGGCGCTTTGGCTGCTGGTTGCCGGTTGCGCCACCGTCCCGAGTGATTTTCGGTCGGTGTGGACGGACGTCACGCCGCCGCCAACCGGGCTGCCCGCGCCGGCGGGCTTTGCGGTCACCCCCGCGGAAGCCTATGCGGTTGTCTTCGATTCCCGGAGGCTTTCCTTGAAACATGTCTGGCACATTTATGCCGATTCCCACGATTACTACGTTCACGACGCTTTCCTGGGCGCAAGTCCCCGCCGCGCGTTTACGCAGGGGGTGCGTGTTGACGGGCGAACCGCAGAGGTCGTGCCACGATGAGTGCCGGGTCCGGCGCCGCCGAGCCGCCCGAAGATTCTCCGATCAACCAGGCCACAGCAGTCGGGGAGTTGGGTTTGGGCGCTTCGGGGAGGGAGCGGACGGACGGGCCGCGTATGCTTTGCCGCCGGGTTCCAGCGGATCCCGGGTGTGGTTGTCGGTAAAGGGGGCGGTCAATCGTATCGTGCTATTGTTCATCCCACCTTCGCTGCCTCAATCCCTCCGGCAGGAGGAAAGGGACTGGGGACAAGGTGGCACCTGTCCCTCCCAAAGGGGCGGGAAGGGAAGATGGCGCGCGGAGGAATTGACGAGGGTCGTACTGGCCCGCAGATGGAGTTGAGGGGCGCACCCGTCTCGGGTGCAGCCGTTGGCATCCCGACCACGGCATTGGCCGGCGCCAAAGCCCCGTCAGGGGCGGCATCGTTGTAGAATCCAATGGAAACAATTGCCCAGCTCCGTCAGGAGCGGCATCGTCCGGAGGCACAACCCAATCGCCGTGACCTCCAATCTTCGCCTCAGCACGAAAGGAAAGGAGGTGCCGCCCCTGACGGGGCTCTAAATGTTAGGGTCTGCGTTTCCTACAAAGATGCCACGCCGATGGCGCTCCCGCTGCCCAAGGCGCCGCTCCGCGCCCTGGTGAACAACCTTGGAAACGGTATCAGGCGAGCCAGATTCTTTCACACCTTTTGTGCGGGACAGCCGGTGGATTACCAGTGGCGAACCCGTTGCAGTTTCAGCTCACTGTACTCGACTAGTACTTTGGTTCCATCCAATGGATATCCGAATCAGGATACTCGACCAGCAGGAAGCGATCTTTACCCTTCGTAATTAGACGCGATCTCAAGGGCTTTCTCGATGGCCACTCGTCGTTATCGCCGATGGCGAGGTACTGGGCAACGTCACCATTACTGTTCATGCTGAAATAGCCAAAGAGCGGCATGCGACCTAACGCCTGCAGGTTATTTGTGCTGTTCCACTCCTGGGAGAAATCGTACTGGGAATAACGTTCTATGAAGGAGCGGGACGTGTGGGGCACCAGCAGGACGCGCCAGCTATGAATTGGCCCTCCGGGTTCGGGTTGGTACTTGGTTGGTGGGAAAGCCCCATGTTCTTCATGATACAGATGTAGCATCACTTCCAATTGGTAAAATCTCGCTTGTGACCTCCCGTCCTTGCCACGGATTGCAGCGTCAAGGAACAGCCCTCCCAGCCAAAACGCGACGGCGGGAAAACCTACCAGACAGGCCGATAGCAATACGATTTTGAATGCACGAAGAGTTGTCATAGCAGCGTTCCTTTCAGTGTACCATAAACAATCAGTTACCCCACTGCCACCAGTTCCCGTCAGCATCCACACCGCAGCCCGAGTTTCCCGACACGCCCACGACATTCAACCCAGCCGCATTCGCAGCAGACTTCACATCTTTACGACGACAATTCGTGTCGCCGTCGTCGTTAAAGCCGCACATAATGGAACTGCACCCAGACGGCCATGAGAACCTGCGCAGCGTTCCCCCTGGGGAATCCCCTGACGTGAAATGAAAGACAGCGACAAACTCCGGACACTTTACAACCAAGATGATGCATGGTCCCGCGCCAGCGCTGCCAACAGCGGAAGGAGGAGTGGTTGGAAATGGATAAATCCCGTAAGTGCCGGCGTTTGGGCCGCATCCTTGAATGGGGAGGTTTGGTGGCGTCGAAACGCCGGGGATGGGACTCAAATGATCTTTCTTGGATCCGCAGCGGCTCGTGCAAAAATATGCGTAGCCACCAAATCTCTTCGCATTCTCTCCCTCACTGCCGGGCGTGGGCGCAGGAAGGGACAGAGGCGCACAACCACAAGAGCCATTGAGCAGATTTACGGATTGGCCACACCTTGGACAAATTGTTGGTATTTCTATATCCGCTCGCCCATCCGAATCAATGCGAGAGATGGGACCGTTGCGCACAAATCCGTAGAGGTTTTGACTGCCTTTTTCACCAAGTGGATCTCTACTGGGCCACCCACCGGTGCTCGCGTTGTAATACCGATACCCGTAGTAAAGCAGGTCAGACTCATCATCCTGATACTTCGTCGAGAACCGGAAGGGATTGGCCTTAGCCATGGGGCCGGTGGCGCGGAGGAGTTCGCCAAACGGCCCATACTCGTATTGCGCGGTCAGTCCGGCGCCATCCGCTTTCAGCAAGGCGGTCACATTCCCATTCCCATCATACGCGCAGAAGTGCGAACCTGGCTGGCGTCGGTGATGGCCAGCAACCCGCCCACACCGCCCGGCACGGTGCGGCTGGTGTATTGGTTCAATAACTTCATGCGCGATTGCTTCTTCTTGACCATTTCAACTCAAACCAACGAACCATTCAACCTAAACTTCACAGCGTCCAGGGCTGTGCGGCAGGCGCGGGTGGCCGACTTTCTCCGGCGCGGCCTGAGCGCCGCTAGATCTTTCTCACCTTTTGTGCGGGACACCGGGGCGATTTGCAAACAGCGTCTCAGATTCACCGCAAAACAAAATTCAGGACGCAGATCGCTGAAATCGCCAGACACAAAGCCGGGATCACCCATCGCCGTCGGTGGTAGGCTATCGTCACGACTGAAACAATTATGCCCACACAAGCAACTGCGAGCATGACCGCCCTTGAAGACTCAAGGCTGAGAGGGTGAATGCGCCCATTCAAATCTCTCGGGACGAGAAGCAGCACCAAGAAGATGCATGCGTTCAGACAAAGTAGGATGGTTTCTTTCTTCATGCCTATTGTCCTTCGCCCCGATGCGTCTTAAACCGCATATTTGAGATTGTAAGATCGCCTTCTACTGTGGTCAAAATCCCACGTCCTGACACGTTGCTCTTCCAGGTTTGCCAGCCGTAATCGGTGTCACAGGCGATGAGGAGCATTTCATCAATCCCAAACGGCGTGTATCTGCCCGGTTCGACCCATTCACTTTCATCATTCCTACTAAGTATCAATTTTCCAACCGCACCGTGGCCGATGTATGCAAAAGTGTAGATGTCTGGATCATTGAGTTGGCTTTTAATCGTGTCTGCACCCAAACGCAGACGATAGTATCGAACTTTGTATCCAGCATCACTCCATCGGTCGCGAAGGTAGCCGGTGTAGGTAAGCATGAACTGCGCGAGTCGGAAATCAACAATGCCCACGTTGTAATTCACGTAGGCCGTGTTCGGCACTGAAAACTTGTCGCACGCCGTTAAGGGCGTATCCAAGTTGTAAGGCTTCGTGTAAACCTCTTCTGGTTTCAGCCACTTCTTCCACTCGCTTGTGTTCAGTCTGATGATGCCAGCAAGTTTCCGAATCGTGTCCCCGTTCTCGGCGTAAGCCATCGCGCGTGCTTGGCCTTTACGTTCAATTTTCCAAAGGCCAAGCCAATCTACACAGTTGATGACGTCATTACGGCAGTTGGCGTAGAGGTTCAGCCCTCCACGTTCCCCGATGGGGTCTCTGTTTAGCCACCTTCCCGTGCTGGGGTCGTAATACCGATAACCGTAGTAAATCAGATCGGTTTCATCGTCCTGATACTTGGTGGAGAACCGGAGCGGGTTGGCCTTGGCCATCGGGCCGGTGGCGCGGAGGAGTTCACCGAAGGGGCCATACGCGTATTGAGCGGTCAGCCCTGAGCCATCCGCTTTCACCAAGGCACTCACATTGCCATTCCCATCATACGCGCAGAAGTGCGAACCCTGGCTGGCATCGGTGATGGCCAGCAACCCGCCCACACCACCCGCATCTTGCAGCGTTCCGCTCAAATCCAAGCCCCACA
>Ga0255341_1001439_pt1 | contig 33577 bp, 30 predicted proteins | sample wastewater_treat_8_FD_192418 | JGI IMG/M metagenome (GOLD analysis project Ga0255341, IMG submission 192418) | Wastewater microbial communities from Lulu Island WWTP, Vancouver, Canada - plant12 | ecosystem: Engineered > WWTP > Wastewater > Unclassified | place: Canada: Vancouver, British... | reverse complement strand
ATTTCTGACCCCAAATTAGTAAATATTAGCAAAACACCCTTGATATTTTCCTAATAATGGTTATTGCGTGAAGTTGTCAAGGTACATCTATTGTAAAAAAAGAGTTTATGCAGTGGAATCAAGGTTACAATAATAACTTTTATGTTAACATACTTTGATTTTACAAAATATGAATTTAGGAAAATGATTTCAGTATTTATTATTTGAATAGTGAAACAATATTTATGACGGTTAATTAGGTATTAACAATAATTAACGGTCAATGGGCATTTCAAAAAGCTGAATTGATGAAACTCCATAAAAAACTTGAATAGTGTATTCTTTGATTTGCCTTTACTTGATTTTAGAAATAAATAATGGAATTATTAGGAGGATATTATATGTCAGCAAAAAAAATGGACCATCCAAACAGTGGAATTAAATGTGTAGTAAATACATGTCATTATTATATGTCCGGAGATCATTGTGCTGCTGAAAAGATAGAAGTACAGCCAAAAAATGCAGCAGACTCACAGCAAACAGACTGTGCAACCTTTATACCTGGAACAAAAGCTTAAGTAGGCAAAAAGTTTTTAAAAGATTAACATTTATCACATCAACTTTTTATTTATTTTCTGGGGGAATATGATCCCCCAGAAAATAAATGCCTTATTTAAGGTATTCACCCTTATAAAACGTATTTTCACTAATATCTGTATTTTCAAAAACTACCGAATCCTTATCTTTAGCCAAATACACACATTTATTTTTATTTATCTTTGAATCTTTTACAACAACATTTTTACTTAGATTTACATTAAATAAAGAGTAATCAAAAAAATCATATTCAGGCTCATAAATGGTGTAGTTATCGGTAATATTACATTTATCAAATGATATATTACTACTGTTGTCAACATTTATAAGATCAAATTCACGATTTTCTGCAAAGCTTGAATTTATAAATTTAATATCCCTACAATTTTTAACTGTCATAATGTAATAGGTACAATCATATATCTTCGAATCAACAAACGTTAACTTTTCTACATCTTCTATATTAAGCCCTTCAGTTCCACAGCCATATAACTCAGATTTGTTTATTTCAATGTCTACAGAGTCTTTAAAACTGTAAACTCCGCCCAAACAATTGCCTTCCTCTGTGTGACCTGCTTTAATGTTATTTATTCTAATATTCTCAGCATTAATAAAGCTCAGTACATATGCATATCTAGGCTCGACTATGATTTGTGAAGGCTCTTCACCAATACCTTCAATGGTTAAATTGAAAACATCCTTTAAAACCAGTTCATTTCCATCAGATACTTTCTGCCAATAAACATGCTTATCTTCACTGTAAGTTTGTTTTAATTTTGAAAGATTATATATGCCTGGCTTTAGCAGTATCTTCTTATTGGATCCAATTTCTTTCACCAACTCTTCCGGTGTGCTGACAGTGACTTCCTTTGCATCCTTTACTTCTTTAGTTTCCTTGGTCCCCTTGGTTTCCTTTACTTCGGTTCCTTCTTTAGTCTCCTTCAATTCCTCTTCAGACTTTTTGCCCACGTAGACACTATTGGTATCGCTATCCCAGCTTACAGTTTTGCCAAGTGCTTCAGATACTGCTCTTATAGGTAAATAAGTAGTTCCATTGTATATAAACGGTTCAACATCATTTCCCTTTGCATCTTTAGGCTTTACAAGATTTCCATCAACATAAAGTTTTATGTTGTTATATACTGCATTAATAGCCTTTTCAACAGGCTCTGCAAAGCCGGTAAAAACCGCTGCAGATATAAAAGCCGTTGTCACTACCCCTGTTACAAATCCTTTAATTTCCTTTTTCATAAGCTATTCTCCCATGTTTTATCCAATTTTTTAATGGAAATTCTATCCATCCCAACATCTATTTTAACCTCAACTCCAAAAGATGGCAATAGTTATTTTTGCTTATATAGTTATACATAATAAAAGTACTAATAGACCAGACGTTTGTAGACCCAAGTTGCAAACGTTTTAATATAATGGGTTATACTATAAAAATTGTTTTAAGCATTGTATATATACTAGGACCTAAACCTTCTGCCGCTTCAGTATTTGGAATGGAAACAGTAAATCTGAATAGGTAATCACCAATTCTCTTAAGAATTATATTTTTTGACAGAGTACTATTAGAAGCATGCAGGAAAAAGATTGCGTTTCTAAAGAAAGGATCAAAAATCTCTTCTCCCTCCATTTCGACAGGTGTACCAACATATTGCAACTCAAACATTGAATTTTTACGGATTTCGTCTATATCTACATTAAGCGGAAGCATCTGAATCCTTGCATCAAAACTGTTGTCAAAGTTTGAGAACAGCAAATCGCTTCCCGGTTCTTCACCTGTAAATGTAAAATTATTAAGGACATATATATAATATCCCTGATCACTTCTATCTAGCCTGGCCTCTCTATACTCCGTCTGACCTTCCACAAAAACAGGGATATTTTGGGTGATGAGCAAGGTTCCGGCAACATATGGAATGCATATCCTTTGCCCTATCATAAGCCTGTATGGATTTATTCCCGGATTAGCACTTAAAAGTGTTTCAAGGGGCAAACCTATAATATCTGCTATTTCATACAGCGTATCCCCCCGGCGTATTGTATAAGACATAGAGCCTGGAGGGCATTGTGGATAATTTTGTTCAAACATAGTTTTTAAACCTCATAAACAAACAATATATAGATAATATATTATAAGTATGAGAATTATGTTACCTATGATACTATGCTTTGCTATGTTTTCTTTTCCTTGCCCTGACTATAAGGAGCAATACAATGGGCATTGCAAAGGTAACGGTCCATGCCCAATTTCTGAAATATTTCACTTCCAGTTCAACGGCATCTATCAGATTACCTGGCAGAAAACTTATGGTCATTATAATGATTGCAAAAGGTAGAATAAGCGGCTTATAATATTCCAGCTTAAATGTCTTTTTAAAAGTATTAAGTATAAAATAAAAGTTGACAGTTACAAAAAGCATTGATGCTGCAGCCCAAATAATAATAAACATGGACTCAATTCTTTGAAAAAACCTTCCGTAGTTAATAAGTCTTGCAAGATGAAATAAGGGAATAGTCCTTTCTAGTGCCAGAGGAACAGGCAGAACAGTAACATAGACAATTACCGACGTCAACAAAAAAAACACTGAAATTGCTAAAGCCCAATATCCTGAAAACTTAAAATTCTTGTTTGTTTTTATATATGGTGCCATAAGAAACAGTAGTAGAAGTTCTGCATAAACCGACACCTTCAATGCCCCACCAACAAAAATTTTTGAAGGCCCATCTCCCATAATAGGAAATAGCTCTGAAAAATCTATATAATTGGAAGCACCCAACACTATAATAATAAAGCCTACTGCTATAACAGGCACTGCTATAGCATGAAGACGTACAATCGCCTCCAATCCAAAGTAAGCACCTACTATCATGCATACAAGGAAAAAAAGTTCTACAAAGCTAAGAGGTGAATTGGTCAATGCCACTAGTTTCATGTCCTCACTAAAAGTACGAAGATATACTGTTGTAAAATATGTTAGAAAAACAACCACAACAGTGCCTACCAGTATTCTAACTATGCCACCCCCAGCATATTCCCCGATATCAATAAGATCCATGCCTTCTACAGGCTTATACAATTTTTGTATGATATAAAACCCTAAAAATGCCAACAGAGTAATATATAAAGTAAAAATCCATCCTGCAGTACCACCCTGCTCTGTAGCCATTCGAGGGTAGTTTAAAAATATTTTTGTGGATATTACATTAATCAGTACAGTAATTACTTCTCGATTACCAAAAATAATCTTATTTTCCATTAAAAGTCTCCTACACCTTTACTTTATACTTAAACTCAACCTTCTCGAACAAACAATGCATATATCGGAAGGACCACTGTAGCCAATGCAACTAGAAAAACCATAACAGCACCAAGTCTGTTTTTTCTTTTCCATGTCCATCTGCCGAAACTTATTGTATAAACTGCTACCCATAGTAATGCAATTAATAATAAAACTCTATCTGTTGTTATCATTGTTTTTTCCCTCCACATATTTCATGTCAACCGACGGAATTGTTTTTAATATGAGGCCAGGTCTTCTTAGTTTAAATTTTATATCCACATTAAAAGTGGCATCCTTATATTTTGATTTCCAGCCATACTTCTCCCATTCTTCCCATGTCAGAAAGTGCTTTTTTGCATATTTCCCAAAACCACATATGTCGGAACCAAACTCCTTTGAGGTCTTCTGTAAAAATCTATTCATCTCTTCGCCAATATGTTCTTCTGCATACTTTTCAAGGTAATTTGTCAGTTCTCCCTGTTCATAATCTATTGTACTCTGTATAGCTAAAATATCCGCCTCAAGAGTGATTTTTACATAAATCTGAGGTTTGCCGTCAGCAAGAGTCACTTTATGTTGAGGCCTTCTACTTTGTTTAACATCCAGAAGAATAAATTTATCCTTCTCTTTAGGATCCGTTAAAGACCAGTAAGCATGTCCATAATCGCCTGTGGCCAGCAGCAGATATTTTGAATCCGTTCCATCCATTTCGCCTACCATTTTATCACCGGAAAACACTGCAATGCCCATATTCTCAGCTTCAACTCCCCCTATTTTGGGAATATTTCCTGCAAAAAAGTCTCCTCCAACCGGAACCTCTCGTCCTCTTTCCCTGAAGGTTGATTTATCCACATCAAATTCATCCGATGACTTAAACTTGCCTACCCCTCCTAAAATTGCTACCGGATCTTTGTATAAAGACTCAGAATCCTTGTAAAAGTCATGAAACTGTACATTAGGGATAAGTCCTGTATAGCTGTAGCTTTGAAAAGCAAGCTCATAGAATTTTGACGGTTTTAGTACCAGATCAGGATTTACGCTATTTAGGTATTCCTCTGCAGAACTTTTTGAAACCACCATATACATGCTAGGTCTGAACTCCCTGCCTCTCAATAAAGCATGAAGATAGCGTTCCACCCCTTCTCTTGCAAGCTCCTCTGAAAATACCACAAGCTTGTTATGTGACATATTCAGCTGTTTACTAACAAAGGTATTCACCACGTTTATTCCTGTATATATAGTAGGAGTCTCAATAGTAACGGCACTAAATTGCGGTCCTCCTCCTCCGCCTCCACCTCCTTCTGCTTCAGGCTTTGCTATTTGAAAAGTCATCTTTAAGTAATTGTTTTTACCCTTGTCAAGTCCCATTGCGATGACATAACCAAGCTCATCTACCTCTCTTTTATCAAAGCAACCCGTCATAAGCCCGCAAAGCAAAGTCAAAACAATGATGAAACATATAACTTTTTTTGTATTCATCATTCTTCCTCCTCTTCATCAGTCTTTTCTTCTTTTTTATCCCAAGCCCTACTGTACTTTGGTTGTGCTGCTTTTTTCTTTGTATTCATAAAATCAGGCCGTTTTTCTTCTTTCCAAATTGGTGTCTTTAAAACATTCTCAAAAAAACTATCCGATGTACGTGGTCCAAAAGGTGATATATAAGGCACTCCAAAGGATTTTGCATTAGCAAACCATAATGCAAGAAGGAACATACCTGTAGTTACACCTAAAAATCCTGCTGATACTGCCAGAAGTATGAAAACAAACCTTAATATCCTGAAAGCAAAACCTGCCGAAAAGTTAGGCACAGCAAAGGAACCAATACCTGTAACGGCAACAATTATTATCAATATAGGACTGACAATATTGGCAGCCACAGCAGCCTGCCCCAGTATTAAAGCTCCTATAATGCCCAACGTAGGCCCTATAGGGCCAGGTATCCTTATACCTGCTTCCCTTATAAGCTCAAAAGATACTTCCATAATAAGCACTTCTACTATAGCAGGGAAAGGCACCGCTTCACGGGCTGATGCTATAGCAAGAAGCAAGTCAGTTGGAATCATCTCATGGTGGAAATCTGTTATGGCTATATATAAACCCGGCAGCAAAAGTGACAATAATACTGCACCAATCCTTATAATTCTTAATAAATTTGCATAGGGAAATCTAAGATAGTTATCTTCGGCCGCTTGAATCAGGTCACTGTTTGTTATAGGAACTACCAATACAAAGGGACTTCCATTGAGTATGATAGCTACCCGGCCCTCTGCAAGCATTGCGGATACCCTGTCAGGTCTTTCGGTAGCTAAAACTTGCGGCGTCGGCAGAAATGGATCGTCCTCAATGAACTGTTCAAGCTCCCCGCTATCCATTATATGGTCTACTTTAATTTTTTTCAGACGCCTCCTAACTTCCTTTACAAGAGAATCGTTGGCTATATCTTTTATGTAGAGCATTGAGCAAGGAGTTTTGCTTCTTTTCCCAATCTTCAGGTTCTCTGCAATAAGATTTTCATCCTTAAGCCTTTTTCTTATAAGGGCAGTATTTACCCTCAAAACTTCATTAAATCCCTCCTGCGGTCCGCGAATTACAAGTTCGGTATTCGGTCTTTCCACTCCTCTTGACTTCCACCCCTTGACATCGGCCGTAAAAGCTACATTCAATCCATCAATATATATACCACATTCGCCAAAGTTAACGTCCTCAACCACAATCCTGTGCTCTGATACTTCTTTTATGCTATTGTGGGGCAGAATACTACCTTTGATGTATTCGGCAACATCTTTCGCCGTACTTTTAATATCCAGACTTGAAAGCATCATAAGAGGCTCCAGTATGTTTGAATTAACAATATCCGTATCTACCATTCCATCGATAAAAACCATGAATGCCGGTATAGCCTTATCCTTAACAATAATATCAAATTCCCTGATTACAATATCTCCATTGCTTGGAACACAAAACTTCTTCTTTATATATTCCAGATTTTCAGAAAGATTGCTGCTTATATCAGATTTTTTGTTTTTTTCATTTTCATCTTCTTTATTGTTTTTAGAGCCAACAAGTTTTTTAAGAACCCCTTCACTTTTCTTGGGAGGTTCTTCTTTTTTATGCGGCTTTTCTTCCTTCTCATTAATCTGGACTTCCTCCGGTGTCTCCTTCAAAATAAAATGCTCTTTTTTTTCAGGCTCCTTAAAGGAAATTAAGTTTATGAGAAACTTTTTTATATTATTCAATCGGTTCACTCCTTTTTAAGCCAGTAATACCATCTTCTAACCATCAAAACTTATTATTGGCAATTAGAAAAATAAATATACAATACAAATATCAATAAAAGTTTTGAAAATTTCATAAATAACTGATTATAACTTAAATAAAGGGAAATACTATATAAAAATCGTAAGTATACGAAAACTCTACTAATGAGAGAAGGTATTTTATATGAGATTAAGTGATATGAAACCTGATGATGAAATAGTAGTCCTTGACAAATTAAGCAGAAAAGTTCGGAAAAGGTATGGAAAATATATTGCATCAAACAGCAATTTTCTGACAATACAATTCCAGCATTACAAAGACACATTGCTAATGTCCGATTTAAAACAGGGAAAAGCACAGATTTTCAAAGATACCGAAGCTATAATTTTCTAATGCTTGTTTTATTACATTCACGATTTCCTTCATACAAAATAAAGGAGAGCTTATGCTCTCCTCTTCAAACATTAACCTGTACAATTCACACCAATCAATATATAATTGATTGAGCTTATAATTATCCTTGATTTAATGCATTCAACAAATCATCAATATTTATACCATGTACCATTGATGCTTCTTCCAATGTCTCAGCCTGTGAAGACGGACATCCTATACAGCCCATGCCAAAACTCATTAAGATTTGTGCTGCCTGAGGGTTAATCCTAATTACCTCTCCTATTGTCATTTCCTTAGTTACTTTCATTATTAATATCCTCCTCATTTTTTAATTAACTCTATTGTATTTATTAATTGGAAATTATTTTCCAAAAAACATCAATTTTATAACCGTCACAAACGTTATATACCCATTATTTGATGATATATCACTTTTTTCTTGAGATATTGTCTCTTGCTTCTTCACTTTTCTACATTAAATACGTTATTAATCTTACATTTAGCAGAGCAAAATAACGAACGCTTTAACGAAATTTTGCGATAGATAAATGTAAAAGATTAATCGTATTTAATATAGTTCTAAGTGCTATTAATATTAGGTTCCATTAATTCTTTGTAAATTATACATGATGCATAAAATCAATTATACCAGAATTAAAGGCTCATTCATACTTATAATCCAATTCTACATTCCTTCATATTTGGCATATATATTTATGGGGTGAAATTGATGATCATCATAATTAATAAAAGCAAACTTTTTTTGCTTATATCCATTATATTACTTTCATTGGTATTTGGGAGTTATCAGATTTATATGATACAAAACAGTAAGGAAAAGCATGTCATAAGCAATCCTGCTGAATATATGATACTGGTGCAGATAGATGAAAAAACTTTATATTTATTTGAAGACGGCAAGTGCATAAAGCAGTATTTGATAGCCTCAGGCCATTCAAATTGGCCTTCACCTCTGGGTAATTGGAAAATAGTAAATAAGAGTAAATGGGGTGAAGGATTTGGAGGCCGTTGGATGGGTCTTAATGTACCCTGGGGTGAATATGGAATCCACGGTACAACAGACCAAAGCTCCATAGGCAGAGCCGTCAGTCATGGATGTATTCGTATGTTCAACGAGGATATCAAAGAACTATATGACATTATTCCAATAGGTACACATGTATTAATCAAAAATGGAACCTTCGGGCCTTTTGGAACAGGCTTCAGAAATCTAATACCCGGAGACAGAGGTGCCGATGTCCTGGCTGTACAGCAACGGCTTAAACAGCTCGGCTATTTCACCGGATATGAATCGGGAATATATGAGGATGATTTAAAAAAAGCCCTTATTAAATTTCTCAAGGATAATAATCTTAAAATAGACACCACAATTACCCGTAGTGTATACGACGCTATGGGACTGAAGGAATTCGAATAAAGTACTATTTCATTTTAATAACATATATACATTTATTTATTACATAAAAATTATTCCTCAAAGTCAGGAGTATAATTATTACACTGGATTTTTAATTTTGTTTGTTGGTAAGGCAATCCCGAAACAGTACAGACATACTCATTAATATTTTCAGAATTAAAAAAGCAAAGATTTTTACAGAAATAGCAATTCTTTTCACAATACATTATTATTGTCCCTCCATTGGGTTTAGTATATCCGACGCCCTTGCCGGAAATATTCAAATAATATAATTCACCTTTATGAAAAGGCGATTAATGCTTTTCATTCATATTATGATATAAGTATAACAAAATTGAACTCATTTGAAAATAATTTTGCATAAAAAATAACCTCCTGCTTAATTTATAAGCAAAAGGCTATTTTAATGTTTTAGTAATTCTATTATTTCTTAGTATGCTACCCCTTGTGCATACATTGCTTCTGCAACTTTCAAGAATCCTGCAATATTTGCACCTGCAACGAGGTTGTCTTCATCTCCATATTCTTTGGCTGCCGCACTTGCAGCTTTGTATATGTTAATCATGATATTTTTAAGCTTCGCATCAACTTCTTCAAATGTCCATGAATATCTCATGCTATTCTGGCTCATTTCAAGGGCTGAAGTAGCAACTCCACCTGCGTTAGCCGCTTTTGCAGGGCCAAATATCATTTTATTTTTAAGGAATACATCAATTGCTTCTGGAGTTGATGGCATATTAGCACCTTCTCCAACAGCATAGCATCCGTTAGCAACAAGAGTCTTAGCGGAATTTTCATCAATTTCGTTCTGTGTAGCACTTGGAAGAGCTATATCACATTTGATTGACCATATTCCTGAACATCCTTCTGTGTACTTTGCATTTGGATGGTATTTAACATATTCACTGATTCTCTTTCTTTCAACTTCTTTAATTCTCTTAACTGTATCAAGTTTGATACCTTCAGCATCATAAATATAACCGTTTGAATCGCTTAATGCAACAACCTTGCCACCTAATTCATACACCTTCTGTGTTGCATATATGGCAACATTACCTGAACCTGATACAACAACAGTTGCTCCTTTAAATGATTTGCCTTTAGCTTTTAGAGCTTCTTCCATGAAGTAACAGAGTCCGTATCCGGTAGCTTCAGTTCTTGCCAAGCTGCCGCCCCAAGTCAATCCCTTACCGGTTAATACTCCAGTAAAGTCGTTTCTTAAGCGTTTGTACTGTCCGTACATGAAACCGATTTCTCTTGCACCTGTTCCGATATCTCCAGCAGGAACGTCTGTATTTTCACCTATATGTCTTTGCAATTCTGTCATAAAGCTCTGGCAGAAACGCATAACTTCACCATCAGACTTACCTTTTGGGTCGAAGTCACTTCCACCTTTACCACCGCCTATTGGAAGACCTGTCAATGAGTTTTTGAATATTTGTTCAAATCCAAGGAATTTAAGTATACTTGCATTAACTGAAGGATGAAGTCTTAAACCACCCTTGTATGGACCAATTGCACTGTTAAATTGAATTCTGAATCCTCTGTTTACATGTACCTTACCATTGTCATCAACCCATGGCACTCTAAAGAAAATTTGTCTTTCAGGCTCAACTATTCTGTCAAATATTCCAGCCGCTACCCATTCAGGCTTCTTTTCTGCTACAGGTTCCAATGACTCCAATACTTCCTTAACAGCTTGATGAAACTCAGGTTCGTTTGGATTTCTTTTGATTACATTTTCCATAACACTTGCGAGTATTTTCATGATAAAAACCCCCTAATATTTTATTTAATATATATTTCAAATGCTATAAACGATTAAATTACATAATGTAATCCTACATTATTATAACCATAATAAAATCACAATATTCTTTAATAATATTGACTGCAATAAACTCCGGTTATTAACTCTTATAGCATCCAATTTCAACATATGCATCATCGCATATCAATATCCAGGCATACACCATCGTATACCCCCAAAAAATAAATGTTTGGGGATAATTGAGAGATATGATAAATTGACATTAACGATTATATCAAATGCATTTTCTCAATGCAAGTACTAATTGATAAAATTTCATTTATTTTTTCCGTCCCAGTTTACAATATTTATGCAAATGTATTGATATTCCTCATACACTCGGCTTTTTTCACTGCTTATGCACAAATGGCATAACTTATGACAAAACCAAAAGTATTGAATTTTTTAAAGCTAAGACTTTCATTTTTCTATAATTGTGGGCTAAATCAATGTTACTGCTCTTACAATACTGTCACTTATATTTGTCACTTTAATTTTGTACAATTATAATGTATAATTATTGTTGATCTTGGGTAAATATTATAGGCCTTTATAATACTGAATTTGAATAAAATAACTATGATAGATTGCACTTTTAGTTGTTAATTGAGGGGAGGAACAATAATATGTATAAAATCGTAAAAAAAGAGACATTAAGCCCTGCCGTTAAGCTTATGAAGATAGACGCTCCCTATGTTGCACGCAAAGCTGAACCCGGTCAGTTCATCATTCTCCGGGTAGATGAGTTTGGTGAACGTTGTCCGCTCACCATCGCAGATTATGATAGAGAAGAAGGTACCGTTACAATTATTTTCCAGGAAGTCGGCAAAACAACCAGGTCACTGGGTATACTTGAAGAAGGTCAGTATATTCTTGACTTTGTCGGTCCTTTAGGAGTTGCATCCCATTTTGAAAACATAAAAAAAGCTGCAGTAATAGGCGGCGGGCTTGGAACGGCTATAGCATATCCACAGGCTAAAAAGCTTCACGAAATGGGTGCAGAAGTTCATTCAATAATTGGATTTAGAAATAAAGATATTATTATACTTGAATCCGAAATGTCTAAAGTCAGCAACAAGCTTGTCATTACAACCGATGATGGTTCTAACGGGACAAAAGGATTTGTAACAGATGAGCTTAAGAAGCTCATTGAAGAAGGAAATTCATATGATCTGGTAATTGCTATAGGTCCACTGATAATGATGAAGGCAGTCAGCAATCTTACCAGACCATATGGCATAAAAACCGTTGTGAGCATGAATCCCGTTATGATAGATGGCACCGGAATGTGCGGCGGTTGCCGTGTTACCGTAGGAGGAAAGACTAAATTCGCCTGCGTAGACGGACCTGACTTTGACGGCCATGAAGTTGATTTTGATGAAGCTATGAGAAGGCAGTTGATGTATAAGGGCCACGAGAGACAATCTCTTGAAGACCACAAATGCAATCTTGGAGGTGATACTAATGCCTAACATGTCACCTGACAAAGTAAAAATGCCTGAGCAGAAACCTGATATAAGAAACAAAAATTTTCTCGAGGTAGCCCTTGGCTACACGCCTGAAATGGCACAGGAGGAAGCAGAAAGATGTCTTCAGTGCAAGCATAAGCCATGTGTAGCCGGCTGCCCCGTTAATGTGAAAATACCTGAGTTTATTCAGCTTGTTGCAAAGGGTGAGTTTGAGAAAGCTTACGAAAAGATAACTGAAACAAACAGTCTTCCAGCCATTTGCGGACGAGTATGTCCCCAGGAAACACAATGTGAAAAGTTGTGTGTCAGGGGTATAAAAGGCGAGCCTGTAGGTATAGGGCGATTGGAAAGGTTTGTTGCCGATTGGTTTATACAAAACAGAAAGCCACAGGATAAAAAAATTGATAAGAACGGTATTAAGGTAGCCGTAATCGGCTCCGGTCCTGCTGGACTCACCTGTGCCGGTGATCTTGTAAACATGGGTTATGATGTAACCATTTTTGAAGCCTTCCACACACCGGGCGGGGTGCTTATGTACGGTATACCCGAGTTCAGGCTGCCAAAGACTTTAGTTCAAAAAGAGATAGACAGCTTAAAGCAGCTTGGAGTTGAAATAAAGACAAACATGGTAATAGGTAAGGTTCTTTCTCTTGAAGAGCTAGAGGAAGAGGGCTATAAAGCCATATTTATCGGTACAGGAGCGGGATTGCCCAATTTTATGGGTATACCCGGCGAAAACCTCAATGGAGTTTATTCATCAAATGAGTTTCTTACCAGAATCAACCTTATGAAGGCTTACCTGTTTCCTCAGTATGACACACCTGTTAAGGTGGGTAAGAATGTAGCAGTTGTCGGCGGTGGTAATGTTGCAATGGACGCTGCAAGGAGTGCAAAAAGGCTTGGTGCTGAGAATGTATATATTGTCTATAGGCGTTCGGAAAAAGAGCTTCCTGCAAGGCTGGAAGAAATACATCATGCAAAGGAAGAGGGAATTATATTCAAGCTTTTGACCAACCCTGTAAAAATTGTCGGTACTGATGACGGATGGGTTAAAGGTATGGAATGCGTTGAGATGGAGCTGGGGGAACCGGATAGTTCAGGTCGAAGACGTCCTATTGTAAAAAAAGATTCCCAGCACATTATAGATGTAGATACTGTAATTATCGCCATAGGCCAAAGTCCAAACCCACTTATCAAGTCAACAACAAAAGGTCTTGACACTCATGATTGGGGAGGCATTATCGTTGAAGAAAGCACAGGTGCAACCAGCAAAGAAGGGGTATATGCAGGCGGTGATGCGGTTACTGGTGCAGCAACGGTAATTCTTGCAATGGGAGCTGGAAAAGCTGCTGCAAAAGCAATTGATGAGTATCTTAAGAGTTGATACAAATTACTTCCATTTTCAAAAAATGAATAGTATAAGAATAGTCTACCAAAAGTTAAAATGCGAATAATGCTTCGGCAGTGTTATTCGCATTTTTAACACCTCTTTTATAAATTTCATTATTATGCAAAATATCCTAGTCAGGAACACCTATTTTACATAAAACATATATTATATTATTATTTTGTGGAAGGAATGATCAGTATGTATAATATGAATCAAGGATATCCATGCCCTTATTCCGTCAATGCACCAAACAACAGCTTATATAGCATGTATCCATGTACTTATTTATTCAACGATCCAACATACAATCCATATTTAAATAATACGGATTTTAATAATCCATATTTTAATAATGCGTATTTTGTCAATCAGTCTTCAAACCAGCCCCCAACTCCTGTCGGCAAATCACATAATGACATGGCAATGGATTTGAAGGATTATGGGCCTGAACCGTTTGTAGTTGATATTAAGAAAGCTGCAGTTCAAAACAACAATTTCCGTATTGCATTGTGGACAGGCAAATATTTACAACTCACACTGATGAGCATAAAGGTTGGTGAGGATATCGGTTTGGAAATTCATCCGGATCTCGACCAATTTATACGTGTTGAAGAGGGTCAAGGACATGTAAAAATGGGTGATAGTAAGGATAAATTGGATTTCCAGGAAAACATCTACAGCAATTACTCATTTATCATACCTGCCGGAAAATGGCACAATCTTATTAATACAGGCAATAGACCCCTTAAATTATATTCAATTTATGCACCTCCTCAGCATCCACACGGTACAATACACAAAACTAAAGAAGATGCATTAGCACAAGAAACCCACAGCCACTAAATTGGGCCATTAAATAAAGATTGTAATAGGCAATAAAAAGGTTTTAAGTGATAACTATATTAAATACGTTATTAATCTTACATTTAGCAGACCAAAATAACGAACGCTTTACCGGAATTTTGCGATAGATAAATGTAAAAGATTAATCGTATTTAATATATATTATCATTTAAAACCCTTTTTTGATGAACAGATTTCATCTTTTATAAAGCATATTTTTTTAGTATAATAGACATAGTGGTTTTTATAGGCTTAGTCCAATTACCAACTATTATGATTTAAAATTGAGATGAGAGGAGACTTCAAAATGAGTTTACCAAGCAGTACAGGATTTTATGGTGAATACGGCGGACGTTTCGTTCCAGAAAATCTTGTAAAGGTATTAGATGAGGTTAAAGAAGCGTTTTATAAGTTCAAAGATGATCCTGAGTTTCTGAAAGAACTTAACTATTACTACAAGTATTTTGTGGGAAGGCCAAATCCTTTATACTATGCAGAAAGGCTGACCAAACAAATTGGTGGAGCAAAAATATATCTAAAAAGAGAAGACCTCAACCATATGGGGGCACACAAAATTAACAATACAATTGGACAAGTCCTTCTTGCAAAACGTCTAGGAAAAAAGCGAATTATTGCTGAGACCGGAGCAGGCCAGCATGGAGTTGCTACTGCTACAGCATGTGCATTATTTGAAATGGAATGTATTGTTTATATGGGTGAAGAAGACACTCGCAGACAAGCACTCAATGTTTTCAGAATGGAGCTTTTAGGTGCTAAGGTAGTTCCTGTAAAAACCGGAACAAGGACACTTAAGGATGCTGTTGACGAGGCATTGAATGATCTAATAGAAAATTATGAAAATACATTTTATATGTTGGGTTCTGCTGTAGGACCTGATCCATACCCTGAAATGGTCAAGCATTTTCAGTCTGTTATAGGAAATGAAGTAAAGGAACAAATTATGGAGCTTGAAGGAAGACTTCCGGATTACCTTGTCGCATGCGTAGGCGGTGGCAGCAATGCAATCGGATTATTCGCCCCCTTCTATGATGATAAAGATGTTAAGATGGTTGGTGTTGAGCCTGCTGGTAAAGGAATTGATACACCGGACCACGCAGCTACCATATCTTTAGGAAGTCCTGGGGTTATACACGGTTTCAAATGCTATCTCCTTCAGGATGATAAGGGAGAGCCTCTTCCTGTTTACTCAATTGCGGCAGGTCTTGATTACCCCGGAGTAGGACCTGAACATTCATTTTATAAAGACAGTGGCAGGGCACAGTATGTTGCAGCTACAGATAAGGATGCTATAGATGCATTCCTTAAGTTTTCAAAGGTAGAAGCTATTATTCCTGCAATAGAAAGCTCCCACGCTATAGCCCATGGCATGAAACTTGCAAGTGAGCTTGATAAAGATAAGATCATTGTTATATGCCTCTCAGGCAGGGGAGATAAAGACGTTGCAGAGATAGCAAGTATTCTGGGCAGATAATAATAAAAATCATGATATAGGTGTCGTAAGAAATTGCAGCATAGGGTACATGCGATTTCCCAGACCATCACAGAAATGCATTGGTTAAGACCATTCTTACCAATGCATTTCTATTATCCAACTCAATAAATTACTATGTGAGATCTATTTCATCTAATTCTTTACAAATCTGTTTAAAAATGTTTTCTATATTCGCTATGGTTTTGTTTTTTAGTAAAGGAGCAAATCTATTCTGCCATATATCACCAAACTTCATACTCGGAAAGAAAACCATGTCACCTGAGACAATATCCATTGGCTCAACATCATAGCCTGCAAGGTTTTTCCTGATTACATCCACTGCTCTTCTATCATTAAATAGCACTCCAATTTTTGCATTTGGTCCGTACCCATACGGATTTTCACCTACAGCCTTGAAGCATCCTTCTAGAATGATATTTCTTGATGAATTACCTATAAATATCTTATAATATCCCGGCTCTGTGGTCCACTGATTAAGACCTGTATCAAAGCTTGCCAGATCATCCTTGCCCAATTCAAAAAACACTTCCTTTTCTTCGCCAGGCTCCAGACTAATCTTTTTAAACGCCTTCAATTCCTTTGGAGGCTTTTTGAGAGTAGATTTTTCAGCAGCTGTATAAAGCTGCACCACTTCCTTACCGGTCATTTTTCCTGTGTTTTTTATCTTGATCTTAACTTTAAGCTTTTCACCTTTATCCAAATCCAATATAGGTGACTCAAGGTGCAGCTCCGAGAGTTCAAAGGTTGTATATGAAAGTCCATGTCCAAAAGGAAATAACGGCTCTATCTCTTTGAAATCATAATAGCGATAGCCCACATAGATCCCCTCACCGTACCAAACCTCCCCATTTTCTCCCGGAAAGTTGCCATATGTAGGACAATCCTTATAATATTTGGGGAATGTAAGGGGGAGCTTGCCTGAAGGGTTCAAATCCCCAAAGAGAATATCTGCAGCTGCATGTCCCCCTTCCATACCCGGGAAGAATACACACAAAACCGCATCCACATCATCAATCCAATCCATCATGTTAACAGGACCTGATACATTCAATACCACAACAATCTTTTTGCCCAAATCTTTAGCTTCTCCGATTGCCTTCATCAGCACCGGCCTGTCCGACTCATCAATATTCATATCAGACCTGTCGGACCCTTCCTGTCCCCTAGCTCCAACCGTTATTACAACAACCTCCGTGTCCACCCTTATCTCTTCAAAGGTTACCAATGAACTTCCTATCTTTTTCATTGTAGAATCATAAAGATTGGTGCTCAAATCTGTCCAGACTTCAGCACTTCCTCCCCCGGACTCAATAAACTTTTTGCTGTTTTTTCCGAAGAAGCATACTTTTGAATTTTTCCTAAGAGGCAGAACTTCCCCTTTATTTTTAAGCAGTACGGCACCCTCAGCAACAGCCTTGTATGCAGCCCTTTTTGAGAATTCAGCATCTATATCGGTATATTTTCGTCCCTTCATTACAGGCATGTCAACAAGAATTTCAAGGAAGTTTTCAACACATTTATCAAGTATACTCTCACTTAATCTGCCGGACTTGACAGCATCAATGAGGGGCTGAGCGCTTCTCGGCCCAGGCATAACCAAATCATTACCGGATTTTGCTGCTTCGACCTGATCATAAACAGCACCCCAGTCGGACATTACAAAGCCTTTAAATCCCCATTGATTCCTAAGCATCTCAGTTAAGAGCCATTGGTTTTCGGTACATGCTTTGCCGTTTATCTTGTTGTAGGCTGACATAACAGTTTTTACTCCGCCTTCCTGCACACAAGCCTGAAAACCCGGGAAGTACAATTCATGCAGAGCACGTACAGGAATATGCTCATTGATACCCATTCTCTCCGTCTCCTGATTATTTGCGGCAAAATGTTTTACATTAGCTATTACTCCCTGATCCTGTAATCCTTTAACAAACTGTGATGCCAGTTTTGCAACAAGACACGGATCTTCCGAATAGCCTTCAAAAAGCCTGCCGTTTAATGGATCTCTGTGAAGGTTTACATTAGGGGTACCTAAAAGCACATCGATCTTATATGCATTAGCTTCTTTTCCAAGTGCCTCAGCACATGAATATACAGTTTCCGGATCCCATGTAGCTCCTAACAGCATTCCGGGAGGAAAGCATCCAGGCTCTTTACCGTTAGGTTTCATAGAATTTAATTCAGCTGAAGCCATAGCAAGTATTTGCCGGTCCTGTTCCGAAAGTTTGCCTGGGTTTGATATGTGAGGAAGAATTCTTTCAATCGCATATAAACCCTCCATGTCTGATTTGTTCTCACTGCCTTCTTCATTACCATAAATTTTATTGTATGCCCGGTATATTGACTCTTGATAAAGCTGCATAAAGTTTATACCTGTTCCGCCATCCAAAAGTAATACTGACGGAATACCTAAACGCTCTATATCATTGGTACGAAAAGGAGACCTTCCTGTTATTAGGCTTGCTTTCTCCTCTAAAGTCATTTCTTTTATAATATTTGGAATTGATTGCCTGGCTGTTAGTTGGTTGCTAATTATAGTCATCATCTCCTTGATCATTGTTGTATTTTTGGAATTCAGAATTTTGGTTTGGAATTCGCAATTCTGAATTCACCACATTATAAATATTCTAGAAATATTAGTATAATCCTTTATGATAAACTATTCCTTCTCATTTTCTGCTTTCATCTAATCCTGATCATCATTTATAAAAATATATAATCAACAAATTATTGATACTATTATTTTTGTATGATATTATTTATTAAAACATGATATTTTTTATTGAATAATGGAAGTTTCTGTCATTATAGATACTCATTTAACACATGCAATTTGTATTTCAAAACAAATTCAGTCATATTTTAGGAGATTGATAATGAATATTTCAAAAAAATGTCTTAATACAATGTGTAATAAATATGAAAATGCAAGCAAGGAAAATTTCAAATCATGTACTGATTGTGCCTATCTTTTCCGGCCCAGCAAAGCTGATTTTATTAAAAAAATAGGCAAACTCAGTATATTCGTTATATTGATTTCGGCACTTGTAATTACCGGCTTAATTGTTGGTACAAAAATTATTCGAGTCCAAAAAGACAATAATCAAAGCACATCATTAGTACATGAATCCATCAGTCCAACAAAGGCAGACAATATAGAAGAAGTAGATAGTACTACAGCCGAACCCCAACCTGTCCTCAGAATTCACGGTTCAAATACAATGGGTACAAATTTGATGCCCAAACTGGTAGAAGGCTATCTTGAAAAAAATGGAGCTGTACAAATAAAAACAATAGAAGGAGCAAATCCTCAGGAGAAAAAAATAGAGTTCAAGTTGTCAAATCAAGATGAAGAAACATATGAAATAGAAATCAATTCACGAGGATCCGGTACAGCATTTAAGAGCTTTGAATCAGGATCATGCGATATAGGCATAACATCAAGGAAAATAAGCGAAAATGAAGCCAGCAGTCTAAATGCTGTGGGTCTTGGCAATCTATCTAACCTGAAATCAGAAATTATTATTGCATTAGACGGCATCTCGGTTATAGTCAACAAGAGCAATCCAATAAACCACTTGTCTGTTGAACAGATTTCCGATATATTCAGCGGCAAGATCACCAATTGGTCGCAGCTCGGTGGAAAAGACGGCAAGATCAAAGTCTTTTCAAGAGATGAAAATTCGGGATCATATGACACTTTTAAAACTCTCATATTAAATAATAAAGATTTTTCAAGTGAAGCTGTGTTGTTAGAAAGTGCTTATGACTTGTCTGTTGAGGTATCAAAGGACATAAATTCAATAGGTTTTGCCGGTTTTTCACATATCGGAGACACCAAACCTGTTGCAATATCACAAGGTACTGTAGATCCAGTATTTCCAAGTACATTTAACATTGCCACAGAAGAATATTATCTAAGCAAGAGAATATATTTATATTGTCCTGAAAACACACAAAACTCCTATGCCACTGAGCTTATAAATTACATTACAGATGATGAGGGACAGAATATAATAAAAAATAACGGCTTTGCAACAATAGATATTGAAGTAGATGAAAATTTCAAGCCATTTACCAAACCAACTTTTATTAATCAAAATGCACAACAAAAGTATGATCAAATTGTTTCCAATGCTCAAGGAAGGCTTTCAATCAACTTTTTATTTAAAAACGGAAGCTCCGAACTGGATAATAAATCAATAAAGGATCTGGAAAAGGTTATAAACTTCTTATTTAGAAATAAATATATTAATTCAAAAATTTTATTGGTTGGTTATTCAGACAGCATAGGCGATTATAATATGAATATCAAGTTGTCCACTGAAAGAGCTCTTCGTGTGAAGGAAATAATTACAAATGAATTCAGTGTTTTAGATGGTAGGGTAGATGTTTTGGGAATGGGACCCGAAATGCCAATTGCATCAAATGAAACAAGCGGAGGCAGAGATAGGAATAGAAGAGTTGAAGTATATATTTTGAAAAATACAAATAATTAAACTTTCACATAAAATAAGAAGGTACTCTACGCATATTTGGCATAGAGTACCTGATTTGATTCAGTATAATATTGCATAAATCGTAGTAAAATATCAAATAACGGTATTGAACTTTATTGCACACATTATTACATCACTCATGTTTATTACACCATCGTTATTCAAATCAAGATTCGGTTTATAATTAGTATCTCCTACAACCGAATTAAACCCAATCGCTATCTGAATTACATCAGCCATATTAATAACACCATCTTTGTTAACGTCCTCAACTACGGTTTTGGGTGTATTTGCAGGTGTATTCGTTGGTGTATTCGTTGGCTTATTTGTTGGTGTATTCGTAGGCGTACTTGTTGGTGTCGGACTTTGTCCAGTCTTCTTTATAGCATTTTTATATGCAGTTAATGCAGCTTCACTTGAGTTGATCCTCCAATCGGTTTCTTTATTGTGGCTAAACCAAACTGCTGCAAAAATTTTAGGATAGGATGATCTAATTGTATTAAAAGAATTGGTAATCCACTGTGCCTTGTTTCCACCTATTTCTGCTGAAGCCCATTCAGCTATGAAAATTGGCTTATTATAGTTTTTCAGGCTGTTATATGATCTTGAAAAAATCTGATCAAAAGTATTCCAAGTGCTTCCCCATGATTGTGTAGTTCCCCAATTGTAACCATCTATGGAATTATAATCCACATAATTATCACCAGGATAAATTCCTTCAAAAGAGGTATTTGGTCCTACATTATCACAGTTTAAAGTGAATATCCATTTTATATTGTTTGCACCTTCATTCCTGAAAATATCCACAATGTGCCTGAATGCAGCTATATATGTACTATTTGTATTTCTACCGCTACTATAGCCTATAGCCCATGGATACCAATCACCATTAGCTTCATGCAAAGGTCTTAACCAAATTTCCTTTCCATATGACTTCATATCCTGAGCCATTCTTCTAATATAGTTGTCAGCGTTACCGTTCATAATCTGAACAGTATCATATTCCCAAGGTTCCCATGTGATTAATATAACTGCGTTGTTTAAATATGCAGAATCTACATTATTCCTTATAGAACTAAAATTAGTGCTCCAATCCATATACATATGAACAATATCTAAATCTCTGCCTTGCAACTGATTAAATGCTTTTACTCCATTATCAGTGGGTTGTTCACCTAACCAGGCACCTATTTTTAGATCATCACCGGCATAGCTTTGAGTAACAGGAAATAAAGTTAAATTTGATAACAGCAGTATTAATGCCAGAATCGAGAGCTTCTTTTTCTTAAACATGAAATTACCTCCAAAAATTATCCTTAATTTTTATACTTTTATCTCTTATACTTTTACCTCTTAGATTAATTTTATATTAAGTGTACTAATGGTTTCCATTAGCATTATTTTCAATTCATTATATTTTTTTTTGATAAAACTTCAATTTTGAATTATTTGGTATATTTTTTATTTCTTTTCATTTATTTTTATTTGTTTTCACTTACTTTCAGGTTGGAATAATATTGTCCGGGAGAGACTCCTTCGTACTTTCTAAACATGCGGATAAAAGTCACCGGACCGTTGCATCCTACTTTTGATGCAATTTCATTAATTTTTAAGTTGCTGTTTTTTTGCATCAGCTCTTTAGCTGATTTAACCCTGCATAGATTTAAATAATCCTTGAAATTCTGGCCTGTATAGTATTTAAACATTGTACTGAGATATGAAGCAGACATATTGAAATATTCCGATATCTCAATAAGGGAAATATCTTTATCATAGTTTTCATTTATGTAATTAATCATTTTGTTTGCCATCGATCTATCATATTTATTATCATCCAAAGCATATCCTATCGCATGCTCAAGACTCATGCTCTGTCCTTCATTCCATGAAATTTCAAATTCACTTGTATCCATCTTTGAGCGAATGGCATTAAGTCTGTTATTGAATGAATTTATGTCATTAATAGCCAACAGATTGCCTACAGTCTTAAATAACTTGTTTGCTGCTGAATATAAACAAGCAGCCCTGTTGTAATCCCCAAGCATTGCCGAAACAGCAGCAAGACCCTCAAATACCAGAAAAATATAACTAAGAGTGTTTTGCTTTATCTCAATATAAAACTTTAATCCTATTAAAAATAACTCCTCAGCCTTTAAATAACTTCCCCTTGATAATTCCAACTCAGCCATATTACGGTATACCCAGGGTACATCTCCCTTATAGCCGGTTTCCTCCAGCATTGTTAAGCTTTCTTCAAACAATTCAGATGCCTTATCCAGTTGGCCCTTATAATGGTATATTTCACCCAGGTCTTTTTTTATATATGCTATTATAGTCATATACCCCAGCTCATACCCAAGATTTAGCCCTCTTAAATAATAACTCTCCGCTACCGCATAATCACTTTGGGATCGTGCCAATTCTGCAATATTAATTAATGCAAAGGCAATTTCAACTCTATCGTCTATTTCTTCACAAGCTAAAAGATATTTATGAAACATTTCCATTGCCTGATCAAACTCGCCCTTCCCCCTTAAAACCAGTCCCATCCTTCCATAAGTCCTTAATATACCGTACTTGTCGTTATACCCTTTGTAGATATCAAGACTTTCATTTAAATACATCTCTGCCTTATCATATGATCCTTTAAAATAATTAACCTGTCCAAGCTCTTGAAGGACCTCCGCAATGCCACGCTTATAATCGGCTTCTCTGTATGCACTTAAACTTTGATTCAACAACTCCACTTCATACTTTAAATTGCCCGATATATTATAGGTTAAAGCTAAATTATACCTGATTGAAGCTTCTCCTATAATATCCTTTCTTTCTATTGCCAATCTCAAACCTTGCTCGAAAATATCTACTGCTTCATCATAATTGCCATTCAAAAAAGCAAATCTGCCAAGCCATTGGTATGCTTTTATATAATTGGTATTTAAAAAATTACCCTGTTTTTGAATTATCGATTTAAATACACTTTGACCTTTTTTCCAAAAGCCTCGTGCCTCCCAATAATAACCCATTGCTGCAGCCAGCTCTAATTCTTTTTCCAGGCAACCTTTTTTCATATAATACTCCAAAGCACAAATTATGTCTAAATATGCTTGATCCACCATAATAAGACTCGTTTGACGATTTGAAGAATAAAAATTGTTTTCAGCATCAATAGCATAAGAGTAAAAATAATCTGCATGGCATTCTTTTATTGTTTTTTCATCACTATCTTCAGATAATAACAAAACCGCATATTCCCTAAGTATTTCAAGCATATTGAAGCATACTTTTTCTCTATCCTCAAATTCCGAATCAAGTGTCAATATGCTTTTATTTACTAATGACAATAAATCCTCATATAAATTTTCAATATCATTATTTTTGTTTATTACAGCGGATGCCGCCTTTATGTTAAACTTTCCTTTAAAAACACCAAGCCTTTTGAAAATTCTTTTTTGATTGGTGCTTAAGAGATTATATCCCCATTCAATAGTGTTTTTCATGGTACGCTGCCGATCGGGCAAACTATTGGCTCCTTCTATAAGCCAGCTTAAGCGATTTTGACTTTGATTCAGCATCGTTTGTACAGAAATTTGTGCAATATTTGCCGCTGCAAGTTCAATGGCCAGGGGTATTCCCTCAAGGCAAACACATAGCTTTGCTATCTGTGAAGCATTTTCCTCTGTAATACTAAAATCATTTTTGACGGCTTTAGCACGTGCTAAAAATAAGCTGACAGCCGGCTGTTTTTGCAGCAGTTCAACAGAGTTATATCTGTGCACATCCGGAATTTCAAGGGGCGGAACATTGTATAGATGCTCTCCATACACTTTCAACGGTTGACGGCTTGTTACAAGCAATGATAAATTGGCCGCTGCGGCTAAAAGATCTGCCAATACCGGAGCAGAATTAATAATTTGCTCAAAATTGTCCAGAATCATCAGAAACCTCTTGTTTTTTAAGGAACGCTTAATAGAGTCTAATGTGTTATTTCCTTCTATTTCAACTATATTTAATATTTTGGCAATGTTGGATATCAATAGTTCTGTTTTAGTAATTTGCGATAAAGAAATCCAAAAAACTCCATCTGTAAATTTGGAAAGGCTTAATAAAGCAACCTTAAGTGCCAATCTGCTTTTTCCTATACCCCCAGGGCCAACAAGTGTTACAAGTCTAGCCTTTTCAAGCAAGCTGCAAACTTCCCTGATCTCATCTTCACGCCCAACAAACTCGGTTATCTCAGCCGGTAAATTGCTTTTTGGAAAATAATCACTTCTATATATAGCCTTATTTACTAAAGTCGACAAATATTCTTCATTTATGCTCCAACCATTATTTTTGTCATAAATTAGTTTTTCTTCTTTGATGAGAAATTCAATTTCATTCAATATATATTTGGGCATTCCTTTTGTCTTGTTATAAAGGTACTCAAGAAAAATATCAGGAGGTTTGTCCCAAACAAGTATAGCATTCAGCAATTGATGGAGTCCTTTCGGTGATAATGGCTCCAAAAATATGGTTTTATAAACAGGAATATCAATATAATCAATATTGGTTGTTAAATTGGAAATCGTTGAATAAATCAGTGCTAAAACATAATTTGTCTCACTGGATAACAGCCTATTTAATATATTCAGAATATCTTTATCAATCTGATCAATAGTATCAATTATTATGATTTGCCCATCTTTTTTGCTGTTAACTACTCTTTCATATAAATGCTCTTTGAAGTATTGGTAATTATTTATATTATGTTTTTTTAATTTATCTATGGACCTATCATTACTGCTCTCATTAATGTTAATAACTTCATAATTAAGCTTTTGAGAAATATGGGAAGCTATATTTAGAAATCTGGTTGCCCCGGAACCATGATCTGCAACAATTCTTAATATTCCACGCTTTTTATTATGCAGTTGTTTTAGAAAATCTGAAAGAATACAAATTTGTCTTTCTCGCTCTATTAACTCGGAGGTATTATTGAATTTGAAGTTGTTGTTTTTCATATAATCATCTCAATCTATATTAAACAATTTCAAGCTATTTTCTATTAATTATAGTATACCATACCTCTTCATTTAAAAAAACATAATAACGGAACAGAAAATGATTAATCAGATAAAACTTATATTAAGCTTTTTTAATACTTTATTATAGTAATTATCAGTATCAAAATAATAGTTTTTAACACCTGACTGTTATCCCAAAATGATAGTCTGAAGGATTTTTTTCAACCATTACAATACAATCTTGTTCATTTTTATTCTGTAAAATACATGCGCATTCTTCACTAAATGGTTCAACAGCGTCTCTGAACTTTATGAATATTTCTTGATATCCATTTTTCATTTGTATTTGCAAAGGATGTAAATATTTGTATAATAGATTATAAGGAACTAAAACAGTTTACATCAAGCTTATAGAAGTTTTACAATTTACTTATAGACTATATTCCTTTATTAGCTAAAGTAGATAAGCAGCCTGGAGGATACATGAAAAAACCAATATTTAAGATTTTTCTTATGATAATAATATCAATAATTATAGGCATGATATATTTACCAGTTATTTACGACACATCAATTGGAACGGTGTATACTGATCTTATACCTGAAGAATTTGAGAACATATGGCAAACAATACCTTTAGTAATAATTATCACATTAGTTGCTTATACAATAAGAAAAAGTATGAAAGAGCTAATTGTATTGCTTTTGTTAGGTAACTTTGTAAGTGTAATTACATATTTCCTATTCTCTAAAATTTTAATTGTGACAATATAATATAGTTAGTCAAGAGATTTAGTACCGAATATAGAGATGTTTCAAAAACAAATTGCGGAGATGGCAAACTTATGCATCTAGGAGGAAATCCATATGAAATTTAGTTTTGTGGTAAAATTTAGGATCCCTATTTTTATACTATTAATTCTAATAGGAGTTACGATTTTATATATTACTAGAAATCAGTCGTACATTGATAACAATGTTAATGAAATGACATATTCTGATTACCAAGAAAAGTCATTAAGCGGTATCAAAATGGAAATTTTTGCATATATTAGTGAAACTGATGACTATGAGTTAAAATTTAACAAGAAAACTACAACTACTGTAAGAGAACTTATACAAGTATTACAAGAAGGAATAATTATTAATGGCAAGAAGTATGGCCCATATTTAGGACAGTCTCCTGGAGGCGGATTAAAGAATAGTGATATTTTTCAAAACAAACCGATAAAAATAAGTATATATTTAAAAGAATTTGATATTGATGTGAGATGGTCAAATAGTAATGAAATATCTATTAACAAGTAACTTGCACAACAGCTTATGGAGTCTGAAGAAAGGGGATCTGGCAAGAAGAATCCTGGGACAAAATTCCCAGCTCAAATCAACGTTTTTATGAGAACGTACATAATGGATTTTATTACCACCCAAGTGAGGCCATGGGCCTGGTTCCCTTCAATTCTATAACCTATTTTGATGTTGATGCATGGATTGTTATTGGCTTTCAGTCACCTGAATCACTAGTATTATTTCCAAGCCTAGCAGCGATATCATTTAAAATCTTAAATTCTGAATCTACATTTCTTAAATAAGCATCTGCACCTTCAATTGCTAGATCACTATTAACTCTAAGTGCATCAAAAACTGGATTTTGGGGTGCTAGAGAGATATCTGGAACTCTTTGTGGTAATTCGCCTGTAAGACTGTCTATACCACTGTGTGCATAAAATTCATTTCTTGAAAGACCAGAAATATTAGTTTCTGCATAGCCAAAGTTTCCGGATTTCTTATAAGCTTTTGTTAATTGACTACGAAGCTCTATAACACGATTATATATTTTTGAATCAATAATAGGATATAGGATCAATCAACCTTCCAGTAAAATTCGGAATTGTCTCAGAAGCTGCTATTCCTATTCGTACAAGTTCTTCACCTTGGTTTCTGCATTATCTCCATTAAAATCATCAATGTTTATCAAGCCGACTTCAAGGGTATGAAAGCATGGTGTAAGGATTTGTTTCCTCGTCTATTGACAAACTGTAATTCGCTTTTTCCTGATGTGTAAGTTGTTGGAGCAACTCCCGAATATCGGGCAAGCTTGGCAGGGCTTGAAAACTTGGATAAATTGCCGATTTCTGAAATTATTGTTGCTGCCAAAACCGTGCTGTCACCTCTTATACTGGTTAAGTTATAATCAAAATATTGCAGTAGTTCTTTTAATTTGTTTTCGATTTCAGCCTGTTCCTTTATGTTGGTTTTCAAAAGGGTTATAGTTGATTTTACTGCCATATCTCGTTTATCCTGATATTCAATTTCATTGTACACATCCGCTTCGACATATTCAAGTATCTTTTTTCCCTTGTCCTTGGCGTTACTTTTCTTTATGAACCCCATCCATAAGTTACATTTATTTTTATGTTTGGTAACTTCTTAGAAAACTGTCTCATTACATTATCAAAATGCATCACATAAACTTATTATGTCTTTGCAAATTCAATTATAATAAGTGTTTTCGAGAGTTGTACATTTGTTCTTGTAAAATATATAATCTGGAAGGATTTTTTTATATTTGTGTCGAAATATTTATACATTAATCAATAAATAATAGCCAAAAAAACTTTATAATAAACAATCCAAAGTTTTTGACTGAATTTAAAAGCTATTTTTTAACTTGAATGATGAGTATTATTATTTAGTTTCCAATCATTACTTAAAACTAAAGCCTATCAAAATACCTAACTTTTATATAAACATCTCTAAGTTTTCTTGTTTTGAAAATAAAACTTCTTTACAAGTTGAATCCTTAAATAATCACAATACTATTCCAGGTAAATATAACTTTCTGGAGGGAAAAGTCATGAAATCTATCAGTTTAAAAAATATGCAGGGTACACCAGCACATATAGAGTATCTGTCTAATCCAGACTCAAACAGAAATTCGTGCAAAATATGTTATTACTTTTCTGAAGAAAAAACTTGCTTACAATATGGCACTGACTTAAGACTTGCTGGGTATAGTGTTTATAGAAATTGTAAGCATTATAAGCCAACTATTGATATACCCGACTATAGAAAGATAAAGAAGGAAACACCTGATAAGAAAAATAATAGTTCTTCTTCAAACACCCAAAATGTAGAAATTAGTACTATAAAAGTTGGCAGCAAAGTAAGAGTATTGGACTTAGATACTTATGACACTGTTGTCTATATAATAGAATATCCCTCTAATACAACATCATTTAACAAAAAAGGCATACCCGTTTCACCCAGTTCCCCTATCGGAAAAGCCCTTCTAATGAACTCAATAGGTTCTCTACTTCACATTACCACTCCAGGAGGAATCTTGCATTACAAAATAATGTCCATAGAATAATATTTGATCAAAAATTAGAACAAAAGCTTAATAAAAAAATTATGCTAAATATAGAGAAAATACATGAATTTTATTGCTATAAGATCAGGATATTTGTTTATAGGAAGTGATTAAATGGAAAAGAAAAAAAGGAAAACTAATGAAATAAGAGATGCTGCCCTTGGCGTTAGCTCGCAAGATGTCGTAGATAAATTCGGAAATGCTGCAACAGAATATATAAAAGGATATAAGGGGTCTGTTGATGAAACAGGAAATATTATATCAAAAGGACTTAAACATATATCAGAATCTAAAGTAAATCCTGATTTTAAGTACCAAAATTTAAAACAACAGGCTGGTTTCTCTGCAGAAAGACATTTTGTAAGCAAAGAGAATGCTGAAAACATTATTAATGGTAGAAATATTAGGTATAGTCGCTCAAATGATATAGGTCTAGGAAATGATCAAAGAATTGATGTTCTTGCTGTAGATATTGATGGAAATCCAATCATGGTTAATGGGCAACCCTTGTGGAGTGCACAGATGAAATTTTGTGGTAAATTTGAAACCCCGCAAGAGATTAAAGAAAGCTCAGAAAAATTGGCAAAAAAGCTAGCTGGAGATAAATGGGCCAAGTACAGAGGAAACAAAGTTTTAGTCCCTTCTGAACAATATGAGCAAGTAAAAAAGTATGCAACCGAAGAAGCTAAAAAACTCTATGAAAAAGCAGCTAAATTCAGACAAAGCGGAAATTTTGAAAAAGCAGAGTTATTGGAACTAAATGCACAGAATTTTGAACAGGTTGCAAAAGATGTTCAAAATAGTGGAATCAGTAGCAAAGACGCAATGTTTCTCAGAGAACATCCTAAGCTAGCTACAGCAAAGTATGTAGCCGAAACAGCCAATCGTGCTGGTATTGAACAAGCAAAAACTGGTGCTGTAATTTCAGCTACAATTTCTGTTTCACAAAACATTATCAGTGTAATAAGAAGCGAAAAAGAAATTAAAGAAGCTTTAGAGGATTCAGCATTAGATACAGCTAAAGGAGTTGTCAACAGTTACATGATAGGAACAGGTGGAACTGTTATAAAAGGAGTTATGCAAACAAGCAGTAACAGTATCTTTCAAAATCTTTCAAAAACCAATATGCCCGCTATGATAGCTACAGTATCACTTCAAGTCGGAAAATCTATTGTCCGTTATGCAAAAGGTGAAATCAATGAAATTGAACTTGTTGAGGAACTTGGTGAAAAAGGAACAGGCATGATGGCAGCAAGCTGGGGTGCAGCAATCGGCACAGCAATATTCCCTGGCGTTGGCACGGTCATTGGTGGAATGGTCGGATATATGACATCTTCTACCATATATAAATCAGCTATGCAGGTACTTCAGGAAGAGAAAATTTCAATCAAAAGCAGAAACAAGATTCATGCATTAACAGAATGTGCTTTAGAAGCTATGAGTAAGCAGAGGAAAGAACTAAGTATACTAATTGATAACCATTATAAAAATAGGCAAATTCTTTTTGAACAAAGTTTTGAAATGATTGAAAAATCAATAGAAAGTAATAATCTTGAGTTGTTCACTACGGCATTAAATAATATTGCATTAGAAATGGGAAAAGCATTACAATTTAAGAATTTTAATGAGTTTGACAGCTTTATGCGTAACAATAATACGGCACTTGAATTCTAAAAAATTAATAAAAAGGAGATTGATGGACATGCCTATACCATTTATTGTTGGAGGAATTGCTGTTGCTACAGCTATTACAGGGGTAAAGAAAGGAATAGATGCAAAAAATGATATGAATTTAGCTAATAGAGTTAATGAAGTGGCAAACGCAATGGCTAAAGAAGCTGAAGAGCTTATAACGCTGGCAAAGGATATGACAAAAGGAGCAATCGAAGCTTTAGGGCAAGAGAAAATACGTATACTTTCAACTTCTATTAATGATTTTGTTATGAATTTTGAGAAAATAAAGAATATTAACTTAAAAAATAGTGAAGGTATTGACGAACTGAGAAATTTTAATCCATCAAGTGAAGAATTTAAACAACTTAAAGAAGCGTCATATGAGGCAAAACAAATAGCTATTAATGGTCTTGCAGCCATTGGTTCTGGAGCATTACTGGCATACGGAACATATAGTGTTGTAATGAGTGGATTAGGTGGAATAATAGTTACAGCAACAACTGGCACTGCTTTGGGAACATTGTCTGGTGCAGCTGCAGTCAATGCCACCCTTGCTTGGCTTGGTGGGGGGGCTCTTGCAGCTGGTGGTTTTGGAATGATGGGAGGCATGATTGTTCTAGGTGGTATTGTTGTGGGACCAGCACTTGCAATTGGAGGAGCGATTTTTGCAAGCCAAGCTCGAAAAGCTCTGAATGATTCATATAGTAATTATGACAAGGCAAGAGCTTTTAAAGATCAAGCAAAAAATATAGATGTAGCTTTAAAAGCAATATATACACGAGCAAACCAGCTTACAGAGTTGTTGCAAAAACTTGATTATTTCTTTGTAGAGTATATCTCAAAAATGGAGTATACAATCAATCACAAAGGAACTAGTTGGGAAAATTATAATTTAACTGAACAGCAAGACATTTATAAGTGTGTTCAGCTTGCTCAAACAATTAAAGCCATTCTAAACACATCATTACTTAAACAAAATGGTGAACTAGAGGAGGCTACAGGACAAGCATTAGAAAACGGAAACAAATATTTACAGATGATAGGTCAGGTGTAGAAGATGTTTATTTGTGAAAGATGTGGTTTATGTTGTAGAGCTGTTGGCAGAAGCAACATCTATAAGTATTTAGATCGCGGAGATGGAAGTTGCAGAAATTTGAACAAAGACTCAAACACTTGTAATGTATATAACGACCGACCTTTAATTTGCAGAGTTGATGAAGCATATTATCAATGGTTTTATAATCAGATGAGTTTGGAAGAGTATTACCAATTAAATTATAAAGCATGCAGATTACTAAGGAATGAGAGCGAATGTAGTGGATGAAAAGAAACATAGAATGATTGAGAAGAAAAAAAGGAATTATAAATAGTTCTGGTATCTGGAATTCAGATTATAAATGTTTTATGGAAGGCTCTATGGCATTATTAGAGCCTTTTGTTTACTTTTGTTCATTTTTCTTTAATAGAAAATAAAATGGGATAAGCTAATGATAACAAACAAAATTCATTATATCTACCTAAATATATTATAATTATAAAATAACCTTAATATAGAAAACAAGTTAAAGGTGCTGACATTAATTTTGGAAAAAGAGACTTGAGTATCTAAGAGAATATCGATATTAATAATATTGATCCTAATCTTATACCAAATGAATGTATTATTATTGCCGTTCAATCATAATAGATGGTATAATGACTTCATATATAATTGGAAAATAATACAATTTAATACAAACATTTTAATAAATCAATCTAATGACTTTAATCAAATAACTTTTCAGTGATTGAAATGATTTGTAAGGCTTTATATTTTGTAAAATAAAATGATAAAGGAGTAACATATAATGAGCAGCAATAATATTTGGGAAAAGCTTTATAATGAAGCAAAATCCGTACAGAATCCAAGAAAAATTTCTCCATTTATTGAAGCTGGCAGCGTTTCTGCAGCAATTTTAACTAAAAAAGGCAATATTTATGTTGGTGTATGTATTGATACCGCTTCAACATTAGGTATGTGTGCAGAAAGAAATGCAATTGCAAATATGATAACTCACGGAGAAAGTGAAATTGATAAAGTAGTTGCTGTGATGCCAAATGGAGATGTAGGTTCCCCATGTGGAGCTTGCAGGGAATATATGATGCAGCTTGACAAAAATAGTGGTGATATTGAAATTCTACTAGATCTTAATTCCTTCAAAACAGTAAAGCTAAAAGATTTGATACCTGATTGGTGGGGATACGACTGGTTCAACAATAATATTTGAGGGACTGGTGATTTATGTTTCTGTTTATGAGAGTCTTAGCTACTTTGATTATTATTTATGCAATAAATTTCAATATTGTTAATTTATTAAATAAATAATTTATTTCTTAATTATTCTTTTAGTTTTCTGAAATAAATATATAAAAAATTTCGAGAACCCAATTTTTTCACCTATAAAGTTCATAAATGTCATAAACAATCTTATAATTATCATCCATACAACTACAGCAAATATAAGTGCCGCAATAAAATATACTGTATTCATAGTTATCCCCACTCTCTTTGATTTATGTCCCTTTCCGTATCATATACATCTTCATGCATTCCATTCTCCGTTATAGTGATAGTTGACCAATTGTGGTAAAGTTTGAATTACCGAAAAACAAACTATTTCGTAATGGAAAGGCATATTATATAATAGAGCAAAACAAAGATATAATAAAATATGTAAATTTAAATTTGCCTTATTCTGAGGCTATACGAAATCATATAACCTATTTTTATCAGGTATAATAACCAAATTCGGCAATCTACAGCAGGCTTACCTATGACCGGGTTAGAAGTTGCGGTTCAAAATTTTGGGTAAAATATAAATGTAGTGCTGAATACATAGATTTTAAACTATATAACAGAAAAGGCAATGCCATTAATATGATCTTGTCAATATTACTTGACACATTTTTCTCGAACACTTTGTGGTTTTTGCGTTGGTATATAATGGGATGGAGCGTAGCGTAATCCCATTATATACCAACGCGTCGCTTTGCTCCCATCGTTAC
>Ga0255341_1001436_pt1 | contig 33620 bp, 29 predicted proteins | sample wastewater_treat_8_FD_192418 | JGI IMG/M metagenome (GOLD analysis project Ga0255341, IMG submission 192418) | Wastewater microbial communities from Lulu Island WWTP, Vancouver, Canada - plant12 | ecosystem: Engineered > WWTP > Wastewater > Unclassified | place: Canada: Vancouver, British... | reverse complement strand
ATCAACGGTACAAGGTATTGGTGGCACTCGGATATACCATTGTGGATTGCGTGGTGCTGGACATCGATGAGCAAAAGGAAAAAGCCTTAAATGTGGCGCTCAACAAGATATCTGGCGAGTTCGATATCCCGCTTTTGACCGACCTTTTAAAGGATATCGGTGCAAGTGGCTTTGATGTATCTCTTACAGGTTTCGATGCTGCAGAGATGGATGCGTTGTTCAAGGATAGCGTAATCGGAGGTATCAAAGAAGATGATTTTGATGAGCCATTACCTGAAACACCAGTATCCAAGCAGGGAGACATCTGGCTGCTTGGACGGCACCGCCTTATCTGCGGAGATGCTACGAAAGCGGAAACTTATAAAAAGCTGCTGGACGGTCAGCAAGCAAATCTCGTGATTACTGACCCACCATACAACGTGGACTATAAAGGCACTGCGGGAAAACTTAAAAATGACAATATGGAAAGTACCAAGTTCCACGCATTCCTGCTCTCGGCATATCGGTGTATGTATGATGCGCTAGTAGATGGTGGCGGCATTTATGTTTTCCACGCTGATCGTGAGACAGTCAATTTCAGGACAGCATTTACGGAAGCAGGCTTCTTCTGTCATCAAACTTGTATATGGATAAAGAATACACCGGTCTTGGGGCGCTGCGATTATCAATACAACCATGAACCTATTCTAGTAGGCTGGAAGCCAACAGCCAGTCACAACTGGTACGCCGACCGTAAACAGCGCACGACATGGAATTTTGACCGGCCAACCAAGAGCAAACATCATCCTACAATGAAACCTGTGGCACTGTGCGCATATCCGATTATGAACAGCTCGCTGACAAACAACATTGTGCTTGACTCATTCGGGGGCAGCGGCAGTACTCTCATTGCCTGTGAGCAGACGAGACGCATTTGCTATATGATCGAGTTGGATGAGCGCTATGCCGATGTTATCGTGAAACGGTATATCGGGCAGACCGGGAACACGGACGGAGTTTTTCTGATAAGGGATGGAGAAACGATCCCCTGCGATAAGGCGCTGAAGAAACATTCGTAGCCATATTTTTCAGCGCCTTTGCATTGGTTTTTTTTGTTTACTGTTCCTTCGGATTTTCCGGGATGACAATTTCACCGTTCTTTTCTTCAAATTCGGCGATATATTTGCGAAGCAGATACAGAATCTCACCGTTAGCCGAACGTCCGTCGTATTTGGCAACATAATGCAGCTTGTAATGCAGTTCGTCGTCAATCCGAATACCCAAATGCTTGTTTTTTTCCATGACGGCACTCCAATCTCAACTTATACTTTATTAAAGATAGTATGAGTTGATTTTAAGTACAAAATGAGCTATAATGTTGAAAATGTACTTATTTTAAGTACGCTAAATTAAGGAAGGAGTACCCGTGTTTGAAAGTATTGATGCAAATCTCAGGCAACCTTGTTGCCTTTATACTTTTGGCTACTGTTGTTCGCGTTGCAAACCGCCGACTTGAAAAGCGTGATCAATTTTATAAATTATTCATAGGGGCTTGCCGTCTCGTGCTGGCGGCCCTGTTCCTTGAAGCGCTCGTTTGTGTTCTGGATGGCCGGTCCTCTGCCTGGGTAAAAAACCTGCTGCAGATTCTTTTTACCATGCTGTACATGCTGCCGCCAGTCCTAGCGTGGCTCTGGGTTCTGCTTGCACGCGCCCTGACGGACGACGGCTGTCAATCGAACCGCTTGATGTCGATTTGCTGGTTTCCTGTAAGTGTCAGCCTTGGCATGGCACTTTTTTCTGCGCACTTCCATTGGCTGTTTTTTATTGATGATAGCAATGTTTATCATCGTGGTCCGTTGTTCCCCGTGTTTTTGATGATTACCGCGGGTTGTTTGCTCATGGGCTTCGTTGTATTGGTTCGCCATAGAAGCACGCAGTTGCGCGGGGATTTTACGCTTCTGGGCTCCATCTATCTGTTTCCGCTTCTTGGCGGCGCGCTTCAGGTGCTTTTTTGCGGCGTTCTGCTGATGTGGAGCCTGACAGCTGGCTCTTTAATGATCATGTAGTGTATCTTCCGCTAGCATAACTTCTCCGTTTCATTTCTTCTTGTACAAGATAGAATTGCTCCTTGCTGATAATTGCTTCATGACTATTTCTAACATAGTACTTTTTTACATAACCATTATTCATGACTTTCTTCTTAGTTAAAAAGTCTATCGTATAGGTTTTCTGTAGAATAGCATCTCCCATGTATTTTTCACATTGAAGCATTTTATAAATCGTCTCGTGATGCCATTTTTCTTTTCCTGTCGTTGTTCTAATTCCTTCACTTTCAAGTACTCTCGCAATTTTATATGTCCCAAGTCCTTTTAGATAAAGTTCAAATATTCTTTTAACAACTGTAGCTTCTTCTGGAATAATGATTAGCTTCTCATCTTCATTTTTTGTGTACCCCATAAATTTCTTGTGATTGACCTGGACAATACCCTGTTCAAATTTCCGGATAATTCCCCACCTAGTGTTTTCGCTCAAATTACGGCTTTCCTCTTGTGCTTGGCTACTCAAGATGGTGATTAGTAACTCACCGGTATTGTCCATCGTATCAATGTTCTCTTTTTCAAATAGAATTCGGATTTGTCTTTCTTTTAACTCGCGAATAATCCTTAAGCAGTCTACAGTATTCCTAGCAAATCGACTTATCGATTTTGTAAGAATCAAATCAATCTTGCCAGCATAGCAGTCTTCAATCATATCATTGAAGCTATCACGGAATTTCGTACCAGTGGCTGCCTTACCTTCATCAGCATAGATACCGGCACAGTTCCAACTTTTGTTCATTCCGATTTTTCTTGTGTAATAAGCTATTTGAGCTTCATAGCTGTTTTCCTGTTGCTCAAATCTTGTACTGACCCTGCAGTAAGCTGCTACGTTTAAGATCTTGTGCTCAATCCTAATATGTGAGTCATACTTGGGATCGGGCGGGATTATTGTAATGTCCTTTTCAATTTTCATTTTCACACGTATAATCCAATTAACCTCTTTAATAGAGGGGGTTGGATTATTTCTCCTTTCTCCCAAATTATTTGGGGATTATCTATTACTCCGTTATTATAATGATAAAGCACTGTGGATTTGTTTCTATTTTGCTACAGCTTTGACTGTTTTGAGGTGACTCAGACCACAGCTTTTCGTCTTCACTGGTAATTGGTTAGTTAACGCTTTGACGTTTGTATTTACGTGATTACATGGCCGGAAACCTTGTGGAAAACAACAGTGCTAAATATTATTAAAGGAGGTATTTCTAATGTTCTATGTCGGAATCGACATCTCTAAGTTCAAACACGACTGTTTCATTGTTACTGAAGCAGGCGAGGTTGTTTGTGATTCTTTTTCTATCAAGAACGATTCTGATGGATTTACAGAACTCTTATCTGTTCTAGATTCTCTTGATCCTAAAGAGAATGTAAGAATAGGGTTTGAATCTACTGGTCATTATGCTTTAAACCTGAAGTTGTTCCTCGAAAAAGCCCACTACAGCTTCATGGAATTTAACCCTGTTCTTCTCTCAAAGTTTAACAAGTCTCAGTCTTTAAGGCGTACCAAAACGGATGCAATTGATTCCATATCCATTGCCCGCTGGCTTATGACGGTTGATTACAAACCCTATCCAATAGGATTTTATCATACCTATGCGCTTAAGTCATTAACTCGTCTTCGCGACTCTCTTGTTAAACAGAGAAGCTTTTACATGGTCAAGATTACAAATGTCCTTGATCACGTCTTTCCTGAGTTTAAGCCATTTTTCAATAATCGGTTTAGCAAGACTGCTATCTACCTTTTAGATAATTATGGTTCTGCCAAAAGTATTGCTAATATGAATACTAGGTCCTATGATGCTTTACGCAGTATTTCCAGAGGAAAATTCTCTATGCAAAAATTTATAAAGCTAAAAGAATTGGCCAAGAATACCGTTGGCTGCGATCATGAACTTTTTACTTGCCAATTGAATAGTCTGCTATCTTTGTATAAACAATTAGCAAATGAGGTAGAATCTCTTGAAAGTCAAATTGAATCTTTAATCGTTGAAATTGATCCCAAAACTTTATCTATACCTGGGATTGGCCCTCTGTCAGCAGCTGTTATATATGCTGAATATGGTGATTTATCTAAATTTAATTCCCCTGCTCAGATGCTTTCTTTTGCTGGGCTTGAACCAGGTTATTATCAATCAGGGACGTCGGAACATGGTGGAGGTATGGTTAAAAGAGGTTCTTCTCATCTTCGCTACACCTTGATGAATCTATGTATTCCATTGATTCAATACAACATGACATTTGCTGAGTACTACCACAAAAAGCGTAATGAAGGTAAATCACACCGTGTGGCATGTTCTCATCTTGTCAAGAAATTGATTCGAGTCATCTTTACTCTTGAAAAGAATGGAATTGATTTTGATCCAACAAAACTTCGCTGATTGTGTAGTGGCGATCAGTAAGACTAAAGTCTGATTGCTTTTTGAAATGATCTATCAAAAGGCTTGTTTGGTATGCCCATTTTTGTTTCATCATATTTCTAAAAAAATCATTGACTTTTAATAGTTAGTCACCTCTTTCATATGCAATACTAAAATTTCGTTTTATAAGATTGCATATGAAATTTGAAGGTGCTATTTCTTCGTATGATCCAGTCTTAAAATCGAAGTGCAAAAACGACCTATTCCAATCTTCCCCATTTCATCTCGTTGCCTTCTGAGTCGTATTTTTTACGTTTCGCCTTAACCACGTCCATCGTAATGCTATAAACTCGGGTATATTTTTCTCCCGACTGTATTGCATGCTGGAAATAAGCCATTTTATCAGGTGTATATTTTCGGCAAATGAGTTTTAAAGCATGTATCTTTTCATCTGTATCCAAGACTTCTTGTATCTTACCGTCTACAATTGCAGACTCAAACTCAGTTGTGAATACACTGCTAATCAGTTGCACCGTTTTCTCTTCATTTTTAGTCATTTCATCTAGTTGAGATGTTGTAAAAAGATTCGGTACATGAACCTCTCCAACGAAGACAATCTTAACCTGATTATTGCCTGAGAATAAATCAACTTTTGTTCCCTCTTTTGCTGAATGAAAGTATAGAAGCTCATCATCTCGAACTATCGATAACGGAATACTATATGGCGTACAGCTTCCGGTTTCAGTGATTGAAAGCACGCCATAGCGTGATTGATCAATAACTTGTTTTGCAAACTCTGTATTCATCTCTCTATCTTTTCTTCTCATTTAAACAATTCAGCCCCCTAAACTAGCAACATACTAGTGTGTATAGTCAATGATTCTTATCTCATTTCCTAACTTTTTTCAATTGCTGCTATCATTTGCTCTGCGTGAGGACAAGCAAATCCTATTGGATTTCCTCTAGTTATACACGATGCAAGAACGATTGTGTCTGCCCCTCTTTTAACCATCTCCGCAGCTCGAGTAACTGCCTTTTTTCCAGGACACCCTCCACAAGTGGTGAGACCAACAACTTCAATGTCCTCTTCAATGTTTTCGAAGGCTAGCTTTTTTGTGTTCATTACTTTAAAACAAATGGTCGCAGGACACATATCCTCTGTTTGCATACACCTGATTAAGCCTACTTTCATATTCTTATACCTCACTTAAATCAAATTATATTCCTAAATTATATTTTAAATTTGCCTACAATTTTTGTTAACTCATCTGCCATTTCATTAATTGAACTTATATTTGCAGAAACTTCTTCAAAGGATGCTGTTTGCTCTTCCACTGCTGATGCGACATCTTGTGTATTTCCTGAGTTTTGAACAGCAACGCCTTGTATATCTTTTGCTGAATGGGTAATCATATTAAATTCATCATTCACCTTGGTTGAGATCCCCATTATTTCTTGTGATTCATTTAATGTAACTGTAGATACATTTAAAATCTCTTTTAGCTCCTCTTTTAATGTCTCCATGGATTGTTCTTGAATTTTAGTTTTATCAACTAGCTCATCCATTGAAGTCTTGACATTCGTTGTTTTATCCCCAATACTCATAACTATTTCACTGATTTTTTTTGCAGATACCGATGTTTCCTCAGCTAACTTTCGAATCTCATCTGCAACCACAGCAAAGCCACGGCCTGCTTCTCCCGCTCTAGCCGCCTCTATAGACGCATTAAGAGCAAGTAAATTTGTCTGTGAAGATATGTTGTGTATAAGGTCAACAATCGCCTTGATTTCTTCGGAAGATTGATTTAAGTCTTCAACCGTGTTGGATGCCGACTTTATAGAATCTACAAACATTGTGAGTTCATCTGATTGAGCGGACACTTGACGGTCACCGTTAAGAACAGATTCTTGAGACCTTTCAGACGATTTAAGCGTCTGAAGTGCTTTATGTGAAACATTTTCAATATCCATCTTAATCTTCTCAACTAAAGAGTTCAGTTCATCGAGCTTATTGTTTTGAAGCACTGAGCCCTCTGCCACATCCATAGAGGACATTGCAATCATTTCGGTGGATTTTGTAAGCTCTTCAGTTGTATTTGTTATGGCATTCATGTTGTCAGATAATACGATTGATATTTTTGAGATTTCTTTTACGATGCCATGAATGTTGCCAACAAATTTATTGAAATAGTGTATCATCTCAGCAGTTTCATCTTTGCTCTTGCTCTCAATCCGTTTGGTTAAGTCTCCGTTTCCTTCCGAAAGATCCTTTAAGTCTTCAATAAGTGCATTAATAGGATTTCTAATTCCCTTATTGAGTAATATAAATGATAGAATCCCGACAAACAATGCAATTATCAGCAATATGCCATTAGTGACTTTAGCCTTCGCAACCTTCGAGCTTGAATACTCAGAGTAGCCTGTTACCATGTCATTAATTGCGTTTACGTATTCTGCGACTTCAGAGTTAATAAGCTGCAATGCCGTTTTATCTCCGCTATTTAAAATGCTTGTATAAGCACCTTTATAGGAACTATTCCATTTTTCACTTATTTGTGTTAATGCAGCTTTAGTCTCTTCGTGTGTCAAGACAGAGAGGCCTTTTTCATCATTTCCTTCTGAAACATCTTTAAGAATTACATCAAACTGATTTATACTTTCTTCTAGAATTTTCTTAGATTCTTGGTCATTCGTATTCACAACGATGTTGGCAAGTTGGGCCATCTTATAACTTGAAGCCCTTAACTTACCTGATTGATTAACGAAATTCGCATCGCTTTCCATCGCTTGATAAGTCATATAGTTGATTCCTACCATAGCCACGGAAAAAAGAATTAAAAGTCCAAAAGTCAGCAATAATTTGTGTTTTATTTTCATTTTGAATAGCCACCTTTCATTTCAATTGATTTGGTTGTCCTAAATTGAATGCTCTTCCGATTTAATAATTTGAATCTTCAGTTCCTCTTTAATATATTTCTTTTCAGCGTACATTTTGTCGTCTGCTGATTTTATTAATGATTCTACTACTATAAACTCTACTATGCCAACATCCTTGTCGTTCTTTTCGAGGATAGGTCCCTGCTCGATATGAAGCTCTATAAAGGCCTTTACTTTTGAGGGGTCTCTTTTCGCCTCGTTTATCCTGCGGGGGTCAAAACCGAATTTTTCCAACGCTTCAGCCATAGATACTCCCTCGCTGTCCTTGTTAGCCTGGAGCTGTTCATAGGTAACAAGTCCAGCCATTGCTCTGCTGCCGAAAACTCCTGACCCAAATCGGCCGCCTTCTTCCTCGATCATCGCGACGAATTCGATCGGGTACTTGGTTCTGACTTTGTTTTCATCCAGAGTTCTCATAATTTCCAAAGCCATGACTACACCCGCAGGACCGTCAAAGTTTCCCCCGTTTCTTACAGAATCGAAGTGTGAGCCTATCATTATTGCCGGAGCAGCCGGATCGGTACCTTCTCTTCTTGCAAAAAGTGTAGCTGCCTGATCTTCGTATATCTTAACATCGAGTTTTTCCAGCTCTCTTTTCAGGTAGTTTCTTGCTGCCCTGTCTTCCTCAGTCAGTGAGAATCTTGTCAATCCTCCATCCTTGCTGCTGTTGAACTTTGAGAGCTCAACTATGTCTCTTTCTATTCTTTCAAGCTTTGTTCTCATAGCACCCCTCCCCTTTATTGTATTTCACTAAAGTATAGCAATAAATCGAATTAATTTCTATGGTGTATAGAACAAATATTGGATAAATATTTTGAAATTTAGCTTAATGATCGAGCATAGTTTGATTATTTTTTATCAAATATTCTCAAACTCCTTGATTTATGTTTCAAATGTTTTATAATAGTAAATAGTGATTAATTTAACAATATAAATATTTTTTTGACTTACTTTGTTACTATTTTATCAATAATAAGGGGTGAAGTTCTTGAGCAAGGCAATGCATTTTGATTTAAGCGAAAAGCAGGCGTTAATGAGGAAGCTTTTCCGGGAATTTTCGGAGAAGGAAGTTAAGCCGATAGCAGCAGATATCGACGAGGAGGAAAGATTTCCAGTAGAAACAGTAGAAAAAATGAAGGCAATAGGTATGATGGGAATACCCTTTGAAAGCAGGTATGGTGGTTCTGACGGAGATAACCTTTCATACATATTGGCGGTGGAGGAGCTTTCCAAGGTATGCGGCACAACTGGAGTAATTCTTTCTGCCCATACCTCTCTGGGATGCAACCCTATCTATACCTACGGAAACGAAGAGCAAAAGGAGAAATATCTGGTGCCGCTGGCCAGAGGTGAGAAGCTTGGGGCATTTGGCCTTACTGAGCCGAATGCGGGTACCGATGCGGCGATGCAGCAAACGGTTGCGATCAGGGAAGGCGACTATTACAGGATCAACGGATCGAAGATATTCATTACTAACGGAGGCTATGCAGATACTTATATAGTGTTTGCAATGACCGATAAATCAAAGGGTAATCGAGGCATTTCAGCCTTTATCCTTGAGAAAGGCATGGATGGTTTTTCTATCGGCAAAACTGAACACAAGCTTGGCATAAAGGGAAGTTCAACCACCGAGCTTATTTTCAAGGATGTCATGGTTCCAAAGGAAAATCTGCTTGGAGCAGAGGGCAAGGGCTTCATGATAGCCATGTCTACTCTTGATGGAGGCAGGATCGGTATAGCTGCTCAAGCTCTTGGGATTGCACAGGGTTCTCTTGATGAGACGATTAAGTATGTGAAGGAGAGGAAGCAATTCGGCAAGCCAATTGCAGCCTTCCAGAACACACAGTTTACCATTGCCGATCTACAGACCAAAATAGATGCGGCAAGGCTTTTGGTTTACAGAGCAGCTTACCTGAAGGATACGAATCAAAGCTACAGCACTGAGGCAGCAATGGCCAAACTATTCGCTTCAGAGGTCGCTATGGAGACTACGACTAAGGCGATCCAGCTGCATGGAGGATATGGCTATACCAGAGACTATCCGGTGGAAAGAATGTTCAGAGACGCTAAGATAACCGAGATATATGAGGGTACCTCAGAGGTGCAGAAGATGGTTATCGCAAGTAAAATACTAAGATAATAGGAGATTGCTATGAATATACTGGTCTTATTAAAGCAAGTACCCGATACAACTGAAATGAAGATCGATAAGGAAACCGGTACTCTTATTAGAGCCGGGGTTCCTACAATAACCAACCCTGACGATCTAGCCGGTCTTGAAGCAGCTCTAAGGCTTAAGGATTCAATGGGAGCCAAGGTAACATGCATCACCATGGGGCCGCCGCAAGCCAAAAATATGATGAGAGAGCTTTATGCAATGGGTGCTGATGAAGCTATAGTGCTAAGTGACATGAAGTTCAGCGGTGCTGACACCTGGGCTACATCCAATACGCTTGCAGCCCTTATCAGAACGTTGGAATTTGATCTTATCATTGCAGGACGTCAGGCTATAGACGGCGATACAGCTCAGGTCGGACCACAGACAGCCGAAAAGCTAGGCCTTCCGCAAATAACATATGTTGATGACATTATCGCTGTAAAGGAAGGTAAAATAATCGTCAAGAAAGCATTGGAGAGCACCTATGAAATCGTTGAGGCTCCACTTCCCTGTGTGATCACCACACTAAGCACCCTCGCCTCTCCAAGGTATATGCACGTAAAGGGAATAAGCCATGCATTCGAGAGAGATATAAAGATCATGACCTTTGATGATATCCAGATAGACCAATCGATCATAGGGCTGAAGGGCTCGCCAACAAAGGTAAAAAAGACCTTTACCAAGGAAGTCCACAAGAATTCCGATATTCTTCACCTTGACGGCAAGGCGGCAGCAAGAAAAGTCTTCGATATAATGGTCGATTTCAAGTTTATAGGAAAGTAGGGTGAATAATATGAATCTAAATGAATACAAGGATATCTATGTTTTCTGTGAGGTCAAGGACGGAAAGGTCCACGATGCATCGCTGGAGCTGTTAGGCGAGGCTGCAAGACTTGTCAATGGAAGACCACAGCTTGAGTATAAGGTAGTGGGAGTATTGATAGGCAACCATTCCGATGATGTTGCTGCCCATGTTGGCTGGTACGGTGCAGATAAGGTGGTTTTTCTCAGGAACGAAAATATAAAGCACTACAGCACAGAAATTTTCACCTCTCTTTTCACAGAAATGATAGAGTCAGATAAGCCGGATATAGTGCTTATACCTGCCACAGTCATGGGAAGAGATCTTGCACCAAGGATAGCTGCCAGATGTGACACAGGGCTTACTGCTGATGCTACCAAGCTTGAGCTTAATCCTGAGGATGCTGACTCAAGCCTGTTGTATGTTACAAGACCGGCATTTGGAGGAAATCTATTTGGAACGATAATAAACGAAACAAAGAGACCTCAGATGACGACTATAAGACCTGGAGTTATGGAGATGCTCCATAAGGATGAGCATAGATCCCTCGAGATCGACAAAAGAGAGGTTTCCATAGATCATATAAACGATCCTGTAAGGATCCTCGAGGTAATGCATAAGGACCACATGGCAGTTGATATTACCAAGGCCGACATAATAGTATCAGGCGGAAGAGGTATAGGCGATAATTTCCATGTGCTTCAGGAATGTGCAGATATGATGGGCGCTGTAGTAGGTGCCTCCAGAGGTGCTGTCGACAAGGGCTACATCGCAAAGGACCACCAGGTGGGACAGACAGGCAAGACAGTCAAGCCCAAGGTATACATTGCATGCGGTATATCGGGCGCAGTCCAGCATCTTGCAGGTATGGAGAAGTCAGACTATATTATTGCCATAAACAAGGATCCTGAGGCAGCTATATTTGGTGTGGCAAATATCGGTCTTGTTGGCGATGCGCTGGAAATACTCCCTCTTCTTACCCAGGAAATCAAGCGATACAGAGAAAGACCCTATTAGAAATATTCAATAATGTCTGGAGCTCCTGATCAAAGTATCAGGAGCTCCTTTATAAGTGGTTATTTTATCATAGTGAGCATACCCATGAGTCCGTAGGATGCCTGGTCCCTTCTGTATGAGTGGAACCTATTATCCGAGAAGGTGGAAATCGGTATGATATGGATGTTATGCTCCTTGATCCCTGCATTTAAGAGTAGCTCCCTGTTTATCAGCTGAAGATCGACAAGGAATTTTCTTTCATTTTTCTTACGTACGGCTTCAGGGATATGTCCGTGTATATCAATGAACCTGGATGCAACATCCCACTCCACCTCAAAATCATCTCTTCCAATGCATGGTCCTATAAGAGCAATTATATCCTCTCCCTTTGAATTGAAATTCCTCTTCATTGCATGGACTCCTTTTTCCCCGATCTTTAAGAGAGTACCCTTCCATCCTGAATGGATATTTGCGTGGACTTTATTTTTTATGTCAAACAGTACGATCGGAACACAGTCAGCAAATCTTGTCAGCAGACATACTTTAGTCATGTCGGTGATGAGTCCGTCAGTGGAAGGTATATATCTTCCATAGGGACTGACCAGCCCCTGATCGAGTGAATTTATTATTTCCAGATTGTCGGTGTGCTCCTGGTATCCGTTGTAAAGGAGCTTTGGCTCGCTTCCAAGTACGTCGAATGCATACTTCAGGTTATTTCTTATGGACTCGATATCTCCATTGGTCGAGGTACCAACATCCATATCTCCTGTAGTCATGCATATGGACAGCCCCGCCTTAATAAGCTCAGGGAATATCAGAAACTGATGTCCGTTTTGACTTACGAAAATATGCTCCATTACAATATTTCCCCTCCATTTGCCATTAGCCATCTGTAATCATCCAGGGTGTCCACGTCCGCTACCAGCTTTTCATTCTCAACCACTACGAGCTCAATGTCCTCGGGATTGCCTTCAATTATCTCAAAGCCTCCATGCTCTCCCTGGACCCGAAGCAAATCCTCTCTATAGCTTTCCGAAAACAGTATCGGCATTTTTATCCTGTTCCTGAGAACGGGGGCTATTATCCCCTTTCCCGTCTCCATATGCTTTTCTATAAGAAGATCAATAAATTCAGGTGTTATATATGGTTGGTCTGCAGCCAGGAAAAGATACCCCTTAGCCTCGGAGACCGCAACTCCAAGCTTTACGCTTTCAGCCTGACCCAGTATGGCATTTTTGTTCATTACAGGCTTTACGCCCAGACTTTTCCCTATCTCCATCAGTCTTTCATCTCTGCATACCAGAATTATTTCGTTCAGTCCTGAGGCTATTGCGGCTATTATCACCTTTTCCACCACTGTATCCGATCCAAGTGACAGCAGCAGTTTGTTTTTTCCCATCCGTTCGGAAAAACCGGATGCCAGTATAATTCCGTCTATCATTTAGTCCTCCTCCGGTTCCCAGCCTCTGGATCTCTCCACAGCTCTTTTCCAACCCCTATAAAGCCTTTCCCTTGAAGAGGTATCCATACCAGGCTCGAATATTCTATCCAATATCCTGTTCCCGACAATCTCTTCCTTGCTTTGCCAGAAGCCTACAGCAAGTCCTGCCATATATGCAACTCCCAAGGCTGTAGTTTCAGTTACTGAAGGTCTCTCCACATGGGTATTTAATATATCAGCCTGGAACTGCATCAGGAAGTTGTTGGCTACTGCACCTCCGTCAACCTTCAACACTTTAAGCTTTATCCCCGAATCCTCCTCCATGGAATCCAGGACTTCCTTAGTCTGGTAGGCAACTGATTCAAGGGATGCCCTCACTATATGCTCCGCTTTAGAACCTCTCGTTATCCCCACTATTGTCCCTCTTGCATACATATCCCAGTAGGGGGCGCCCAAGCCTACAAAGGCGGGAACTACGTACACGCCGTTGGCATTTGGTACTGAGGACGCCATCATTTCTGATTCAGCAGCGGTCCTTATTAGCCTCATCTCATCTCTAAGCCATTGAACTACAGCTCCTGCTACAAATATGCTCCCCTCGAGGGCATAGATGATCCTTTCGTCCATACCCCAGGCTATCGTCGTCAGCAGACCATTTTTCGATCTGATCACTCTGTCTCCGGTGTTCATAAGCATAAAGCAGCCTGTTCCATAGGTATTCTTCGCTTCTCCCGGTGCAAAGCAGGTTTGTCCAAACAATGCTGCCTGCTGGTCTCCCGCAACTCCGGAAATGGGAACTCTGCCTCCAAAATCCTTTTCATCAGTGTATCCAAATATTCCTGATGAGGGCATTACAACGGGGAGCATAGTCTTTGGGATATCAAGACAATCAAGAATCTTTTCATCCCACTCCAGGGACTTTATATTGTAAAGCATCGTCCTTGAGGCATTTGAGTGGTCAGTTGCATGAATCTTTCCTGATGTCAGCTTCCAGATAAGCCAGGTATCTATCGTGCCAAATAAGAGGTCCCCTCTTTCAGCCTTTTCTCTTGCTCCTTCCACGTTGTCCAGAATCCATTTTATCTTTGTTGCTGAAAAATAAGCATCGATGATCAGCCCGGTACTCTCAGATATATAATCTCCCAAGCCTTCATCCATCATACTCTGGCATATCCCGGCAGTCCTTCTGCACTGCCATACTATTGCATTATATACTGGAGTCCCCGTGTTTTTGTCCCACACCACAGTAGTCTCCCTCTGATTTGTGATTCCTATAGCTTTAAGGTCATCCGGCTTCACCGAGGCCTTCTCCAGTACCTCCTTGATTACACCTGACTGGGTAGCCCAAATCTCAAGAGGATCGTGCTCGACCCACCCGGACTTTGGATAGATCTGTCTGAAGTCCTTCTGCGCAGATGAAAAAACGCTGCCCTTATGGTCGAACAATATAGCTCTCGAGCTTGTTGTACCCTGATCCAGTGCAAGTATATATCCACCTCTCAACTCAAAACCACCTCCATTCGTTATGTATATTATAGCAATATTATTCATAATTATTAAGAACAAAAGTAAAGCATCCGGAGCTGGCGGTCATTCCACCAGCCTGGATGCTTTAAATTCATCATATCAGCCTCCTCCAACAGGAGGAAACAGGGAGATAACATCTCCCTCCTTCAGGACTGTATCAGGTTCACTCCTTACACCGTTTATGAGCAAGATGGCAATATCGTCAATGGATATCCCTAAATCCCCGATAAGTTCTTTAGCTGTTTTATCCTTATTGGTACTAATTATCTCTTTTTTGACTCCATCACTGCGAAGAGTTGCAAAGTACCTGACCTCGACTTTTATCATTACAAACCCAATTCCTCTAATTTTTCCTTTGTTGGTATACCATCAGTCCCCCAGCCTCTTTCTGAATAGTAAACCGGAAGCATTTCGGCAAGTCTGTTTACATGGCCTTTGGAAGGACCCTCGGGAATCTCATCCTCCAGCAGTCTCCTTGGAAGAGTATCGTCAGCAGGGGTTAGGCCTGCCATCATGTTGAATTGTCTTTCTATGTTGTATATCCTTTCGCCTATCTTAAGGATATCTTTACCTGTGTAATCAGTTCCACAGATGGCGTTGCACATTTCAGCATAGTCATCAGCTCCGAGAGCGAAGGATGTGAACAGGCATACTCCAAGGGAGTCTATTGCGGCAGTAAGATCCTGGAAAGTCTTGACCCAGCCTGGCTTACCATTGGCTTCAAATCTGTCAATCTGCTCGGGAAGACCCAAAACCTCCGGAGATATTGTATAGCCTCTCACGTGACAGCCACCTCTGTTGCTGGTTGCATAGTTCAGACCGATACCCATGATACCTCTTGGGTCATACGCAGGCATCTCAAGCTTCTTCACTGACATTGACAACTCAGGCACTCCATAGCTTTCTGCCAGTCTGTATGAGCCCATAGCCATTTTTGCACCTAAGCCCTGTCCATAGCCCATTCTCTTCGTCCATTCAGCAATGTCAGTTATGTTCCCGAACTCAAGGCTTACTCCGTCAAGATCCTCGTCCTTGATGTATCCTTTTTGATGAAGCTCCATAGCGGCTGCAATGGTTGCTCCAGCGGAAATAGTGTCAAGACCCATCTCATTGCACCAATAATTTGCCTTTATTATCGATTCCATATCGCTTATACCACAGGAGGCCCCGAATGCCCATAGAGTTTCATACTCAGGACCACCGCCCTCCCAGTCGCCTACCTTAACATACCTTCCACACCCGATTGGGCACCTGTAGCATGCGGTCCTCTTGACCAGGTATTTTTCGGCCAGTGTTTCGCCGCTTATTTCCTCCGCTCCCTCAAATAATGCTTTCTGGAAGTTATTGGTAGGCAAGCTGCCAAGCTCATTCAGTATGTTCACAAGAACTGCTGTACCGTATGTAGGCAAGCCCTGTCCTGTTACTCCATTTTCCTTTATTATACCAAGTTGTTTTTTGTTGAGCTCTTTGATTTTCTCCTGATCGGGGACATCGGGCGCGCCTGAGCCCTTAACAACGACAGCCTTCAGGTTCTTAGATCCCATTACTGCTCCAACACCTGAACGTCCTGCTGCTCTGTCTTCATCGTTAATGATAGCTGCTATAAGCGATAATTTTTCCCCTGCAGGACCTATAGCAAGTACCTTTGCACCTTTTGCATGATTCTCCTCAAGCTTCTTTGTTGTGTAGGATACGGTAGTACCCCAAAGCTCATCTGCAGGAAGCAGCTCTGCCTTATCATCCTCTATGCTAAGATATACAGGATTCTCTGACTTGCCCTCAAATGCTATGACATCCCAGCCTGCAAATTTCATCTCTGCTCCCCATTTTCCTCCGGAATTCGAGGATGCTATAGTTCCTGAGAGCGGCGACTTGGTAACGACCATGTATCTTCCACCTGTGGCGACAGGATTTCCAGTCATCGGTCCCGAAACTATAAACAGCTTGTTTTCAGGGCTGAAGGGATCGACCTTTGGATCTACCTCATCCATCATAAGCTTGGTTCCAAGTCCCCTTCCTCCAAGGAACTTCCTGGCCATATCCATATCAAGATTCTCAGTTTTCAGGGTTCCTTCTGTCAGGTTTACTCTTAGTATCTTTCCATTGTAACCGTACATATGCAGACCTCCCATTAAATATTGTACGATATACTAATGCAAGAATAGTGCCAACTTTCAGCAAAATTTAAAATTGTCGGATAGCTCTGTCTTGCCTGATTACAGGACAAAGATAAAGCGGGCAATGCTCCAATTATAAAATATGTACCAATCTTGAACAATATTGGCAATAGTACAGTGCTCAATTTTAGAGCACTGTACTATTTTGGAACATCAATTTTATATAATTCAAGCTTCCTGTAAAGAGTGTTTCTACTTATGCCAAGAAGCTCAGCACTCCTTGTGATATTATATGAGCACTCCTCGAAGGCACTCCTTATATGTAGCTCCTCAACCTCTGCAAGAGAAAGGATTTTTTTTGTTTCACTTGCAGCAGATTTGACAATAGTCTCAGGGCTTATTTCTCCCGGGATAGATTCAGTATTGATAATAAGCTCGACGAAATTTTCAAGCTCTCTTATATTGCCAGGCCAATCATAGTTTTGCAGCCTCTCCATAGTTGAAGCAGATATATTTACCTTCTTCTTGTTTAGTCTTCTGGACTTCCTCTCCATGAAATAATCTATCAGAAGGGGTATGTCCTCTTTCCTCTCGCGAAGTGGAGGCAGCCTGAGAGGCAGTACATTCAATCTGTAGTAAAGATCCTTCCTGAAATTGCCCTTCTCCACCTCTCCCTTGAGATTCTTATTGGTGGCAGCTATTATCCTGACATCCACAGGGATCTCCCGATTCCCTCCTATCCGCCTTACGGTCCCTTCTTCGATAACTCTAAGAAGCCTTGTCTGAAGCTCATATGGCATCTCTCCTATTTCATCGAGGAAAAGTGTCCCTCCGTCAGCTATCTCGAACTTACCCGGGTGACCTTCCGATTTGGCTCCGGTAAAGGCTCCTCCCACATATCCAAACAGCTCTGATTCAATGAGATTCTTAGGTATCGCTCCGCAATTCAGGGCTACGAAGGGTTCATCTCTCCGGTTGCTGTAATTTTGGATCGATTGAGCAAAGACCTCCTTCCCGGTCCCGCTCTCACCCATTAACAGAATAGTTGACTTTGAGTCGGCTATCTTCTTTGCAAAGGCAACTGTCTGTAAGAAGGTTGGTGATTCCCCGATTATCTTATCGAAGGTGTATACGGCAAGAGATCCTGTCACCTTGTTGGCGAGTCTTCTCATTTTTTTTACGTCTTTAAGAACGAAAACGATCTCTTTTGTATTGCCATCGGATCCAAATATCGGATAAGCGCTTAGATTTACCTCATTTTTGTTTGCCTTAAGGCTTACTTCCACATCTTCCTGGAGGATGTTCTCCTTTTTAGACAGCCTTTCCACTATCTTGGGCCATCCATGTATGAGCCTGGAGCAGTCTATGTTGATGAACTCATCTCTTTCGTATCCGAGCATTCCGTAGGAGAATTCGTTGAAGTGCCTTATCCTTCCTTGAAGGTCAGCTGTAAAAATCGCTGAAGGAAGTGAATTTATTATCCCTTCTACGTACATATTGTCAGCCTCTATTCTCTCTGAGTATCTCTTAAGGCTTAACATTTTTTCTATGGCTGTGGCAGTAGCAGCAACCATTCCAAGGGTATGAGAGTTCACAAGCTCTACATTTCCTGTAAGATCTATACAGCCTGTTATTTTTCCCTCGGGGTCTCTTATGGGGGCTCCGGAGCAGGTCCATCCCTGCAATAGCTCCAGAATATGCTCATTACCAGTTATCTGAAGGGGGTATCCCTCGATTATTGAAGTGCCCATGCCATTGGTCCCTATATATTCCTCTCCCATATATGCCCCTGGGATCAGATAAGTCGAGTGTGCTTTCTGAAGCATATCCTCGTTTCCGATAACATTCAGGATACAGCCGTCTTCATCAGTGAGGATAACCAAAAACTGCGAGTCCTTTACAAAGGTGTAGAGCTGGTTCATGAATGGTTCAGCAACGGCTACTAACTCCTGTTTTGATTTTATAAGTGCATCTAATTCCTTCTCATCGAGCATTTTCTTACTGGTCCGCTGTCTGGAATCTATGCCGTACTTTACACTTCTATCATGTGACCGGATTACAAAATCCCTGTTCTTAGACATGTGTACACCTCCTGATTATAGTATAGTCTTCCGAGGCACTGTTGAAAACCATATTCTTGATCCAGTTCCTTTAGGAAGTATTAAGTTGCCAAAATCTTATGTTATAGTAATACTCTCTCATTGGTCTTTCATATAAATCATTTGATAAATAGGATTGGAGATCTTTCCAGCATGATTTCGCAATTTCTATACCATGATTATAATAATAGCGATCAATTTTTTTTAAGTCTGCTCCATAGTTTTTTAAAAAGATCAGATAAAATAAAAACTGAAGAGGTTTAAACCTAAATTCCCGTCCAAATTATAAAAAGGACGGTGGTTTTGCATCTTACTTGCGATAAAGCGCCTCTTATTTCTTGTTCATATCGCTACTTCTCATGTCACCGACATGTTTTTCGAAGCACTCAATGACATCCAGTTCATCAAATAAATTGCTGCATGGTATCGGATTGACCCCTTAATATTGGACAAAAACTCACGAATACTTTCTTTTTCTTAGTTCCTTATATTTTAATGCTTTTTCGCTTTTTTTATTATACATAAATATTTATCCTCATCAAGGGTAAAGGCTACGCCCCTGCTACCGCAGGCCCTTGATTTCAGCTAAATATTTATGTGTGCTTCTCTTAAGCGAAAAACATTAAAGTTTGACTATTAAAGGCTTTGCTGTTCCTTCTAGGGTTCTTTGATAGAATTCCGATGGAGGAATATATCCTAAGGAACCATGAATTCTGATTTTATTATATGATTTCATGTATTCAGCAACTTCTTTATAAGCCTCGGCATAGCTTTCAAATTCGTACCTTGATAAACATTCATCTTCTAATAATCTATGGAAAGATTCTATATGAGCATTTTTATTTGGGGTTTTAAATGGTATTCTTTCATGCTCTAAGTTTAGCTCTTTGCAAGCATCTTCAAATTTATGACTAATAAATTGTGGCCCATTATCTGACCTTATTACTAAAGTAGCATCTTTATTATAGAGAACACGCTTCATTAATGCTCTTTTAAGAATTATAATTATATCCTCCGATGTACATGACAGTCCCATATGGTATTCTACAATGTTTCTATCATATACATCTAGAAAAGAAGCTACATAAAAGAATCTATCTTCACCATGTATATAACCATATTTTATATCTACTTCCCATAGGGCATTAGGTTTTGTAATCTCTCTATTTTTTGCTATTTTCCTTGGATGCTTTGGTTTAACTGTTCTTTGTGGTCTTAATATGTTTAATTCCTTACATAGTCTATATACTTTCTTTTTATTTATGATTAAATTAAATTTTCTTCTTAGTATTATGGTTATTTTATAATAGCCATAGCATAATCCTTCGGATTCAATGATTTCACAGATATATTCTTTAATTTGTTCATCACAAATAGTTTTACCATCATTAGTTTTGGATGAACCTGGGATTGGCCTGCCACCCTTATTTACTAGCCTTTGTTCTTCTGTCGATTTTGTATTTGAATCTTTATTTATATTAAAGTAATAAGTTGATTTGTTTAATCTAAGTATTTTGAGTACCTTAGTCACTGGATATCCAAAACCTATCCACTTATTAGCTATATTTACTTTATCTTCTATCTTTGGGTCGTTTTTTTTAGTAGGTCTTTAAGGATTGCTATTTCAAGATCCTTTTCGCCTAATAGCTTCTTTAGTTGCTCATTCTCCTTATCTAAGGAGGAATTAGTGCTATAATCTATATTAAGAGGATTATTCGTTTTGTTAGCTTCCTTTGATTCTCTAACCCATCTTGTAACCGTGCCTGGGACAATATCATGCTTTCTTGCTACTAAAGTTGCATTACCAACTTCCTCTACTTCTTTAACAATTTGACGTTTAAATTCTTCTGGATATCTTGTATTTTTGCTTCTCATTCTGGCAACCTCCTGTTGATTATATTTTACTATAATCGTGTGTGATTGTCCAAAACGGTTAGGGGGCTAAATAGGTATAATTTTTATAAAGTCCTTGTTGTGATATATTTATAGCACTTTTATGTAATCTTTTAATTTCATTGCGAATCACAGAAAGAATCCATAATTTTATTCTGCTTTGTCGACGGCGACTAGTTTCACACTAACCTTAGTTATGATGGGAACGATATTTAGGACAAAAAATCAAAATGAAATAGATAAATTAATTGTTTAATTTGTTGTTTATAAATATTTGAGTATTCCACTTGAATAGTGCACCGGGGGTGCGGACATAATCCTGGACTTGATTAGTCATTAGGAGGTGCGCCAATGTATTCGAATGAGGATCGCACGAAAGCACTAATCAATTTCAAAAAGCTGATTAGTGCTTTCGTAAATTTTTAGTTTTATTAGGGCGTGGCTTTATGATACCCATCTAGTTAATAAAAAGCCATCCACTAAAAACCTTTATGATGGTATTTATTGAAATCATATTGAGAATACATCAATTGCTAAAATAAAAATGAAAAACCTTAAACATGGTGATATTCAAAGTTACTATAATAGTTTGCACAAAAACGGAAAGTCCACAAGTGTTATTAAAAAAATTAATAAGCTTGTTGTCCCATCAATCCGTCATGCCGCCATGACTGGTGAAGTTATCCGGGACTTTTCAAAACTTGTAGTTATTCCAAAAGATCAAAATAATGAGCCAAAACCGCTTGAAATACGGCCATTCACAAAAGAGGAACAAAAGATTTTTGAAGCATCCATAAAAAACGAACCCTTAAGCCCCCTATATTTGACGGCGCTTTATTCCGGAATACGGCAAGGGGAACTTTTGGCGCTTCAATGGCAGGATATTGATTTAAAATCGAAACAAATAAGAGTCAATAAAACATATAAGGTCATAAAAAATATTGATACAAAAAAGAAGCGGTATCGTAGGGCAACCAAAAACTTCTGCAAGCATCCGGGATGTTTCAATCCCAACAGTTTTGGCTGGTTATTTAAAGGAATACAAACGAAAAATATAAGAAAAAACTTAAAAAAGGTTTTGGGGAATTGTGGAATTGAGGACAGGCGTTTTCATGACCTCCGCCATACATATGCCACCCGGATTTTTGAACTCGGGGAAAATGCAAAAACGATACAAACCATCTTAGGTCACACCGATATCTCAGTAACTTTAAATACCTATACTCATGTTGAAGAAAGTGTATCAGCATCAGCCGCTGAACGGTTAAACGCAATCTATAATGGGTAAAAAAAGGGGCAACTCATTTATTGACAAATAAAAAACAGCCACTAGATGGCTGTTTAATCACGTTTATGGTGTGCCCTGGGCGTACCCTCCCATATGCACGACATTAATCAAGGCAAAAGCGCGATTTTAATTAAGAATTGTTTAAGAAATTATCGTATTATTTGGCGAATTCCTATGATTTACATCAAAATATTGTCACTTTTCTTGGTAACAGTGGGTCACACCACTTCATAATAATTATTATTATCGGCATAAATAACGCTTAAAACCCCTTTGTTATGGGATTTGCAAAAGAACTTATTTGTTTTCTCAATCCAATGTTTCTAATTTTTTTTACTGATACACTATTTTTCCACTAACCTGTCCTTTAAGCGCATTTTGTTATTCCTAATGTGCATGAATTGTACATAATGGCATTATCGATTCTTAAAATTCTTATTATTTCAATTGTGTTTATCCAACTATTGTTTTCATACCAAAACTATGGAAAATTTTTGCATACTCTTCTGCTTGAGTATCGCTCATAGGTTCAAGCTCACCTAAAGTGTAATCTTTACCGATCCTCTCATATTTTACAGTTCCTAATCTATGGTAAGGCAAAAGTTGTATCACAGTTACAGCATCACCCAGATCCCTACAAAACGATGCCGTTGCTACCAGGTTTTCTTTCTGATCATTCAAAGTTGGTATTATGGGATAACGGATTTGAATTTTTTTACCAATTTTCGCAAGTCTTTTCGCATTTTCCAGTATCAATTCATTTGGTACACCGACTAGTTCTTCCGATCGATCTGAAGACATGCATTTCAGGTCATATAAAAACAAATCAACATAATCAATCACCTTTTCGTACTCACTCCATGAAACAAAACCAGTCGTATCTAATGCAGTATGCAAACAAAGGGATTTACATTCTTTAAGAATCGCGGCAGTGAAATCCGATTGGACCATTGGTTCACCACCAGATAAAGTTACCCCACCGTTTGTAGTGTGATAATATCGCATATCCTTTTTGATGATTTCCATTATTTCATCGACACTCATTTGTCGACAAGTTAAATAAAAAGCTTTAGGATAACATACTTTAGCACAGTCTCCACAGGTATTGCATTTTTTCCGATCAAGTTTTGGTATGTGCAAAGTTGTCTTGGTAAGTTTAGAGTAAATTTCACCACCCTGTTCAATAGCGCCATTAGGACAACTGGAAATGCAAGTTCCACATTTCTCAATTCCAACACATAACATTGGAAACCAGGCAAGATCTCCATTATAAGATTGTGAATCAGGGCTATGGCACCAGGGACATTTCAAATCACATCCTTGAAGAAATATTTCTGTTCTGATTCCAGGTCCATCGTTTAATGTATATCGCTGAATATCAAAAACATTACCAGTTAGTATTTGTTTCATTAAATAATCCTTCCTAATTTTTTATCCGGATTCACCGTAAGGTAAATCCGGATAAAAATTTTAAAACTTAAGCGATACTTTAAGCCATTTCCATAATTTCTGTTCTAGTAATAATATCTTCTTGTATAACAGGATGCAAGCCTACAAAAAGGGCACTATAACCAGCGACTCTCACAACAAGATCTCTATATTTGGCTGGATTACATTGTGCATCTCGTAATTTTTTCGAACTAACAACATTGTATTGCACATGAAGACCTTTAGAGTAAAAATAGTTTTTCATAAGCGCTTCAAGAGAGCTTTCACCTTTTTCGCCTTTGACAGCTGAGGGATGAAATTTCATATTAAGAAGTGTTCCATTTGAACTGATGAAATGATCGAGCTTGGCTGCAGAATTTAGCAAGGCAGCGGGTCCATTAGTATCTCTTCCATGTACCGGTGATATTCCATCAGCCAATGGTTCCCTTGCTTTTCTTCCATCAGCAGAAGCTGCTAAACCATAACCCATCAGTATGTGAGCAGCAACAGGATATAATCCGGGACTATATGGGCCTCTACAACTCATTGATTTTTCTGTCATTTCGCAATATCGTTTAGCTACCCAGCTGGCCATATTATCTGCGTCGTCGTCATCATTGCCATAATGTTCAACTTCCGCGAGTATACGATTACGCAGTATTTCCTGGCCTTCCCAATTATTTTTCAGTATTTCTAAAAACTCAGTCTTTTCAATGATTCCTTCATCAAATACAAACTTCTTTAAAGCCATAAGAGAATCGCCAGCATTACTAACCCCAACTCCTGCTGTCCCAATTGTATTGTATTTAGCCCCCCCTGCATTTACTTCGATTCCTCTTTCGACACAAGGTTCCATTCCACAGGAAAGGAAAGGTAAAGGTGTGAATTCTTGATGCACTAAATCCGCAGCATTTGTAATAACCGTAAAATGATCAATAAAATATTGCACTTGGATATCATAAGCATTTTGTAATTCTTCAAATGTTTCAAAATCTGATAGCAAGCCTGTTTTTGGACCAGTTTGAGCTCCCGTCAACATATTTTTACCATCATTCAAGGCATACTCAAGGCACGCTGGCATACTGAAAAATGGAGAATCGCCATTTCCTCCTGACCAACCATATTCATATCCTTGTACGCCTGGTTCAACACAACCAACAATGGCGTAATCTCTTGCATCTTCAACTGATTTTCCTCGATTTAACATACCTGGAATAATAACTTCATCGTTGAACAAAGCGGGCATACCAATTCCCGTTTTAGTAACCTGAATAACTTTTTTCCAGAATTCCTCTGGCGTAAAGTTCCAGATTCTTGCAGATATGGAAGGCTGATGTAATCCTATATTTTTGGAAGCATCCAAACAAAGATACGATAAATCATTTGTTGCATCCTGTCCTTCCCTTGTCTGACCTCCCACACAAAGATTCTGAAACAGGGGATAAAAGCCGGCAGCACCGGCTTGATAACCGATTTTATTAATTTCAGAAAGTTTCACCCACAAGCATTCCAGAATTTCAAGAGCTTGTTCCTGGTTTAGTTTAGCTGATTCAATGTCAGCCTTATAATAAGGATACATATATTGATCAAATCGACCGGGTGAAACTGAGTGTCCGCTGGATTCTAGCTGAAGAACCAACTGAAAGAAGTAAAAGGATTGGCATGCTTCATGGAAAGAAGAAGCGGGAAAAGCTGGTACTCGCTCACAAACTACTGCGATTTCTTCAAGTTCTTTTTTCCGAATATCATTTGTTTCTTCATTTGCCATTTTTTTAGCAAGTTCAGAGTAACGCTTTGCGAAAGCAATAACCGCTTCGCAACTGATAATCACAGCTCTCCAAAAATTGTGTTTATCTAAATCTCGCCCATTAGCTGGAATACCCATTGATTGGATATTGTTTTCAGCGTCTTTTTTTATTTGAAGAAAACCTTTTGTAAGAATCGTTTTATAATTAGGCGAATAATGACCTATTCCGGAACAAATTACAACGTCAGGATCAAATGTATAAACAGCAGAAGTTTTTATTGCTTCTAAAGTTTCTTCTGGAAGTCGTGCCTTTACCCGGTCGCTAACCGTCTTACCTTTCCAATACTCTTGTATTGAACGCAAGTCATTTTTAGTTTCTTCATCTATATCGAATCTATCTGCACTACGTAATTCAAACGGTTCATTTTCAAGTTGATCAAGTTGATCAATAATCCAGTCAAAAGAAAATTCTGGGAAAATCGGAGCATAACGTGGCTTTTTTGCCTGATTCCCTACAATTAGCTCATTATCTGCAATCCAAATACTAACATTTTCCAATACACGTTTAAGTGTTTTAGCCTGTCGTATAACTGCTGGATCTGCAGTAAAATCCTTATGGGCCTGAGTGACAATTTTTGCTCTTTCAGAGCATATTCCTGGATTATTTGCGAAAAATTGTTCCTTGAGCTTGTTTCCTCTTTCAGAGATACTAAAATTAATCATAAGAATATCATATCCTTTCTTTTCTCAATATTGTTTCAATTTTTAAACCGATCATTTGTTTAAATCTTCTTATTTTATTGAGCAGCACAAAACTAACAGTCATTAACTGAATTTGTAAGAAAATTTAATGATAATAAAGTATTTACAAGAACCTCCTATATAAATATTATATTTTAACTTTATGTTTTTTGCAAGTACTTTTTGCAGAAAGTTGCAAGTTAAAAATACAGAATGTTGCATTATGGAAAATCCATAGTTTTGCAAGCTAAAATGCGAAGCAATTTCATGAGCAATCTAAGCATTGCAGGCAATTATTATTTTTTCAATTGATTGTCCGATATTGAGCGATATAATTCATTGATGCTGGATTCCCGCATCCGGTTACTGGGTCCCGGAAACATGAGCAGGTGGCAGTGATGAAGGAGCCGATCCAGCATGGCAGCCGTCATCTGTTCATCATAGAGCACATTGACCCATCGGGAAAATTCAAGGTTGGTATTAAGAATGATAGACCGACGTTCATAACAATCGGATATGATTTCGAACAGGAGCTGTGCTCCCGTTCGGTCCAGTGGGACATAACCATATTCATCCAGAATAATCACTTCGGCTTTATTCAGTTTTTTCAGAAAAGCGGTCAGGGTACCGGCTACTTTGGCTTCCGACAGTTTATTCACCAGGGCGGCCGTTCGAAAGAATTTAACCGGGATTCCCTGTCGACAGGCGGCAACGCCGAGTGCGGTTGATAGCATAGTTTTGCCGGTTCCGGTGCCACCATAGAGAATCAGATTCTTCTTTTCGTGGATAAAGGCCAGGGATTTCAGGCCTTCTGGAGTCAGATCCGAAGGCAGGGTGATTTCATCAAAGCGATATCCTTCAAAGGTGTGAATCCCATAGAAACCGGCGCTGGTAACCAACTTTTGGGTGCGGGTGAGTTCCCGGTAACGGAGTTCATCACTAAGCAACTGATGCAGATATTCCTGGTGACTGCTGCCTTCGGTGGTTTGCGCCAACTCGGCCAGATTGCGACTCAGACGCAGTTTCCGGCAGCATTCAAAGATTTCTTTGTCGAGCATATCCGTCAGCCCCCTTTCCCTGAAGCAAGATATCATAGGCCGTCAGATTGGGCTGCATCGGGATCATTTTGGGAATGCCCGGAGCAAGGGTCATTGCAGGCAGCTCAGGTACATCCGAATACAACCGCCGGTAAAGACTCTCCAGACTATCGGCATCTCGCGCCTGATGAGCAATTGCATGGTTAACGGTATTTACGGCACTGTCAAAACCGGTGCGACTGGTCAACTCGGAAAGAACCTTGAGGATCTGTCCAACTTCGCTGCCTGAACAGGTGGCCAGATAGGTTTGCATGGTTTCCGGCATCAGCTCATAGATCCCAGTATATTTCAGGGCCCGGGGTCTCAGGGATAATTGTTTCAGATAAGGCAGCCAGTCCATCTGTTCCTGCCTGGTATCTCCATAAAGGCGCCGGTGCCGGACAATTTCCCGAAAATTTTCATCCTGAATAACTACCATTGCCGACGTTAAAACCAGATGAACCGGGCACTGGGCGTACTTTGGAGCCACCGAATAAGCATGCTGTCGTTTGTTCAGATAAATCCTGGCCCAGTTGTCGGCTTTGAGGGTTTGATGACCGGTGAGGTCAAACGCAATTCCGGGCAGTTTGTGGCAGGCCGTCAGATCAGCCTGAAACCGCTCCTCGATGGTTTCATCGTAGCGATAATGGTTCCGCCGGGCATCTTTCTCACACTCTGTCAGCAACTGCCGGTTATAATCCGACAGCGACAGAAAGCGGGGAACCGGTACCATGAAGTTGCGACGCTGATAGCCGACCTTGTTTTCGACGTTTCCTTTTTCATGGCCGGCCCCGGGATTCATGAAGACGGCTTTAAAATGGTAATGCTCCCGGAACCGTTCGAATTTGTCAGTCAGTTTTCGCCCGCCACCACGGATAATCTCGGTAACAATGACTTTCGTGTTATCAAACCAGAGTTCCCTTGGCACACAGCCAATGTGGCGGAATATGGCATCCAGCCCTTCCAGCAGGCATTCCATATTTTCCCCGTAGAACAGCTGCAGATAGCCTTTATTGCTGTATGGAAAAGAGACCTCCAGGTATTTTCCAGTCAGTTTTTGGCCATTTTCATAAAACTCAGCTGTACCAAAATCAACCTGCGCTTCTCCGGGTTGATGTACCAGTGGCAGATAGGCCTGTTTATTCTGCTTGAATATTTCCCGGTGTTTCACTGCGTAATAGCTGGCGACCGTCCGATAGGAGCAGTCAAAACCGGGAATTTCGGCCAGCAGGCGATGAAATACCCGTTTAGCTGTATGGCGCTGTTTGCGTGGGGCTGATTTGTCCTCAATCAGCCAGGAATCGATCATCTCCTTGTAGGGATCCAGTTTGGGACAGAATTGTTTCTCCAACGCCGGCTTTGGCGGCGGGCTGTTAAAATCAGTCTGATCAATGTATTTGCGTACCGTTCGCCAATCCAGGTGCAACGCTTCCGCAATCTGGGAAATATTTTCCCCTTTCTCATAAAAACGATTTCTGATATCATGTATCTGATCCATTGTGAGCATTCTCCATTTCCTCCTTGTTCTTTGGTCAGATACAAGGATAATTGACTTGAGTTTTGCCCGCAATGGATTTTTGCAATATTGTGCATTTTCCAACTTGCAATACTATGGATTTTTGCTTTGCAACTTTCTACATTTTTATTTTACAATAAACAAACCGAAAAACTCTTGTTAGATCCTTCTTTATCAAATTCCGAGTACTTCTCATCAATTTTATGATAGTAAATTTTATAGTCGTCAATAGTACACTTAACACCAGTCAAATCATTAAACTCTATCTTCTTATCAATTTCGAACACGTTTATTTCAGGCGAATCAATATTCTCAGATAAGTTCTCAGCAGCCAAAATATTAATAATGGTAGCTAAATTGGTATCGACTTTAACTATATCAATTTCATTTCCTAGTTCATTCTTGACTAATTCATAAATTTCTTTCTGTTTTACAATTTCTTTATTGATGATAGACCGGAGTATTGAAGCATTATCAATAATATCAGTTGCTGGCTCAAATAATATATTGTATGGATTTTTAAAGCTTGTTCCCCTTAGTGTTGAAGCATCTTTCGAAATAGCAATAAATTTATACCTGTACCCTGAATAAGAAGCTAGAATCTCTTTGCTTAAAGAGTCTTCAATCTTTTGCTTCGTACATGTCGCAGATACTTGAACAATAACTTTGTTTTCATCATCCAAAAGATCTATACTTTCAACATTTTGTCTAAGCTCATTTATATTAGTCAAATGGAGGTTTAATAGCACGTTGCATAAATCGGCAAAAAATGTTTCAGAGTGAATATTCAAATCAAGTATGTTTATTTTTCCACGAATATTTATACGATATGCAAGTTCCCCCTTTCAAATTATCCCTTATTATCTTTATTATCTTCAATAAATAACAAATATGTTTCTACACCTAAAGCATCCGCAATTTTTTGTACATTATCTAGTGAAATACTTCTCTTCTCGCATTCCAAGGCACTAATATACGTTCTATGCAGTCCAGCTTTCTCTGCAAAAGATTCCTGAGATATGCCTATTCTATTTCTATATTTTTTTACATTACTTGCAAAGACTTTCACAATATCCATAACGCATATTCACCTCAACATTTATTTTAATACTTTGAATACAATGAGTCAACATACAATAAGTAACATTTTATTGGCGATACTACATTCGTGCCAGCAAAATTATGAAATATTTATATGAAAATCGAGAGCAAAATCAACGCTTGTTTGCCTTGAAATAGCTCATCGATACGATTTAATTCATGTTTGAGATAAATTCCAGCACCTTAAGTACTTGCATTTTTTCCAAGAGTTGCAGGTGTTTTTTGTTGTGCCTAAATATTCGTCCGCTACACAATCCCCTGAACAGAAATTTTTTAAATATTTTTAAAAAGTTTCTTTTACACCCCTTACTTTCACCCGTTTTTTGTCCTGATTAGTAAGACGAGTTTAGCGTCATATGATTTTTTGTTCTTTGACAATTAAATATACGGTATTTTGAGTACAAATCCTATGTGGCTGAAAGGCAAAGCGACATAATGGGCAGCGCCATGATGACAGTGCATTGCACAGTCGGAGCGATAAATGCAGCCATTAGACCAACCATTGGCACGGTTGATGCGACGACACACATCAGGAATAATGATACTTTCTCACGACCTCCCACAGACTTGAGGGGGAGTTCCTGCGATATTTGCGGCCTCTTGAAGGGACAAGGCTGATCAGTATTGCGGGGCTATGATGTCAAGCCAATGACAGCTCAAAATATCCCCCTTGCCGGGGTGCGTGGCAAATAAGGCACATGAACATAAAGACAAGGCACACCATATTTCTACACAGTGCAATTTGTGGTGTGCTTCTATTGCTGAAGCGACAAACTTCTCAAAAAGATAATAAGTGCTTATAATCAAAATAAGCACCTCACTTGGAGGTGATTGTAAATGGAAAATATCAAAAGCTTACCCGAAACCACGGTCGAAGTTGCCCTGCCTCAAGAACTGTATGCAGCAAGGACATCAAAATCATTTCAGGATTTTATAAAGGTGCTTTCGCAGATTATAGAAAAGCATGGTGCCGATGTGCTGGATGAAATAAACCGTGTTGAGTAAATGGCTGTATTTGAGATATAGATATTTTCCAATATTATATTGGAGGTATGATTATGAATAGGAGTGGAAAAAAATGTGTGCTTTATCCCCGTGTCAGCACTGAAATGCAAGTAGATGGTTTCAGCTTGGATGGGCAGAAAAGCAACTTAAGGCGTTTTGCTGATAGAGAAGAAATGGAGATTGTAAACATCTACGAAGATGCCGGTAAATCCATCGAGGGCAGACCTGCCTTTAAGCAAATGCTGCTTGATATTGAAAATGGTTTAGAGATTGATTATATATTGGTGTACAAGCTGTCTCGCTTTGGCAGAAATGCAGCTGATATTCTGAACTCCTTGGAGCATATTCAAGCTTTTGGCGTGAATTTAATCTGTATTGAGGAAGGCATTGATTCATCGCAAACAAGCGGAAAGCTTTTGATTTCCGTTCTATCTGCCGTTGCTGAAATAGAGCGTGAAAATATCATCGAGCAGACAATGAACGGACGAAAGGAAAAAGCTCGTCAGGGCGGCTGGAACGGTGGTTTTGCTCCTTACGGTTACTTCCTCAAAGACAAACAGCTTTTTATTCAAGAAGATGAGGCTGAAGCTGTACGCATTATCTTTGATAAATATCTGAATGGAAATATGGGATTTCATAAAATCGCCAATTACCTCAACCTGCAAGGTATTCAGAAAGTACAGCGAAATAACGGCACCCTTTCACTCTGGGGAACACATTTTATCAGGATGATTATTGATAATCCTGTATACTGCGGCAAAATCTCTTATGGCAGGCGTGTCCGTGAAAAAGTAAAAGGGAGTAAGAATGAATATAAGCAAGTCCCGCAGGAAGATTACATCATAGCCGAAGGTCAACATGAAGCAATTATAAGCGAAGAGCTGTGGAATGCTGCACATGAAAGAAGAGAGCTGACAGGCGTTAAGTCACCTTCCAAAATAGGTCGGGACAGAGCGCATTTGTTAAGCGGTATTTTAAAGTGTCCTAAATGCGGTGGCCCAATGTATACCAACAAGCACGCATGGACGAACAAAGATGGTACCTATAAAGAGGTTTATTATTATGTGTGCAGCAAAGCTCGTGCAGCCAGAGGAAAAACCTGCGAGTATACAACCATGCTCAAGAAAACCGACATCGAGCCGTTAGTCATTGAAGCGATCCGAGAGCTGATTCAAAATCAGGATTTTGCAGGAGAAATTAAATCAAGGATTGGGAAAGAAATTGATACCTCCACCTTGAACAGGGAGCTGAAAAATTACGAATCCAAACTAAAAGAGACAGAATTGAATAAAACTCGGCTTGAAAATGAAATCGACAGCCTGCCTGAGGATACTCGTTTCAGAGAGCGTAAAATCCATGATATGACCCTCAGGCTTGATGGACTATATGACATTATCGTAGAGCTTGAAGAGAAAATTGAAGATGTTCTGCTGCGCCGCAAAGCCGTAGAGCAGGATGCAATTACTTTGGAAAACATCTATACCCTGTTAGCAAACTTCGACAAGGTGTACGACAAAATCAGCGATGAAGAGAAAAAATCCCTAATATCTTCGTTAATCAAAGAAATAGAGATTTTTCCATGTGACGAGGCTGAGCTGCCCCTAAAGTCTATTTTGTTTAATTTCCCTGTTTATAAAGACGGTGAAGATGCTTGTGATTTCTTGTGGGACAAAAGTACGCACGTCTCAACGTGGCCCGAGTTGCCATTATTGATGTCAGCGTTCTTGGGAACAGGTCAACTGTTTTTTAGCGCTTTCACGGTATTTGGAAACATATCAACGATTTTATAGTTCTCGGGAACATATCAACTCAAATCATTTCATGGTTAAGCCTTTATCGATAGCTTCCTGAATAATCTTATGACAACATACTCCCAACGGATTGTTTTCTTTACAATTAGAATTTTTCATTGCTCCCGTGATGGCATTTACTTCTTTTACGGTTTTCGCGCCAAGCTTTACAACTGCTTCAATTACCTGTTCTTCTGTAACTTCGTTGCAATAACAAGCATACTTCGGATCTGCATCTTTCTTAAACCATATTGGGACTTTAACCTGTTGTTTATTAACCTTAATATTAGATTTCGTATTGTAGTAAGTAATATCACATTAAAAAAGGTCAAACCTTTGTTATCGACCGCAACAATGTCATAATTCAGTCCCTGCTTAACCCAGACCTATCTGAGGATATTGCAGCGAGACGTTTTATCCACGCTGGCGGTCTGCTCGTCATTAATGATCCTCAATATGTAAGCATTGTGGAGGATTCTGAACCAGCCCTTACCGACTACGCTTTAGAACATGTCGATGAGTGCTGTTTGGTATTCGACCGCACTACACGAGTCAGTACCCAATACGATGACTCCTTCTACCGCATATGCTTTCTTTGTAGAGATGCCGATTCAAAGAGTTTTGTCGAAGCCAGCTTCAATCCGAGAGAAGGCAAGAATGAAGACGTTCAGAAACGTGCCCGTGAAATGGCTGCCATCGCAGCAGAAGCAAAGCGGGTCGCAGATATCCTTGCTGAAGTTCCTTCATCATTTTGTGGGACCCTTGACTATCATATCAAACGTCGTGGATACACCAACGAGAAGATGGAAGAACGTACAGGCATCAGCTCTCGCATGATTCAAGACTATCGAAAAAAGAAGGATTCCAACATCACCTTACAAAGCGTACTTGCTCTTTGCATCGGGCTGAATCTGCAACCAGCTTTCTCATACGATTTAATCCTCAAGGCTGGTTTCAACATTATGACCGCCAAGGATGAGCACCTCATTTATCGGTACCTGATAGAACACCACCACATGGAAAACATCTTCATGTGGAACGAAAAGCTACAGGATGCCGGAATTCCACAGCAATTACCTAAAAACGGGAACAAAATGACTGCTCCTGAAAAATAATTCGGAAGTCGCACTTCCGGTATAAAACCCTGATTTATCAAGGCTCTTATGTCTTTCGAGACATGAGGGCCTTCTTTTTTTGCCTATTTTACAGGCTTTTTCGGCCATCGGAACCGGAAGTCCCACTTCCTCGTGAAAATCCGAAATCTCAATAAAATAGTACCTGTGAGTGAACGCTCACGCCCTCAAGCAGTACGTCCGCTGGCCACGGATGATCCAGTGCCGCCTGATGGGACAAGTTAATACGAACAGCTGCCTACTGGATAAGGAAGCTGCAGACCGGAACGGAGAAATCTCCGTCGGGACTGTGGTTGGATTTCTATACCCATTTTGCAGCTGACCATGAAGGTTTCCTCCGTTCCAAGCAAATCGAACGGAGGAAATTTTCATGTCAAACGAAGCAAAGAAGTA
>Ga0255341_1001435_pt1 | contig 33626 bp, 65 predicted proteins | sample wastewater_treat_8_FD_192418 | JGI IMG/M metagenome (GOLD analysis project Ga0255341, IMG submission 192418) | Wastewater microbial communities from Lulu Island WWTP, Vancouver, Canada - plant12 | ecosystem: Engineered > WWTP > Wastewater > Unclassified | place: Canada: Vancouver, British... | reverse complement strand
TTTACCACATATACTACATTTTACCATACAATCACTCCTTTATTGTAAAGACCATATCAGAAGTTGGTTCTTTTTTCTTCTTTTTGAATAGTCTCATATTTGTAATTTCCTTTCAATATTTCTTATAAATGTGCAAATAAAATAGCAACTTCATTATCTACGATATGATCTAAGTGCTCCATTGAATTCTGTGCATATTTACCTGCATCACCATCAAATGGATCTTCTGCACACCAATCTAAATCATACTCAGGAATTTCTGATTTGATAACATGAGCTAAATTATCTACATAGTTCTCTAACATATTTTCAAGATCTCTTTTGATCTTCTTACGAACTTCCGCTTTTATTTCATTTACATCAGCCATGACTATGCTCCTTTATATTCACATCAAGAACATTATATGGTATATGAATATCTTCTTTAGCTAAAGTTTGAACTAATTTTTCTTTAATCCAAGAACATGCCTTAAAGTTATCTTCTACTGAATTAGTAATTACAAAAAATGAATAACCTACATAAGAGTCTTTATAGTTTACAATAATGCTTGGTGATGGAGCAGTTGTATACTCACATTCACTTATTATTCTAGCAATTGTACTTCTAATCAATGTAGTCTTTATTTCATCCTCAGCGTCTGGATAACTAACTGGAAGTTCTACAATATACTTATTATGTTCTTCTTTTCCATTGTAACTATTCTTAATCACTGACATATCAACTTTACAATTAGGAATCACAATTTCTGCATTAGTTTGAATGTCATTTATGATGATATGACGAATAGTTCTTTTTGACACAGTTCCGGTATATGTAACACCATCTATTGCAATTTCTATTCTGTCTCCATTATGTACATCACCAAAGACTCTAAAAATCAAACCATGTATGATGTTTGTAATTCCTTCTTGTAAAACGAATGTTGCAATAGCTACACACAATGTTATAACTGCTGCATTCATAATTTCCTTTCTTTATACATAATTCAATTTTATGTATTCTGCTAAATGTTTCATTAAGTTACCTAATGCCTGTTTTTCTTCTGCCTGAAAATCTCCACAGAAATAGCATATATCCGAATAAATAGGTTTATACTGCTCTCCATCAATAATTAACATAGCATCTTCTTCATCGTAAGTAACTTCTCTAATACCAGATAGATGAAGCGGTCTATTAAACTTAATTGTAAATGGACCATTGAAAATGTCATCTGCAGTACAATTTAGATCTGTGCCATTACAACAGAAAGCTACAATATGAAAAGTTACGATATTGTAGTTATCTTCTACATTAAATGCGCAAGAAAAGAAGTCAAGCTTAGCTTTACCTCCATTCTTGCTCCAATCTACTTTATTATAATCAAACATGACTATCTCCTCCTATATATTTGCGAATAATACTTCAAGTTCTGCTTTTACAATCTGACAAATTGCATCTTCTACTAATTCATCGTGTTTGTTAGTAACTTTTGAAGACCCATCAGATTCACACCAATCTGGATTATAACCACCTACTTCGCTCTGCATTTGCATAGCTAAATTATCTTCATGATTGGCGATAACTTTTTCAAGTTCTCTTTTTAATGTAGTAGCTACATCATTTTTGATATCTGAACTAATACTCATAGACAATCCTCCCCTATGCAACATACTTATCATATGCATAATACAAACGTTCTTTATACCTTGAGTTATTGACAATACTATTAGGACTAAGCAATTTTGCTACGTATGCAAATCCTCTAAAGTCATCATCTGAATCAAATCTATCATCCCATTTAGTACAGTCATCACTATCATATCCATCAGACTCAAAATCATGTACTACAGCTTTTATTAAACCGTATATTTCATCAACATCATGTGTGTAAATGAAATCAAATACAACCACTTCATCTTGAGTACTTTCTAGACTATTACTGCCCTTAAAAATTGCATTCCAGTCAATCAATGAAATATACTCGCTTTTAGTAAATTCAGTAGGGATATTAGTGGTAATAGCCTTAAATGCTGCAAGATTATCTTCAGCAGTTGGTAACATAAATGGTTTAGGATTATCTACAATAATCTGTAACTCATTTTCAGTTAGACCTTGAAAATCTTCCATATTTAATTGTTCCTTTGAAATTCCTTTTTCTTTTAAGATATTTTGGAATTTCACGATTGTGCTATCTACCACTTTTATCGCCTCCTAAAATTATTCTTCGCTCTTTGGATATTTTACTGCACTCTTTTTCTGAAGTCTATCACAGAAATCAAGGAAAGCTTCCTTATCTTCAGGACTAGAAAATGGTACAGTGAAAGTTAATGCTCCATGACCATCGATAGTTCTATCTGGAGAAACAGTAAGCATAACCTTTCCAGTACTATCATATATATTGAAATCTCTAGCTTCTGTTTTATACTTAGGATTTTCAGTATATACTTCATCATCTTCGAGCATATCTGGCAAATAATCCGGTAGATTACGATTAAGCTCTTCTTTTGCTTCAGCTGGAGACATACCTTCTATTTCCACTTTTACAGGAATCTGTTCCAGCTCACTCATAAGTTCAGCAACCATGCCATTAGCTGCGTCAGCGTTTAATGCAATGTCAATGTACTTTGCAAGTGTCTCACGTGAATACATAGTAAATCCTCCTTTTTATAAATAAAATGACTTACCCATAACGGATAAGCCATTTTTCACATCTACACTATTATTATTAAATAGTCAATCATCATCTCATCCAATAAATGTTAATCATACCATGGTATGATTAACATACCAACCTGGTTTTTCAAACTTTTCTCTCATAGCTGGAAGACATTCACTACAACATCTGCCAGCAAATGAGTATCTATGTTGTTCGTTAAATGGAACTGATTTTCCACATACTGGACATATATTTAATACAGCTAGTGCCTTATTGACAATTTCATTAAGACTAGCTTCTGGATCAATTCCATCTGCAAGATGTAATCCAGCACGAATTTCTCCATTATTTTCAAAAGCTTCCCAAGTATCGATATAACTTTTTCTTGGAACAATGTAGATTCCAACTCCATCCTTTGTGCCTAAATCATATTTGTATATAATATCAATTGATACAGGACTTGTTGATGTGCACACATATAATTTTGCGTTACCATTTTCTGCAGCTTCTTTGAAAATAGGTGTATTTGCAATATCAACATCATCCCATACTCTGGTTAAAGCACAAGCTTCTTCATATGAAATAATTCTGCTCATAATAACTCCTCCTTATTCATGAACAAGATAAACAACCATTCCATATTCGTCATCAGCTTCAATCTTATCAACTGTATAACGATCAAGAGATATATCTTTTACAAAATTATCATCAGACATACGTTCAAGATTTTCCCAAGCTGGATCCATAATTGATATAGGTTCATCATTTACAAGCTCAATATTCTTATCTTCTATATATGCTTCATGTGATCCATAATGTTCGTAGAGTCGTTCGTTCATAGGATCGAATCCAGCTTTTTCAGCAAAATCACATAAAATATCATAGTCAAAGTTTACATAATATAAACCTTTTAATAGAGGCTTTAATTCTTTATATGTCATCTTACTACCTCCTTAACATACATATTCTTCACATGGTATTCCATGATTAGTAAACCACTTAGCTACTAAATGTCTATGACAGAAATCTCCAGGTTTTTCATAACAGATCAAAACAATAATCTTATCTGGTCCTGCCATAGACTGTAGTTCTTCAAATACTTTAGTTGGATCTAATCCATCTAGCACCTGTGCATTAAAACATCTAACATATTCTGCATCGTCATGATCTTGTTTCCATTTCATGAAGAAATCATACTTAGGTGCCAATTTCTTATATTGAAGTCCTGTATACCAATCAGGTGCTTTACCGCAAATCGATATAGGAACTGCATTTTCAGGTAACTTCCTAAGTTTTGCAAAATAAGATGTGTAAATTTTCATTGATTAAATTCCTTTCTTAGGTTTAACAAGGGTACGGAAATGATAGCACTGAATATATTTATTTGTGTGCATTTATGTGTCTTTGTAAATTAAATGAACATATCATTCTGTTACAAATAGGACATTCTTTATAAGTCATAAGGTCAATAAGTTTATTGTTCTTTTCTTGTTCAATTACCTTATCTAACCATTCAGGATCAAATTTTCTTGATATCCAATTTTGAAATAATCCATCACCAAATCGACTATTCCATTCTTCTTCATGACGAACATATCTTGGTTGTTTTTCAATATCATTAGGATCTCTATAGCTAAACTGAACTAAGTTTATGTATTCATAGCTATTGTTAGGTTTGAATCCTTCATTAAGAACATCTAAAATTCTTTGAACTCTATCTGGATTCTTGTAACAATATCGTTGAATAAATAATTCTCGATCTTCTTCTAGCAATCTATTGACTGTTTCTACAAGAAGTTCATAGTAAAGTGAACTGCCCCGAAGCTAAAGACTTCGTGGCTTCTTAGTCAATATCTCTACTGAGATAAGTTTACCTAAGCTATCCTCGTAGTTCCTACGATTCTATTTCTCAAACCTTCATTAAGTATATTTATTGCTGCATTTATATCTCTTTCATGATGAGTGCCACATTTAGGACATACCCATTCTCTTACCGACAAAGGCTTTTTACCATCTTGGTGACCACAATTAGAACATATCTGACTTGACGGATACCATGTGTCAATTCTTATAATTTCTCGTCCATACCAATTAGCTTTATATTCTAATTGTCTTACAAATTCTGACCACGATACATCAGTTATAGATTTTGCAAGTTTGTGATTTCTCATCATATTCTTAACTTTTAATGTCTCTAAGGCTATAACTTGATTTTCGTTAATTAGCCTTTTCGATATTTTGTGCAAGAAGTCTTTTCTTTGGTTACTTATCTTTTCGTGCATTTTAGCAACTTTAATTCTACATTTGTTTCTATTCTTGCTACCCTTTTTACATCTTGATAAATCCTTTTGTAATTTCTTTAATCTTTTTTCTGACTTACTAAGAAACTTAGGATTTTCAATCATTTCTCCATCAGAGGTTATTGCAAATTCTTTAATACCTAAATCTATCCCTATGGTGCTATCAGAAATATGTAACTGTTCTATATCTTCTTTATCCACCAAAACGGATACAAAATATTTCCCACTTGGAACTTTGGAAACTGTAACAGACTTTATTAGTCCATCAAATTCCCTGTGTTTCTTCACTCTAACTAATCCAATCTTAGGAAGTTTAATATATTTCTCAGAAATATAAATATTTCCACCTTGATTATTGGTAGTGTAAGAGTAGCAGTTATTCTTTTTGCTCTTGAATTTTGGAAAACCTACTTCTGGACGTTTAAAAAAATTATTATAAGCTGTCTGCAAATTCATTTGTGCATTTGCTAATGCTAGTGAATCCACTTCTTTTAGCCATTCAAATTCTTTCTTGTATTGAGCAGGAGTATTATTAAGTTTCTGTTTTGTCTCTTTGTAATAATTTATCTTATCAGAAAGCATACGATTATAAATGAATCGTACACAACCAAAAGTCCTTGCAAAATATTCTTGCTGTTCCTTATTTGGATAAAGCCTATATTTATATGCTACTAGCATTTATAATCATCTCCTTTCTATAGATAATAATAATACAAATATAAGATGATATTTTATATTGTATTTACTATGGTTTTTACTCTTATAATTTGACATATTTACGTATTCATCCACTAAGCTAAAGACTTAGCGGATTTCTACTACCATTTATTTAAATCACGTTCAGCACGATATTCCTGTAAAGCTTCTGGATAATCTGCAGCTTTTTGGTTATAATAACTTAGTATTCTTTGTTTCCAAGACTCCAGGAATTCTTTGATGACCTCTGGGACTGAATCTCGGATATACTGTAGTTTAACTTCTTCTGCTCTTAATTTTTCTTTCCAATTTTCAACGACTTTCTGTGCATCCTTGAGTTTTTTCATGTTATCAGTAATAGCTGATTCCTTATCTCGTATATCACATGCTGTCCAATAAAGATCATGATAGAATGACTGGTTCTGATAATCATAGTACCAACCATTTTTCTCACACACGTCTTCATATGTAATCCCAAGATTATTTTCTTCCAAGATCTTATTGAGAGCTACAACCTTCTTTTCACCTTGGGATTTATGACGTTCAATAGTCTTTTCTATCTTAGCTACACGTTCTTCAGCTAAGCGAACTTTTTCTTTTAGCTCATCAATAGTCATAATAAATCTCCTTTACATCCAACTTGCAGTGTTTTTAAGCATTTCTGAAACTGCTTCTCCAACTTCATCAACTGTCTTAACTGTTCGATGTACTGGTGCACTAGAACAATTACTAAATGAAACTTCTACTGAAATTCCATCATTATGTCTGTATAACTCTACAGTAAATGTTGCATTATCTGTACCAGATTCTTCTGCAAATTCTACAAGCTTTTCTAACTCATTTTTCATGATATTCACCTCACTTATAGATTTTGATCTTCTGCAAACAATCTACAGGAAATTCAAAGTTATCTTCTTTTCTAATGTTAATTTCTCTACAAAGATCGTAAAGTGTCTCATAATCATCTGGACGACTATCTAAGTTTGCAATCATGAGACTAAATGTATTAGGACAATGCTCCTCTAAAAATTTTGTAACCGCATCATAGTTTTCTCTAGAATCAGAAAGTGCATATAAGAGAATTTCATGTGTTTCATGTAAATCTCCAGAAATAAATCCTGCACATTCCATATCATTTTCAGAATTTCCACGACTATATTTTTCATAATCTTTAGAGGCTTTATCAAAGAACGTTAAATGTTCTTCTAATTCTGCATACTGCATAGTAATTCCTCCTTTATGTCCAATCATTATCAATAATGTATTGGTTAACTCGTTTAGCGAATGCTAAAGCTGCTTCAAGAACTTTAATATACTCTTCAGTATCAGCAAATGTATCAGCTCTCATACGCATACCATGAGAGATTTCAGTTCTCTCAGGATCGTATCTAAACTTAACAGGTGTACCATCAAAAGGTGGATTACCAACTTTATAGAGTCTAACTTCTACTACATGCTTTTCAGCTGCATCAGAACTTTTTACGATAAGACCTTCCCAAGGTGTATCGCTCATTCCAATACCATCTTCTTTACATAATGTGAAATCACCTTCACTGAAAATTACTTCAATCATAGTAACCTCCTTAGTCTTTCCAAATAAATACTGAATGCTTATCTGATGTTTCAGGTATAATATGAACTGTACCTTCAAAATGTTGATCGTCATCATCGCCTACGTTATTATTGCTATCTACAATAATATAGACTTTAATTTCATCTTCTACTTTACATAAATCCGCATTCTCTTTAATTGCTCTACCAATTTCTGCAAATAATCTAGAACACTCTTCAAATTCATCATCTGGCCATTCATATGAAACCCAGTCAATGTATAATGTATCATCGTCATTATTATAACTCATACTTTTACATCTGAGTTCATCACAGAAATTAGATTCATTTATGCTAGTAGGAATTTCTTTAGGCTGTTCAGCACCACGATAAGCAGGACCATTTGTGTTTAGACTTAATTTCTCAATAAAATCTTTTGCCTTCATATTGACCTCCTTAAAACGTAATACAACTTTACATAAATTATTATAACACGTTTTGTATTATATGTACATAGCTATTTACCAACTAATGTTATCATAAACTTCATCTTCATCTGGATCAGTACCATAAATATTTTTGATTCCAGTTATCTTAGTAATACCATGATTTGCAAAGAAGTCCATGAATTTTTTGATGTCATTGTTTTTCTGAGGATAGTCGCCATTTTTGCTTGGTACACCATCAGAATCATCAATCTCCATCTCTGGACCTTCAGGTGGACAGTATCTATCACCCGCATAACCGCCATGGAAACTAATATCGCATGTCATAGTATAAGTTAAGATCAATGTGTCACCGTCAAATTCATCAATTTCAGAATCTTCTGCACCATCTTCAAACCAATATCCTAAAATGTCAGTTAAATCTTCAATGTTTTCATCAAAAATATCATTTATATGGTCTATATCTGCTTCAGTAATATCATCAACAGTTTCAAATTCTACATATACACGCTGTTTGCATGTGCTATGTGAAGGCATATCATAGTCATCATAGTCGTCATATCTATCAGCAGATGAACTATTTGTTTCAAATAAGCTTTTTCTAAGTTTAATCATTTTATTTTACCTCCTTCTTATAACTTTCAGCTTTCTTAAACTGTGTAGTTGTAATACTTCCTAAAAATTTCTTAATAGCTAAAGCAACATCTTTAGCAGTATCTACCATACCGAGAAATTCTGCAGAATCTTTAGGTAATGGTGCAATATTTTTTGTATTAGCAACTTCACACATAACCTTTAAATGTTCTGTAAAATATGTAATCTTAGTATAAGCAACATTATTTGCCATTCCAGACATAAGATCAAGTTTATCTTCTATATCCATTGATTCAATGTTATCCAAAGTCGATCTAAACTTATTCGCATCATCAGTATATTCATATAAAACCATGGCTGAAAGATAATCATCAAACATATTTCTGATTCTTGTACACATTTGAATCATTGTGTCTATACCAACAGTATTAGATGAATTATTGCAGGTTTCATTATAGAAAATATTTAATGATGTAAATTTATTATCAGCTTTTTCAACAAACTCATTAATGTTATCGATCATTTCTGGATTAGTATTTGCAGTTGCCATAGGCAATTTACTTAAAGCTTGTCTAAACTTTTTACAATAGTCAATGAAAGCCTTAAGATGATAAATTTTTAATCCAACTTCATAAATAGGAATAGTTTTATAATCTCTACGCTCTTCATCTGAATAATCTTTTGCATGTTTAATTTTATCATAATTATTTCCTGCAGTGTATTTTAATAATACTGATAAAATACTTACACCTTGAGCAGTAATTTCACTATCTAAATTTCTGTATGCACCGTCTGGATCAATTTCATTATATATATCATTTCTATTAAGATTTGTAATAGCTTGTGCAAAATATCTACATGCATTATATGCTTCATATACGCCTGTAGCTAAACACATATTTTTATCATCAGGATTAGATGTTCTATTGAAATCTACTAAAGCCTTTTCAGCATTAGCTAAAAATTCTTCTGCTAAACCTAAATCAAGTGCAGCGCCATTAAATGCATCATACGCAACTCGTACGCGTTTTTCGTATTGTTTAACTAATTCTGAAGATCTCATTGCTTCTCTACCACTAAGAGTATTTCTAGTATGTGCATTATCATTTGGACGATATGTATCAAATTTCAAAACTGGTTTTCCTAAAAATCCACCAAAAATAGCTGTTACAACTCCACCATCATAAGGTGTAAATTGTATATTAGCTGTATCAACAGGCTTGCCTTCGATTGAAGTTGATAATGTAATATGTGGTATGGATATGTTGTTAAAAAGATCAATTAACACTTGAGATTCACAAGATACAAGTTTAACTAAATATCCTTCATTCTTACCATCATTACCATATCCAGTAATCATAAACTTAGCTTCAGTACTATATAAGTCTTCATGTATATGATTTGGTCTAAAAGCAGTTGTTATATGCTTATACTCAATATCTTTATCTAATTTGTGTGGTAATGTTTCTCTAATAAAAAATCCTTCATATACCGGAACCATTATATAATCCTCCTACTATACATTTATCTCTTCACTATATTTGATAATTCTATCCCAACCTTCTACATAAGTTGGTTGTTTGAATACTAATTCCATTCGATCAAATTCTTCATCTGAAACTTTGGCATATCCTGTTCGTCTAGCATTTCTAGCTCTACAAGTTGCTACAGGTGTGTCTATAACATAACAAATCTTTTCATATCCATACTGTTCAATACTTCTTAAAAATTTTTTACGTCTATTAGGTGTTAGATTTGTTGAGTCATATACTATATCCTTACCTTGTTCCATATCTGCATAAATTCTTTCATGCAATATGTCAAGTACTTCTTGAGCTTGATATATGTCATGTATATTTAGTTCATTTCTTATAGCGTCTGGTGAATGTATAGCATATCCTTCAAAAGTATTTGCAAAAGTACTTTTACCTGCACCAGGTAAGCCGACTAACATGATAAACTTCATTATTGCTCTCCTTAAAAGTCGTTTTCTAAGTATTGTTTGAAAAACTCAACAATGTCTCTAGTGTCTTTTACGGCTTTTCTGTCTTCATATCCGTCTGCAGTACCTACATAAGCTAATACTTGGCCATTTTCTTCGATTAAACCAATTCTTAATTCTACTTCAAGATCACTATCAGGATCTACTTCATAATTCTTATGCCATCTGTCTTTTAATTCTTCTATTTTCATAGTTTTTACCTCCTTAAAAAGAAAATGACCTACCTCTTACGAGATAAGTCATTTTTCGCTTTCATCCTTTATTATAATTAAATAGCACTTTACAACCAATAAGTTGTTTCATCATCTTCATATTCAAGACCGCTATCCATTCCAATATACTCTTCCCAACAACCAGTAAGGAAGTTAATGAGTGTTCCAGCTGTTGCTTCATCATCTAATTCTGGTACACCTAAATCTACTGGATTGTCCTTAAACTCTTCAATAAACTTATTTATATACTTATTAGATCCATTGTATACAATAGTCTTAACACCATTAAGATACAACCAATTGATAAGCTGTTTAGACGCATTTTCATTTAATCCTCTGATATATGCACGGACAAAATCTCCTGTGCTATCGTCTGAATCAAGTTCAATTGTTGTAGGCAATTCTGTTTCAGCTGTCTTACTAAGAATAAGACAATGACAACTAGAACTATTAGTCTCAAACATTCCGTTTCTTACTGAAATCATACTTATTTGTTACTCCTTTAATATTTTTATTTATTCTAGTGCACTATAAACTGCAACTAAAAACTTACTTAATTGCTCAGCTTCATCATCTGAAATTAGCTGAGAAAATGTCCAAGGTGTTTTCAAAAATTCTGGTATATCTGATGGCATCTTATCAATAATATTTTTTGTGGTCTGTAAATCTTTCTTATAACTGCCGCGTGAATCAACTTTAAGATATACTTCACCATTTGTATAAACAATAAAATTATTATAAGGTACTGTAAATATTCTAAAACAATCGTCTACTATTGAGACATTCTCATTTTTAGCTAATACTTGTCGAATAGTCATACTTATACCTCCTCATGACCAGCTTTCTGTCTTACCTTATGGAAGATTGTATCAAATGTATCTCCAGGTTCTACATCAAAAAGTTCTGTTTCCATAGACGAAATTGCGTACTTATTGTGAACTCCATCAAAGAACATTGTGTATTCACCTTCAGCACCCATATTATGAAGTGCCCATTTTTCAGGACCAACCTTTTCTTCCATGTGAAGATCAATTGTAGCAAGTGTATCAAAACCAATACCATTAAATCTATTCTTATTTTCCATAAGATGCTGATCAAGATATGCAATATTTCTATCTACTTCATCTGCATGAGTTTCATAGTATTCAATACCTCTACCCTTATGCTTAAAACCTAACATAAGAAGTTTTACATCATGATCTGCAAGATTTTCAAGATCATCCTTAGAGAAACATCCATCAATTACATGAACAACGGTGTTCTTAAGACCATTTTCCCAAATAATAGGATCAGTAGAATCTGTAAGTGAGATACCAATGCCCCAAACTAACTGTCTGTTCTGGTAATCTCTAAGAGTTTCTACATTCTGCTTAAGGTGTTTCTGGTTAATAGTAATGTTTACGAAAACACCCTTGTCCTTCATCTTAATTAAGAAATTTTCAAGTCCAGGATGAGTCATGTCATTTGCATTGATTGCCATCTCTGTACCAGGATGTACAGTATCAAAAATAGGATTTGTAAGATCTGCATGTGGCTTATCTTCAGTACAGTTCAAATAACAGTACTTACAACCACCATTACACTTCTCAGTAATCGTAACATCCATACTCTCAGCAAAATCTGGAGTAAGATTATCTAAGTCATTCATACGAATTTTTGTTCCATCATCAAAAAGACGAACAGTATAATTTCCATTTTTGTACTTTGCTAATAGTTTCATCTAAGTAATCCTTTCAAATTTTATTTTATTGAAGTATCAATTTATAATAGCAACTAATATATGCATGTTTCTGACTACTCCCACGGGCAAGCCCATGGGTTTTCGCCACATATTCATAACGACCAGCTAAATCAGACTGTTCTTTTATACTAGGTTTACTAGTTAATATTTCAAGTTTTTTAAGTTGTTTTTCAAATTTTGGTCTTATTTTTTCATACATTCTTTTCTGCACTTTAAGTGCTTCATCTGTTAGGTTTTTATGGTCTTTATCATAAATTATATATTCACTTTGCATATAATATTCTTCGTCATTCAAATGTATTTCAATAGTTAATTTTGCACTAACATCTTCAAACATATGAAAACGCATAAGTAACGCTGGTTCCTTATCACAATCAAGTGTATTGATGATTGATTTTTCTAACCATTTTTCAAACTCTTCAGAACTAAATGCAGAAATAAAATCACTTATTTCCTGATCTATTTCTGCATTATACTTGTCTAGCTTATCCTTTGCACGCTTTTCTTTTGCTGTAACAGCTTCGTGTATCTTACTAAAATCTAAAGCCATATGATTTTTCTCCTTAAAGATCAAGGGTCAATATGTATCTTATTGATATAATTATAACATGACTTAGATATAATGTAAATAGTTATTCTTCATATAATTAACACAAGAGGACCTAATTGCTTAGATCCTCTTTAAGTCTTAATGTCTCTTTTTATTCTTTTTCTTATTATGACGATTTCGTTTTGTTAGATAATAATCATCATCTTCCCAGGCTGCATCTTCCGCCTGAAGATCTTCGATAGTTTCTGGTTCATAATCGTCATACTCAGATTCGATATCTTCATCATATTCTTTCTTATGTGCAAGATATTCGCGTTCAGCTTCAATTTCTTCATCAGTAATAACCATCTTGCTATATCTTGAACTTTCCCATTCTATCTCATTACCATCTTCGTCGATACAAATAACAAGATACTTAGGATCTTTCATAAGAGTTTGAACAGTCTTAATTTGTTCTTTTGTTAAGTATGAAGTATTATCCCACTCATCTCCATGGCCTTGCCATTCACTAAAGCTCTTAAAATCACCAAAGCACATAGCAAGAACAAATTCTTCTCTATAGAAAGTAACATGTCTATCACTAGGATCTGCGTCTACTGGTCTACCGTCTACAAAGATTTCTTTTACTCCAGCATATTTAAGTAATCCAAGAAATTCTTTTTCTTGACCCTTTATAACAGCCAATGCATAACAACCATTAAGATCTTTTTTCCAATGATCCCCATTAGAGTCAATCTTAACAACTGGTGGAATATCAAGATCCTCAACTTGACAGATATCTACTGCAAACGTCATAGTAGATGAGCTGTTTGTTTCAAATTGATTATAACGTACTTGAATCATAGTAACCTCCTTTTACCAGTGAAAGACAAAGCACTGTCCATCGTCTTCTTCCGGTTCTTTATATTCAGTAGAAGCATGTTCAAGATATTGAGTATCTTCTCCAAACAAGAGCAACAGATATACTTGTCTAGGAAGAACTCCATTGCTTCCTGGAATATATGGTAAATCTCCATATTCAGTAACGTCCTTATTTATATCTATAGATCTTTTAATATAGACATTAGTTCCAGTATATTCAATTTCTTCTACACCACTTGCATATAAGAAACGAATCCAACTGTCAGGATAGCTAGAATCTTCTATCTCACTTAATACAAAATCTATTCCATCACTATATCCTTCAGCAAGACGTACTTTTTTAGGTACTGTAAAACTTTGTTCAAATGGAATAATTAGTTTATGACAAGAACTACTATTAGTTTCAAATATACTATAACGTACCTGAATCATATTCTACCTCCATTACATAGATTTACAGACACCTTCTGAAATATCAAGTTTCATAGCATTTGCGATTTCCATTGCTCTACTTGCCCAGCTAACAATTTTATATGGAGCTGGAAGATTATCCGGATCTCTAGATTCATCGATTGCAAACATTAGCTTAAGATTATCTTCAAAATCAATAAGCATATTAACTGACTTATATTTTGTACACTTAGTAATTTCATCAAATAAGTCTTGTACATCCATTCCATCAATTACGAGATTAGGATATTCTGCAAGTATCATGGCTGACATAAAGTCCTTAAACATATTCTTACATCTAGTACAAAACTGAATAAGATATTTTGTTTCAATACTATCAGGATTTCCTTTGCATGTTCCATCATACATAATGCTTAAGGATGTTAATTTTCCACTACCTCTTTCAAAGTAGTAGTTAATATTTTCTGCATTAAATGTTTCTGATAAACTATCACTAGCTAAAATGTTAATGCCCTTAATCATAACTTCACAATAATCAATTAAGGCTTTTAAGTGATAGATCTTAAGTCCTTTTTCAGTAATAGGTACTTCATAGAACTGTCTATCTCCAGGATAAGTTCCAGATTTCTTATTGTATGTTTGACCTAAAGTAAATTTCTTCAACCATAGATCCATTTCTGGTGTTAAATCCCTAATGCTTCGTGCTAAATTTGCATATGATTCAATCTTATCTGAATCAGCATCAGGAATCTTAAACTCTTTTCCTTTATTTGTAGCATCTTTATAGAATTCATCTTTATATCTAGCAATAACATGCTCAAAGCCATTTACTGCCTTCATAGCAATAAATGTTCCTGTATATAGAATAGCACTTTTAGTCATTGCATCAGTATTCTCGACTCTATTAAAATCACTCATGGCATCTATTGCTTGACTATAGTATGACTGAGCTTCTTTGAAGTCTGCAATCTTATTGTCATCTGCACCCCAAGCCTGATATTTATTCAGATACTTCTGCAATAATTCCATGTTTTTCACTACATTTGCATCAGACATGTGTCAATCCTCCTTATGATAAAATAAAATAGCTTACCTATTTCTAGATAAGCTATTGTTCACATTCATACATTATTATAATTAAATAGTCTTTCAGAGATTATAGTTCTGATAACTTATGACTTTTCCATCTTCAATATCAAAAATTCCAAGTTCATATACATTATAACAATCAGTATTTCCAATCTTAAAATTTGCATTCTTATGATGATGTCCAAAGAAAACTAACTTTGGCTTTGCTCTAGTAATATAGTCAGTAATTCCCTGTAATCCACAATGTGCATCTTCATGTATATTCCCACAGTAACCACGTGGTCCATCATGACTTAGTAAAATATCACAAATAGGTAATTCAGAACATCTTTTTACAGATTCATCCTGAGTATATCCATAGATCTGCGACGGCTTATATCTAGATGAACCTTCAAAGCCTACCATTGATAGACCATTACTAAGTTCTGCAACTGTCTCATGTAACATGTATATACCTAAATTACTATAAGTATTTTCATCATCATGATTTCCATGTATAGCAACTATAGGCACATTAACGAAATCTACAAGTAATTGTACCTCACCTCTATACATATCACCTAAGATACACACTAAATTTGCTTCAGCTATTTTATCTTTATATCGATCAAATAAAGGCTTAAAACCACCATGTGTATCTGCAACTATAGCAACTTTCATTCATATTCCTCTTTATAAGTTCATTTCAGGAAATTTAACGTCTTGTCCAAAATAATTAACTACTTCTGAATTCCAATATCTAACAAAAGCATTAAAATCACTAGTAGAAAATTTAGATATAGTATGTAACTGATCTGCAATTCGAATTGTAGCTACACCATTATCAATTTGAATATTGACGTATGGGTCATACATAAATGAGCAATGAAATGCAGTATCAGAATCAAGACTAACACTAACTATACAATCTTTAATAAGTGTATCAACTTCATATTCAGAAAAATCACCACTCAATTCAGCAAATTCTCTGCACATACTAGGAATTATGTTATTGACATCATTTTGAATAAATTCTTTTATACGTTCAAGTTTTTCTTGCATAATGACCTCCTTATGAAAGTCTTATTGACAAGTATTTATAGCCTTTACCAAATTCTTTATCTACTGCTTCTTGACATACTTCAAAATCTTCCATAGTAGTAAATTTAGTAGACTCATTAAATAATGCCTGGATAAGACCTTTCTTATTACTACAGTAATAGTTACCTTTTTCTTTATATAGCTCAAAAAGCTTTACTACATTCTCATCAGAACACTTTACTTCTTTAACACCAATTGCGAGAAGACTATTAAGAAAGCCACCAATATAATCATCTTCAAACTCTCGTTCAGGTCTATACCAACCATAATAATCGTTAAACAATATCTGAAGTATAGATTCATCACTTTTAGGTATTAAAGTAACTGTTTTAGGCACTTTTGCCTCACTCTTAGGATCATATACAAATACATGACAAGATGAGCTATTTGTTTCAAACATTGTTGTTCTAATTTGAATCATATTTTCTCCTTATAATTCTTCATCCAATTCTTCATCATCAGCCCAACTAAAATCTTCATCGATGTAGGCTTGATTATTCTTTTCATCGAATACTAAATGTGCACACTCTGATCCAAATGGATTCAATACTGCATCAGATGGAAGCTTACTGAGTGCTTTCATAAGCTGTCCAACAGTACTAATATTTTTAGTTATAACTTTCATTTTCTATCTCCTTATCTTACATTATGTTTCCAACCATAAGGGAAATTGTAATCAACTCCACGACAAATTTCACGAATCTTAATTTTGATAATATCACTTGCGCCACCATAACCAGAGATACTAAGATCTTCTGCAATGTCTTTACACTTTTGTGCAAATTTTACATACTTTGTATAGAATCTGCCCTTGTCATCATCATACTTCATATCAAGTGATTCCATAGTATTTCCATTAGGGAATTTCTGATAATCTTCAATACATAAATCGTAAGCTTCTTTTAAGGTTTTATATAAATCATCAATATCCTCAAACTTTTCAGTATTGATAAATTTAAGCACAATACTAGGAACTTCAGGATCGATGAAGTCAGTCATATCATACATATTAAATACCTCCTTAACCTGCACCAACAATTGCATCAATGTAGATAGTACCACGTGTATTTCTATATTCTACGTCAAGTGTATTAAGTACTGTACCATTGACAATAGCTTCAGAACATACATGATGATAAATATTGTCATAAATCTTAAGATCGTATTCTTTATCTACAATTCTAACTGAATCTGCGTGAATTTCTTCTCTAAATTCACCATTAGGACCATTCCATTCTACACGATGTCCATGTGAATCCCACCAATAACTGATAACCACATCTACATCGCTAGCAGTAAAAACAGTCTCTTCTACTTCATTCAGTCTTTCAGTTTTGATTTCGTACACTTCCATATTAAGTCTCCTTTTCGGTTTCTCTTATAACTGCCTTAACATAAGGATAAAGTGTATCATAGTACTCTCCAGCTTCTTCATCAAGATCTCCTATGTCTCCACCATAATTCTCATCAAAAGGTGAGAAGCCTGACATAATATTCATAATAATGACTGAAATACTACAATCAAGAATTTGTTCTTTTGTCATATTTCTTGCCATATAATCTCGTACCATTCTCTCATCTGAAGTCATATAAGTACCTCCTTATAATGTAACTTTACATATTACTCCAATAGTTATGCAAATGAATACACATACCCAAGTAAATACAATACTTCCAATTTCACCACTCTTAAAGTTACCTAAATGAACTTTCTTAAACAAGAAAAATGGAATACCTTTTGGATTAAACATATCTAAAAATAGATGAGACAAACATCCAATAAAGAATCCAATCAATGGTGAAAAGAAGAAATAAGAAAGCACTAATCCTATGAGATAAATCAAAGGATCGTGCAAAATTCCTCTATGATTAGCACCAGTCTTACCTAACTTTTCATTTATTGCACCAATTACTGTTGATACAGGTGCAGCAAGTTTTCCCATATAACTAGAAGGATTATCAATATCAGGAAAGATACCACCTAATACACCACCCATAACTAATAATGTTGCAGTTTCAGGTGTTGCAGTCATATGTGGAAGAACTGTTGCTATATTATTCATGTTAAGAGCAATCATTGAACCGACTGATGCTCCATATACAAAATGACAATTTCCATTCATATTAGTAATTCTCCTTTATTTTATATAGATTATAACAAGAAAATTGCCAATTGTAAACAGTTATTGTATAATTTTCTCATAAATAAAATGACCAGCTTCTTTCGAAACTAGTCATTTTTCACTTTCTTACTTATCTAATTGTAATTTCATTCCTTTGCCCCAGACCATTGTCTCGACTGGCGCATATAAGTCATTGAACTTTTTACTAGTCTTAGGTTCGATATTGATTAAAGTAACTTTGTTTCCCTCTAACTTAATATCACCTACAACTTGAAGTTCTTCTAATTCAGCTGTTAACTCTTCCTCTTCATATTCAGCAATATCTGCTACTTTTGGAAGATCTAATTCAAATTCAGTAGAATTAAAATACCCACCTAAATAACTTAAAACTTTACTAACACTCATCAATTTTTTGCTCCTTTGCTTATTTATATCTTACGGTATTATATATAAATAGCTCTTGAGCAAAATAAAAGGCGCATCACTTTCGCAATGCGCCTTAATGTTTTTGTTTACGTTAAATCTTAGAAGATTGCATCAATAGCATTCTGTACACAATCAACATACTCACCAAGATCGTTATCTTCAAGTACTTCGATAAGATCTTCAAGAGTTTTTCTAAGTTCAGACTTTGTAGCAATCTGTCTTACAGGTCTCTTACCACCAGATGTGATATAGAGCGTGAATGTGTAGAATGCGTCAGTAGGCTCAACCTTAGAAATACCCGCAAGTCTACGTCTACCGTTATCACTACCATCCTTATCAGCTGTGTAGATAGATACGTTCATCGCATTCTTACGATTACTTCTTGAAACAACAAGCTTTGTACCTCTACCACCGCGTGTAAGATTGTCACATACATCTTCGATGTTAGTGTAAAGCTCTTCCCATTCTTTCTGATATGCTTCAGGTGTAGAACTTGTAAGATGTGCAGTAAGACCATTAACATAATCTTCAAACATAGAACCGTCTGCATTAGGAATTGCCTTATACACCTTAGAGTTAGATCTAATAAGAGATGCACGATCATCTACATGAATTGTAGGTGCCTTGTAGTCATCTTCAGGAAGACCAACTTCTTCAGCAATCTTTCTTCTAATTGCTGTATGAGCATCCTTAAACTCAGGCTTACTAAGTAAGTTACCAGGTCTCTGAGGAAGAGTACCACGAAGATCGTCATTATCGCCGTATCTCTTGCTAAGTTCAACTGCTTCCTTATACATACTCATAAGGTCTGCATTTGACATACCAGAGAAATCAGGATGATAAGCTGAGAAAAATCTTGCAGTAGGAATATCACCAACAGCTACAGTAGATGCATTCTGATCGAACTCATCAAGATGTGCGTTTCTGTACTCCTTCCACTTCTTATCTGCAGCATCGATCTGTGCCTTGTACTTAACTCCCCAAGCTGAATCGTGCTCATGCTTCTCCCAAGTATCAATCTTATCATAACCAGCACCCTTATTGTCAGAGTGTGTTACGTAGTTGGGATCGTCTGTTCCAATGATGATTGCCTTAATATCAGCTGCTACGTCTCTTGCAACGTTATGCATAAAAAGCGGTGTAGCACTGTAAGTACCATCATCATTCTTCTGGAAATATCTCTCATCGACATTTCCTGCAAGTGTAAACTTCTTTGTTGAAAGCATTTCAAATAAATTCATGATAATTTCTCCTTTCGACTTATAGGTTCATTTATTTGATTTGATATATTTATTATATCACGTCAACCCTTATTTGTAAATAGTTATTTGAAATTTTTTATATTGGCTTAAGTTGCATATTGTTGAAAAAATTTATTAGCAACTCAGGATCAACATTATTGTATACGTAATAACCAGTAATAGCGCCAGTTATTATTGCTAATATTACTAGTATACCTATTCTTATAGTTTCTTTCTTCATTTTAACAATATTTCCTTCCATAATTTAGTGGTTGTTTAGATCCTCTATAAATGAATGTTCCATCTGAATCAACGATAAACTCCAACCAAATATTGGTATGTGGATTACCAATATTGAATGAATCATCGCCAGTAATCTCAATACCTTCAATTTGTTCAAGTAGATTCTGAAGACTTTCTTCATCGTCAAAACTCATTTGACTAAATAGAAAATCTTTACCTCTAACGATGTTTCGACTAAATGCACGCATGATACTATATTGGTCAAAGAAATTTCGTCTTTCAGATGCTTCAATCATTTGCTTATAGAATCTAATCTTCTTAAATTCTCCATTCTTAATCATTTGATTTACGCCCTCTTTATAAAATCATAATATAATTTCTTAATTTCTTCTTGGTCGCCTTTACTAAGTTCAGTTGCATATGTTTCAGCACTTCCATCTTCAAAACCTTCTTCTACAAGAAAATGGAACTCATCACCTTTATCTTTCCACACTTCAAAATAGAATAACAGATATGCATCTGAGTTAGGTACGTCAAGAATATAGTCAGTGAAGCAAATACAGTCAGTATCACCACCAAGTCCACCTAGATAAGGTTTCATATGTTCCAAATCTACATTATTACATAAACCATATTGAGTTTGAACTACCATAACAATTCTCCTTAATCTGCACTATACTCTTTATACCAATTTTCTTCATCAGAATCAATATATTCATATTTTGGTGGTGGTCTAACATTAGGACGATCATCTTCACCATCTCTAAAATACTGAACTTCAGTGTCAGATCCAAATAACGCACCCATAAGTTGTGGTTTGCTCCAACCATTTGGTACACCAAGATCCTCTGGACAATTACGATATTTATTGATAGCGTCTTCAAAATATCTATCATGTCCACCATACACTATTTCTTCAACTCCATTGACATAAAGAAAATTAACAATCTTATCTATATCATCTCGATTAGATCTCCAACCATGAATAATCTTATAGAGTACAAGTTCAGGCGGTCTAGTAGACGTTTCATCGTCCATGTAAATAAATCGTTTTGGTACATGAATATTCTGAAATCTTGGAATAATTAGAACATTTGCACTAGAACTGTTTGTTTCAAAACAACCATGTCTAATCTGAATCATTTATTCTCCTCCTCTACTTTTGCATTATGAGCTCTTGCCCAGTCTAAAGCTTCTTCATATGTATGACAATACCTACTTTCATCTTGAGGTATTCCATTATAAAAAATAACTACATAGTATTCGTAGTCATTTCCATGATTAGCAATATGTTTCTTGTATATTTCAGCTGTCTTCATATTTTAATCCTTTCAGAAGAAATGACTAACCTATTACTAGATTAGTCATTGTTCGCATTCATTCTTATAATATTAAATAGTCTTTTATTACCAGTCGTTGCCTACTAAAATATCAAGACACTTCTCACCATTATGTTCAAACCAATCATATCCTAATACAAGAACATTCTCAGAATATGAATCACCATCAAGAGGTGTTAATGTGTTATCATGCCACATAAATACTCCACAGAATCCAACAATTGTATCAAATACGACTTCAGTACTATGAAGTTGTACACAATCGATATTTTGTCCTGCAAACATATCCTTAAACTTAATTGGCTCTTCAACAATAGTAAAGTCCTTATATCTAGGCAGTTGTTTTACAATTTCTATCCAATTCATTATAAGTATTTTCTCCTTTATGGACAGTTTTTCTAAATCATTAAGTAGTTTTTAATTTATATGTTGGATGTTTTCTATGCATAGTATCATCTATAAAATACTGATTATAATCTCCAGCTTCAAGTATTTCTCTAGTAACTACATCAAAGTATTTAGTTAGTTCAGTTAAAGTGTCATCTTTTTGATTACACATTAAACGTTCAAATTTACGATTTAATTGTTCATTTATAGGTCGATTAACTAATAATCTTCCCCAACCCTCTATATCATTGCAATTAAATTCACCCTGCTTAAATGAAAAATCAAATAATTCATCATAATTAGAATGCTTTCTATAGTTTTTAACCACTTTGCCAGTAATATGTTCAATATACTTTTTAGATTTAGGACTATATGGCTTAACTTTACACTTTTTCATTAAAGGTTTAACGATTGGTTTAATCAAAAATAGAATTAAACATACAATCCAACATACAGGACCAGCTATAATAATATCAATTGTCTCAACTATATAGTAGCTAGAACTATCTTTATATAATGTTACGATCGTTAAAATCAATGAATAAATCAAAATCGTAATTATTACTTGTAACATCCAAATTGGTCCTTTCTAAATATTTGAAATAATCTCTATGTATAATAATTATATTAGAATAAATCGTCAATTTCGTCCAGTACATCAATAATAACTTTAGCATCTGGGTCCTTACTATCAAGAATTTTCTCATCTTTTAATTCATCAATAAAATGATAAAAATCAGTATGCCATAAAATTCTTCCAGAACTAAAACAATCTTTTTTATGATGTACTTTATAATATTCATGGTCATCCCAGTCATTAGTTATATTAAAAATCTCTTCACCCTTAAATAATATAATAGCTTTTTTACTATTTATACCTAAAGAACTAAAATTATATTGCTCTATAAAATCTTCAAGATTATCAACATTTTCAAATTTTACTGCTATATTTGGTGTCTCCATTAACTTAGCTAATAATATTTCTGCAATATCTTTACTATCATAGAAACTCTTACTCTCATAGCTTCTTCTTGAGTGCATTAAATGCACAGGCGGCACAAATCCCATAGTATTATCCTCCTGTTATATAAATTCACTTCTTTTGTTCAATAAGGGTAATAAATTGAGAAATGATTTCTTCTTGATTAGAAGATTCAATTGATATAAACTCTTTATCTTTGTTCCACCAGTAATACATTTTATCAATAGGTTGATTTGAATTGTATTTGTTAATGTAAAATTCTTTCGTATCAGGACTATAACTCAAAGCATACTCGTCACAATACACTAAATACCACTCTTCTAATGCATGAACGTCTAAAGTCTGTGGTACTTTTTCTTTAATTACCTCATATACTTCAGATAGTACACGAACTATTTCGTCATGTACCCATTCCTGATGAGCCTTATATTCTTCTACTTTTTTCAAGTAGTCTGACAAATCCTGTTCAGAAAATCCTTTTCCAGTCAACCAAATACCAGAACCTTCTTCTGCATATACTCCATCTACTACAGGACGATAGTATGTTTCAACATCGTGGTTGGTAAATATATCAATTACCTGTTTATTCCACGGTAACTTTATTTGTCCAATCGTACACTCATAATGAAAAGGTCTGACATTATAAATATCACTAAAATGCGCAATTAACTGATTGTCTTCCATTATCATTACTTCCTTTTACTTATTAACTATACAGATACTCATAGATCTCAAGCGCTGTCATCTCTTTTTCTTCACCAGCTACACGAACTTTGATCTTTTCATCTTTATCAAATTCTCTACCAGTAATCCAAACTTTTCCGGTCCAATCTGTAGGCTTATAGTCTGCCATATCATTGAGACCCATTTTTTGCATTTTCTTATTTCGAGAATACATAACTGAACGTCCTATTCTAAGGATCTCAGCTGCCTCTTGAACTGAGTTTGCAACTGCTACAACACCATTCATACCCTTAAAAGGATAAACATTGTTAGACTATATCATATTCTCTAATTAGAGAACCCTACCACTTCGATTTAATAGACTTATATTAGACTAATCTCATCTAAATGCTAACCATATTGGCTCTACTCTACTTGCTTCGTGCAAATGCCTTATTTTCATACCGTATTTCATGTCCTATAGCTTTCGATAGTCGTTGAACCCATCTCTATTACCAAGACTTGGCTGCTGATTTTCCATTCTTATAACCCTTAGGATTTAACCATAGGTCATCCAAATTATTTTTTCTGCTTTCGCTGCATATCACGCTTAGTATTTCTCTTACGTTGTAGCTAATTTGGCATTAGGTTCGTATTCATTATAAGAATACTGTTCCAGCAATTCAATAGGGAATTTTTCACGCATGTCACCATACGCGGGAGCTTTAACCTTTTAAGTTCACTCCGTTTGTTTAATGTCTACGAGCGCAACACTGATTTTATTATTATGCTCAATTTACTTGTGTACTTAGGCCAGGCCTAAATACAATGAAAAATAATATTACGTAGTGTAACGCTATTATGACTTATTAGGCCTTTATTTCTCATTGACATCTGGCATCACCTCACTTTCTTTTAGTATCACGTAATGATATTTTAGTTTTTGAAATTTTTAAGCCCTTACCTGTAGACAAATTATTACTACACTGTCTACTCTTTTGCTTCGCACCAATCGATTCTTTCCATGCTTAATTTCCTTTCTCAATTGTATCATAAATATTATGGTCATAATTATCTTCATCTGGACATCCATCACTATTATCATTACCAGTTTCAACAAATGAACCAGTTCCAAATAAGAATCTATCAAGAAGATTTTCATTAGCAAAAAGTTCATCTAAAGGTATTTCTCCGCAGTGATCGATATAACCATCATTATTTTCAGCATACTCGTACTCTTTACCATTCCATTCAGACTTTACCCAGTTAATTTCTGGAGCATGAATTTCTTCTACACCTTTATTTTTAAGATATTCAAAGAACTTCTCAAGCTCTTCTCTACCCTGATCTACACAAGCCTGGTAAAAATAATTCAATGTATCGCATTCAGTACCAAAACTCCATCCATATTCTCCACCTTCAAGAAATACTTTATGTGGTACGCTGATAGAGGTATCTTTTGGAATTACTAATACATGAACACTAGAGCTATTAGTTTCAAAAATTGAATATCTAATTTCAATCATTTTTCGCATCCTCCATTGTATCAACATAGATATTGCTAATCTTACAATAATAATTCAAATCATTTATAAGATTTCGAATATTATTTACAACATCTTCTATTGTTAAATCATAATCTTCAAAATATTGAAGATTGTCGATCTCTGACTCAATATCATCTAAATTATTTTCTAAGTCAGTATCATCATATTCTTCTGGAAATTTTTCATGAATCTCTTTCCAGCATAATGCTAATGCCTCTAATATTTTTTCGAGATCTAACTCTTCAGTAGCTCTCTTTAATGCTTTTCCATTTTTAAGTTTGTACTTTACCATCGACTAATTTCCTTATTAACAACTTACTAATTCTTGCTTTTTATAATAATTACGAAAATCTTCATCATCAATAGTTCCGCCTAAGAATAAGTTGTTATTTACAGTTTCTACATGCTTAACTGTACAATCACACATAATAACAAACTTATCTTTGCAGTCTCCGTAAAATACTTCATCACAGAAAACTACTTTGATATCAGAATCTATTTCTATATTCAGTTTCGTTAAATCTACGTCTTTATCTACTGATACACCTATGCCTAATTCAGAGATATTACTAACATGTCCTTCAATCTCTGAATCATCTAAGCATAACAAAACTGGTACATCAACTATAGATAAACGTTGATAGTTACGCCTGTCATTATTCATATTTTACTCCATTAGTTTGTATCATAGAAGTTATCAATGATGTCATCCCTATTGATATCGGTATCAATCTGGAATGGAACATACTCTGGTGTATGATTTGGACAAATAGGACTAATTTCCATATAAAATTGTTCATTCTTAAAGATTAGATTCTCATTCTTAGGAAACTGAATATCCTTGATAGTAGTATTTACAAGTTCAACAAACTCTGCAACTTTAGATTCGATAAAGTCTACAAATCCATTAGATGTCTTCATGTAATCATACCAATCATCATCATTATATTCAAGTTCTTCATTCTTAGGTTTAATCCAAACCAGAATATGAGCATCACCGTCTGTATCATCGATAAATTCATCAATTCCTACTGTAATCTCAAGCGTACCAAACTTATCAGACTCATAAATAGCTTTTGCATCTTTATCGCCAAGTCGCTTGTAGACAATATCATTAAGATACTCAATATATTCATCCCAACCGTCAATACTACTATTTTCAGTAGTAAGTGATGTCTTAAATTCACATTCAGTTCTGATTCTCATGCCAACGCCTCCATATTCTTTATTATAGATTTATTATAACACGTTTACACTAAGTTGTAAATAGTTTGGTATATAATCTCTTTACAGCGTCAATATCTAAACGACCAAAATCAAGATCTCCATATTCCTCGTCTCCAACATTATTTGCAGCTATAATAAGGGCTAAGCTTTTGTCCTTATCATAATTCTTCATATTTCCATCTTCATCAAAGACGTCTTTATATGCAGCTTCAAATAATATTAGATCAAGTTCTTCTTTATTCATAAGCTAATCCTCATATGGATACGATTTTATAAAGTTCTTTAACATTCTCAATATTTAATCGTCCTGAATTCATATCACCATAGTTACCAGTTTTAACTTTATTTGCTGCTACCATAAGTTCTCTGCATTTTTCACGTCTGCATGCAGTAATATTTCCATTTGAGTCAAATACTTGTTTATATAGACTTTTAAAATCTTCATTTTTCATCATTCTACCCAATCCTTTTCAATTATCATTACAAACGTCGCCACCTTCAGTATAAATAGCAAACTGATGGTCAGGTGCGTCAGTAGTTATACACTGCACAATTTCAGGTTCAATTTTTCTAATATTAACAATCATTGGTCCGTCTTTAGTTCCAACATGTCTGCCTTTGTACCAATCAAATTCTTGATAGATACCTTCAGCGTCAATTGTATACATCTTATTTTTGATAAATACATTCCATTGATGCACATTAGAACATTTGACTTTACCATTGCTAAATTCTATTTCATACATATGGTAGGAGAGTTTAGCTGTAGTCTTTTCGATAACTTTATGGAATTTACCATCAGTACCAAGAACTAAGTCTCCTACCTTTACATCTGCAATAGTTTTCTTCATTATGTAATTTCCTTTCTAAATATTTTTAATCAAAATCAATTGTACCATCTAATCTAACATATTTGCCACTAACAACTCTAAATGTTCCAATTGGTTCAGCATTATCAATATCAATTCGATTTATTACACCAGGTACTGTAATTTCATCATAGTCATATAAGTCATAGTCTTGGTCTAATTCAACAGAATCAAGCTGAAGCATTTTGTCAAAATAATATTCAGGATGACCAACTGCTTCAAATATTTCACTAATAGTTGATGCATTTGCATCTTTTACATCAGCTATATAAATTGTATGTGTATTTATGACTAATAACATAATATTCCTCCTTATTTGTCTAGATACTGTAATAAAGTATCACATTCTACGATATAATGTCCAAGAAAGTCAGGATCTTCCTTATCAATCTTGGACTTAAGCTCATCTTTAACATCATTAAGCCAATCTCGCATCCATGTATCATTATGATTGACTAAGTCTGCCTCAATGCTTTGAGTAGTTTGTTCACGCATTTCATCGTCTTCGATATTATCTAAAAAGTCATATGTATCGAAGTCTTCTGCTAATTGTACAAGTCTTTCTGCAAATTCTCTATTACTAGCTACTTCTTGCATATTAACCCTCCTTATCTGCTTAATAAATCAGCTAATTCACTATCGTCAAATCTATCATGAATATTATAGTGACCTTCAGAATTTCCATTATAGCATGGATAACAATAATGTCCTTGCTTCATAAATTCTAAAAGCTCAGATGTATAGACTGGACCATAATAAGGTGAAAAGATAGGATTAGGTCTAATATACTTAACAAAGGTAATTTTCTTCTCTTCTTTACCAGCTTTAGTAAAGAAATATCCTATACCTTCAAATGTATCATCTTCTACTGGAAGCTCTTCATAATCTCTAGCTGCCCAATCAGTTTTTTGCCAAATTTCTTTATCTCTATCTGACCAATATCCTTTGAATTCAGGTTCTCTCATGATATGCCCTCCTTTTCAAATCTTAATTATCTGATTTATTATCTGTTTGCATTCTTCAATACAATCATCTAAGTCCATAAATCTGAGATCTTTCTTAATTTCATACATACGTTCTGCAAATTGTAGGTCTTTGCAACCATACTTTTTGCATGATTCAAGATCAACTCCATCTAATCCATGATTACAGTCAAAACCTATCCACCATAGATCTTCACCTAAGATAGAACTAAAATCGCTAAATGTAAGCCCACCATGACAATAACAATCAATGTTAGAATAATGTTTCTTGTATAGTTTGTGACCCTTTGGTATACCTACATATCCGCATCTGTAGCCAAAATTTTCATCAAATAAAACAACATATTGATAATTTTGAAATACACCTTTAGTTTCTATCATTATTTTTCTCCTTATTTTAATTCTGCTAATTGAACATTATCATCAATATAATCAGAAATAAATTGATCTACATCTCCACTTGACATAGGTTGTCCATTAAATACATATTTTCCAGCAGTTACGATAATCTTTTCTACATTATGCTTATTTACAAGCTCAACTAAAATATCTGTAACAAATGGCTTTTCAGAATATTTGTTTTGCCAATTATACTTAATAGAGTTTTCTACATCTTTATGAGCTTTTTCAGCCCATTCTCTAGAGTGACTTGCATCATATCCATACATATATTGATGCTCAAAAATCTTATTCTCATCCTCGTCTTGGATTCTAACGTCAAATCCATCAACGTTAGCATGAGACTGAGGAATAACACACATTATGTTCATGTCTTATACCTCCTATTTGCTTAAGTTTATCCAAACTCTTTTATCCTTGCTATCTCTAAAGCCTAATGATTTCAAAGTAGGATAACCATACTTAGTACAGTCTGCTACTATATCAATTCTATTTTTCTTTCCATATTGAATTGCTTGATATACTAATCTAGAACATACTCCTTGATGTCTATATTCTGGAAACGTAAATATTCCAATTTCTGCTACTTTACCAGTATTATATTCAGGTTCATAAGGAAGTCTAGTATATTTGTATAGAAAACAAAATCCTTTAGCTTGGTCATTGTCTTTATCATATTCATAAAATATTTTCCACGATTGTGGTAATCTATTTATATGACTATGACCAAGCACATCTTGCATTCGATTTATTTCATCAATAAGATTCATTATCTTTACCCATTCATAAAGTCATCATAAATTTTATTTATTTCATTCAGTATCTTTGGATCTACCTGTGGTCTATTTTCCATATATTTGATAATTTGATTTATAATAGACTTACATTCTTCTTCAACTTCATCAGCTGTCCATGCATGACCTTTAGTTCTATATTCAAACATAGATGGACTACACTTAATATCATCTAAAGCTTTATCACCAAAATATCGACTAATTGACGTTAAATCAATAGCATCTAAAGGATAATGTGCACAATCAAAACCAATTAACCAATCATCTGAACTAAATCCAGCATTTCCATGACTAGTTATTGAAATTCCACCATGACAACTTATATTTGGTAATTCTTCTTCAGACTTTTCATAAAATGGATGCTCTTCTGGTATTCCAACATATCCACATCTATGACCATCCTGTTCAAATATAATTACCCATTCGTAATCTCTATAAGTACCATGTCTTTCTACCATGTCTATCTCCTTTATAGATCTAATGAACTAATTTTAATTGTATAGTATGGGCTAACTTCAAGTTTAGTTTCAATTACTCTGCATACTTTTCCATCAACCTTAACTGACTCAGCATTTTCTGTACAAGATCCGTATGCAACAAGATATTCAGAAGAATATGGACATTTAACTTCTAATGCACTATTAGCACTCATCTTTGTAGGACTAGCAATAATAGGTAGTCTGGCGTGATCGCAAAGTTCCTGAATTCGATTTCCGAGAAGCTTACATACGTCTTCACATAATCCCATACATTCATTTCTCTTACACTCTAATGCCTTTGCACTCTTTGTTAACCAACCAGCAAAATCATATTGTTGTTCACTAAGTCTAATTAAATCAGATCTTAATGTATCAAGTTCTTCAGTTTCATCTGCAAAAGATTTAGATGTAGCGTCCTTAAAGTATCTATACAGATCAAAATCATCGTCATTAAATCTGCTTAATTTGTTTAGTAATATTACATCGCTCATGATAATCCTCCTCATATAATATTATTATATGACTGTTTGTAAATTGTTTTTGTTTTGTTATATAAACAACATGCCTAGCCTAATTGTATTAGACTAGACATTGTTCTCATCCACTATTATAATTAAATAGTCATTGGTTACTTTCTATTTTATTCTTCTAATTCATACCTACCATAACCTACAACATTGTTGTATTTGTAATCATCACTGATCACGATTCCATAGTCTCTTCCTTTAGCGTGGACGATTTTACCATCGCCAAGATAAATAGCGACATGTGTAATGTCATCAACACTACTTCCATAAAAGACTAAATCGCCTTTTCTTAAATCTTCTTCATCAATATGAATAGATTCGTAGTATTGAACATCTGCAGTTCTAGGTGTTGTAATTCCAAATTCTCCAAATAAAGTCTGAACAAATCCAGAACAATCTGCACCATTTGTAAGTGAAGTACCACCCCATACATAAGGATTTCCTACAAACTCACAAGCATAATCAGCAATCTGCTCTTGAATAGTTTGTTTAACAGCAACTAAATTAGTTGTTGGACCTAAGTTTATTGATGTTGTAGCATCAATTAACTCTTTCTTATAGTTAAATTCCTTTGATTCAATTGCAATGACTTCACCAGCTTCTACATGCTGATTATTAGCAACTCTAACTGCATCAAGTTTTGAGTACGTTGAAACAATTGGTGCATTATCGTAAGCAATTGTAACTATACCTTGATTACTCACAGATACCGTACCATCTGCATCAGCTAGTACTTCAGTTTCATCTTCGCTACATTCAATCGTTATTAAATTGTCATTCGTCGCTGCATAAGCAGTCATTGGTGTCATTGCTGTAGCGAGTACAACAACAGCCAATGTAGTAACTATTTTCTTCAATAATCTGTAATTTCCTTTCTTCTTTATTCTTAAACTTGCAATACAAATAGTCCCTGGAATTTACTCCAGGGACTATATACAAGATTAAGTCAACTCTTCATATCTACGCTGCTTATATTCAGCTGCGTTAGATCCAGTGATGTATACAATAAGACCTTTATAGAAACCTTCGATTTCTGAATCGTCTGCTGTAATAGCATCACATTTCTTATTATTGATTCTACAAACTACTTTTTCTACTTTGCCAACCTCAAGATGATTTGTTGGAATACCAAGCTCTGAATAGATCTTAGCTTTAACAGCTTTATGAACATTTGCAAATTTTTCTCTAGAATATAAAGGCTCTTCAAATGGAAGTGTCTCATATTCTGCACCTTTCTCAGAATCAAAACGAGCTAATAACTCTCTAGCAGCATTATAAGTCTGAATTGTGCTTACTAAATTAGGTGTAATAAATGGTGTATAGCTATCGAAATATCTATTTTCATCTTCACCACCAGTTGCAATTCTTCTTGCACCTAACTCAAATTCGTCTGGATGTTCGTCACGATATTCATACCATCTCTTCTTTGCTTCTTTAAGCTGTTCACCATACTTGAGTCTCCACTGATCTCTAAGTGCCTTTTCAGTAAAAGTGTCCTTTACTTCTCTAACACTTGCAGAGTGATACTGACAATCTGTGTCAATATCGAAAATACGTTGCTTGAAATATTCTGCAGCATCTCTTGCAATATTGTAGATCATAAGTGGAGTAAGTGTGTAGTTACCATCACCATTATCCTTAAAATATCTAGGATCAATGTTGTTTCCAGTAACTGTCATAGGCTGATACAATGCATCAATAATTTTGCCCATAGTTTTATTTCCTTTCTGGATTAAAAATTTATAATAAACACGTTATGTGTTAATTATATCATAGTCAAGTACAAACGTACATATTAAGATAAATAGTCAAGTGGCTTAGGAATTCTAAATCCTGAAGAATAGATAAATGGAGTTCCTAAAATTTCCCATTCACTAAATCCTCTAGCACCTGTATCTGGCAAATATTCATTTACGCCAGGTAATTCTTTATTATAGTTAGGACATCCATAAATAAGATATGATGTCTCTTCCTGAAGATTAGGCATTGAAGTAAACATACCATTATTTAAGACAGATTTAATTTTATCGCTTCTGTCACATATAAATAATGTACTACAACCTTTTCTTTCAGCGTAACTTGTTAATGCAAATTCTAATTGTCCTTCATCCCTAAATTCAAAAATTAGGTTACCTTCAAGTATGCCAATCATAAGTATTTACCTCCTTCTCAGCAAAATGATTAACCTACTGCTAGATTAACCATTGTGCACATTCTTCCTATATAAATAAATAGCTCTTTATTATCCATTCTCTACAGACATGTTCTGCTGGAGAACATCTATACGTAACTCACTGTCCATAAAGATATCAGATGATGTATTCATAAACTTTTGAATAAGTTTGCTTTTGATAGTTTCTAAGCTTACATTATTACTATTACTTGTATGAATTGGATTAAGATCAGTAATTTCAACATTATTAACCTTAAATGCTAAAATAGTAGCATCTCCAAGAGACTTTCTATTTTTCTGCATAGCTTCCATAAAGTCTTTAATGTCTAATACTAATGTACCATAAATATTGGCCTTAATCTCATACTCACCAATATACTCATCTTCAGCATGAGCAATTTTACCTTCTGAGTAATAAAAGATATTGACATCAATATCTGCTTTAGCTGGATTTAGATTGAGTTTTTCAGGAACGATCTTTATGGCATAAGTACCATTAGTGTCATGTCCCTGAATATCAGAAAACTCAATACTAGCCTGAGTCGTTTCTTTCACTTTTGCTTGTTTTTCATTATTCTTAGCCATAACTCTACTCCTTCATAATATTTTCAATCAATCTGTCTACATCAGGATCTTCAAACTGAATAGTTAATTCTTTGACTTCAGGTACATCTAAGAATTGTTCAGTCTTAAAATCATATATAGCAATATACATTCTGTTATTATGTACATCATAAGTATTTCCAGATTCTTCAAAATACTTAACTCTAGACTGTAATGAATTAAGTGCAGTTACAAATTTTGAAACACACGTCTTAATGAAATTTCTAAATTCAGTTTCTGATTCAAAGCATGAAATAGCTTCTTTAATAGGAACCTCATTATAGTTTTCATTATACAATTCAACATTCAAGAGAAATGTTCTTGAGCTACTGGATAATCTACTTATTTGAACCTCTCATGGCTAAAGCCACGAGATTCTTGGGAACTCCTTTCTACTGAAAAGATATTTACCAAGCTAACCCGATAGTTCCTACCGTTCTTGTCTATAGTT
>Ga0255341_1001434_pt1 | contig 33668 bp, 47 predicted proteins | sample wastewater_treat_8_FD_192418 | JGI IMG/M metagenome (GOLD analysis project Ga0255341, IMG submission 192418) | Wastewater microbial communities from Lulu Island WWTP, Vancouver, Canada - plant12 | ecosystem: Engineered > WWTP > Wastewater > Unclassified | place: Canada: Vancouver, British... | reverse complement strand
AGTTCGTTTGTTGTAACCATATCGAGCAGGATAATTTCAAAATTTTCAGGCAGAGGTTTATCGTAATAATCCGGAAACGGGTGAGGTACTGCATTAGCATCTCCACCATTACCATAACAAGGATGGTCGGGAGCGGCGTACGATGCCATGATCTGGTGGTATTGTTTGTCATATAACACAAATATCCAAAATTCAGTACCGGATGACGTGATATACCGGCACTGAGCGGCCAAATCATTGGAGTCTGAACCCAAATATAACATTGAATACCACGAGCCGCCTGCCAATCCGGAGCTATTTGACAGGAAACTGGCGTTTAATGTCGCCCCTGCAACGCCATTTGAAAAAGCCGGCATAAACGCATATTCCCCGCCCGGCGTGGTGTAATGTCCTGTAGCGCCGCCAACCTGCCCTGTGGCGGTTTTTAGCATCGACTGATTAACTATTTTGTTACTGATAGCAACATCATCATATGTGGTATCCCCTGCAACGTCTGTATCCGTGTATCCACCGATCAGGCGGGCTTTGTAATACATCGCGGTTGCAGGTATGGTCATGGAATATTGATACCGTGCCCATGACGTCGGGTTTGATGTTGATGAATATACATCCTGATCTGATATATAAACCTTGTCTTTGTCAAAATATCTGATCTTGACTATGTTTTTTATCCCTGCGGCAGACGATTTTATACTAAAACCAATCACATATGCGCCTATAGGGCTGCACTCCATATACCCTGATTCGAGATATCCGCCGCCGTTACCGGCGCCTGATGCGCGGGTAAATTTGTACGCCTTCGCACCGTGGGCGGGTGTTGTTGTATCAAATGCCGCAGACCCGCCGGCATACAAATTCAGCGTCCAGTTGTCCGGCACACCGTCTGCATCGGTATCTATTTCAAACGATCCATTCGGCACTTCTACCGGGCCCCCGATTAATGAATATAAGTAATCAAAATTATCTTTTATTTTTTGAAATAACTCGGCCTTGCCGGGGCTGTCGACATCAACCTCTGTTGATAATATTGCGTCATATCCCATTTATCCTCCCTAAAATCAGTGAATAGTTTAAAATCAGTGAATAGTGAACAGTGAATAGTTTTAACTAACGACTATTCACTAACGACTATTCACTAACGACTATCGACTGTATTCAATACAGCACATACCCGTCGCTCCAATCGCTCATCTGTCCGTTTGCATCTGTGATAAACCCGGACTCTTTCTCTGCTTCCGTTGCGCTCGTAAAATCAGGTAATGTATTTGCGCCAACCCAAAACAATTTTTGTTTTGGGTATTGCATAGCTTTTAATACTATTTTATTCTCTTTTGGTTCCCGTTTAACGATTTGATACACATGTCTGGATAGCAAATTGCCGTCAATGCCGAGTATTTTATCGGTTGTAATTCTTACGTAGTCCCCTGTTTTTATTTCTGAATCCTTTAATTCGACTGCGAATGTATATATGAGTTGTGGATTTTTCAGCAGCCTGAGTATGCGTTTGGTCAGATTTGCAACATACCTGATAACAAAATCCTCATTCATATAGTCAGATCTGAGCCATCGGCACATTACCCGCTTTTCGAGCGACTCGTTATACATGTTTATCCCTTCGCCCTCCGCATCAACTGCAACATCGAGGCGGGAATAACTCGCCACCTCGTCTTCGTCTGCGGTTATTAATTTATCCCAGTATATTGACACCCTGCTTTTTCTCGACGAAGCGTTTAAATCAACGCTATCTGATGAGGCGATTATATTTTCATCGTCTGTAAATACCTGATACGCCCTGCCTGGGCAATTCGGGAGATTTTTTGCAATTGTTATTTTGAGGTCTTCTCCCATCCACGACTTGCAGTCAATCAGATCAATGATCTCATAATATAATTTGTCCAATTTTGTTGGCTCACTGATTAACGCTGAAAAATCCACCATAGATATGTCAAATGCTTTCAACGCCGTATATGCGGCATCATTCACATACGATGGGTCTATTCCGGCATCGGTTTTAAGCATGTCAACCAGTATGTCATACGGACTTTGCGGCTCGTAATATCGACATTTCTGTATTTTATCATTCTGACTGTGAGTTGCCGCCGTCGTGCCGAAACAACCCCTTGTGCAACCGGTCAGTTGATTACCTGTCTTTGCCGTATATAACACAACCTCGTCACCAATCCTGATATATCCGTCTGCCGCGTCAAGGTCTGTGCCGTCAGATACCGATATTGTCGTTTGCCCGGCTGTCATTGCAGCAGCCAGCTTGATATTTAATTTAGGGGGTATTTCTATTTTTGACAATTTTTTCAATAGATCAACGCATTCAACAATGACGCGTCCACCCTCCTTAATTGTAATACTATCGATGTTCCCCTCGAATTTCTGTTCAAAATCGGCGGCATCGAGTCCGTAAAATCCGTGATACAGTCTGATTCGCCTGCCTGCATAATTCGGGTTTCTGGCTATGAGCTTGCGCCAGAATGAACCCTGCACGGATGCTCGCATAGAGACGTATGGGTCTATACCTATGTCCGTATCCGGTTCGTCATACATTTCGACATTCACACGCCCCGCAATTGTCAAACTGGTTTTGATTTCTGTAGGCAAATGCTTCACGGTCGTAATGTAGGGTCTCTCGCCTGTCCTGAACGGCAAGGGTGCATTATTTGATGTAAATACATAGTCTTTTGACCCTTTGCTGTAATTGGTCTTATCTTTGCATGTCGCATATGTGTTGTAACACTGCCCCTGTATGCCGCCGCAGAAGGCGGTGGACAAACCACAATATAGCCCCGGCTTCCCGCACCAGTCTATGGCTGCGCACGGGCTCACACCTATTACATTGTTGCAGTAATCCAGCGTAATGATTGCCATTTCTACCGGGTACCGCGATAATGTGTTTTTTAGTGCATCATATGTCATATTTCGCGCACACCCCTCATTTTGAGTGATAATACATCAGTGTATGTCAGCACGCTGAATGGTGTTTCCAGACTGGCATCGTCGCCGATGGACACGAAAAATACATCCGCAGAATATGTATCGAGATCCCATACGAAGAAAAACGGTTTAAACAGCCGTGCATGATTCTGCCAGAATGGGATGTAATATGCATCGAGCCATGTTCGTGACACCAGGCCAAATTGTGCCTGAAGATTTAAAACAGGATTATACGTTGATACTCCGAGAATGTGGCCGTTTTTACTGCGCTCCACGTCTGCCGCCGCCGTTTCTGCATACGGGGTATACGGCGTCTCCGGCGGGTATTCAAATTGAATCTTGACGCCCAGCAATGCAACTGCGATCTGTGCGGCAATAGCGGCAGTAATTATTTTGATTCTCCAGTACCGCGCTGACGCCGAGACAAACAACTTCATAAACGCCTTATCAGACGTCGGGGTAAAACCTGCGAGCCGTTGCGTCCATGTCACGTTGTCTGATGAGGATTCGACGGATACTGTAGCCCCGGCGGTGTAAAGATTGTGGCCGATTACTGCGAGGCAGTCCGCGCTTTTTGCAGACCCGCAATCTATTGTAATGTATTTTGTGCCTGACGATGCGGCCTTCCACTGCGTATACGTCCGCAGATCCAAGATATTGAGTATATCATACCCTGCGGCGGTATCGGTAGCAGCCGGCGTCCCGTCCGTCAGTCTGTTGTCATATAATATTATTGGCGTCTGCATTTTAAAATCAGTCGATGCCTCCTCATGTCCTCATTCCCTCATGCCGTCCTCAACGGCTTTTTGTATAGACGGGATTATCTCGCGTGCGAACGCGTCATGATCTACAACATTGCCGGCGATATGCAGGTTAATTATCATAGGACGTTCTGATTGCTTCGTTCCAGTCGACTCCCATGCGTTTGTCGTAGGGGTGTTGTAGGAATACCCGCCTGACCCGGAGGGAGTTGCGGCGGTTGTGGCGCCGCCACCCGGCTGCTGTGATGCAATGGCAGCTATCCGCGCCATGCCAAAGGCAATCGCCATACCAGCCCATATCGGAGCCATAGCCTGTCCGAACGGCGGAGGCAGGCCCATTGCCTGTTTATATGCCCCGACAGCCATCATGTACGTATCTATTGTTGCCTGCGCGATGGCAAATGCTTTATATGCATTAAATGCCGCCTTACTCTGACTATTCGACAACGCATAAAATGACTGTGCCATGCCGGCCATAGCACCGAAGCTATTGCTTGTTATGGCGAGTCTTTGCTGGTTGTACATCTGCTCTTCGGCGAGTTTCATCTGATTATACGATTGTAATTGCGTAAACTCGTCGACATATCCCTGCTCACTCAACGCCTTTATGGCATTCCATTCATTGAGAGCTGCCTGATACCGTTGTGACGCCGGGTCGTTTCCCATTCCTATATCGGCTATCCCTTTGATTGACGATCCAAGCTTGCCGAGTCCCTGGCCTGCCTCGCCGCCAACCTGATTTGCCATATCCATCATCTGCGTCCATGTATCGTCGTAGCCTTTTTTCCGGTAGTCTGATTGTTTTTTAAGCAGATCGTTGAGTTCCTTTTGCTTTGCAATGTGTATATCAAATATTTCAAAGGCTAATGTTTCTTCCGTATTTAAAATTTGTCGCCCGGTAATCTCCTTTTCTTTCAGAAGTTCCAGCATCCTTTCAGTGGGATATAGTATGTCTTCAGCATAACCGATCTGTTCCAGTGCCAGGGTTGTCTCTGCCTGTTTATTCTGCAATGCCTTGATCTGTAGTTCATTCTTTTTGTGAGCGAGGGTTTCTTCATTTATCAGACCTGCTTTTGCGTTCCATTCCAGTACCTTTGTCTGGTGCGCGGCTTCCAGATCAAATAGTTTATTTTTTGTCTGTAAATTGAGAAGTACGATCTTATCGGCCAGTTTTTGTTCTTCCTCGTATGCCTTTTTTATCCGTTCCTGGGATTTATCATCATATTCATCCCAGTATTTTTTAAGCTGGGCAGTAGTCCATTGAGCTATTTTTGTTTTATCTGCCCCTTCTTTCGCAAATTCAGCCGCGCGGTGATGTATATGCTCAATTTCCGTCATGGTCAGCTTTGCAATCTCTTCTTTGATTATCTTGTTCATATCCTGGACTTTTCTTGCAGAGTTCATATCCGATGGCGGGGGAAGGGCTTTGCCGCCTCCAATATCCCCGTAATGGACAGCACCTTTCCACCAGTTTTTTTCTGATCCCTGCGCTCCACCGGACATAACCTGTTTTAACATCTCTATCTTTTGCCGGGTCGCCTCCGATGCGCCTCCGACTGCCTCGATCTCCAGTGCGGTAATCTCAAGCTGGTCGATCATCGCCTGGGTATTTGCATCAGCCGAAAATGATGATAAAGATTTTTTAAAATTCTCCATTTCCAATTCAGCCGCTCTTTGCTCCTGATAGTGGTTAATAGTTATATAGGTTAGCGCGCCCAGGGCAGCAGCGATAATACCGGCGGGCGTAGCTAACGCTGTAAATGACCTGTATGCCAATATCTCGGTTACTACAATCAGCTCTTTTATCTGCGCTGTTAATTTTGCCGCAGCCGCAACCGACGTGAGGGTTTGAAGTACGAAATATGATCCCATAGCGATAGAAGCGGCAATCAGTATTTCTTTTAGCTCACCTATCACTGATATGGTTATTTTGCCTGCCGTCCAGAGATTCTCAATTGATCCGACAGCCACGGCAAACGCAGTTTTGATATTATCCGCCCACCGGGCGAGATCGCCCGATGCCTTTAATTCAGCAAGTGTTCGTTCCCATGATTTGAGTTTATCGACAAATCCTTCAATTATAATGCCCAGGGCAGGGGTGAATAATTCTCCGAATTTGAGTTTTATCTCTTCGATAAACCGTGGGAGGGATGTCATGAGTTTGCCGACTGTCCCCATAGCCGCTTCATAGGAACCGGCAATATCCTTCCCCCGTTCCAAAACGAGATTCAATGCGATCTGCTGCTTTTCTTGAGACGACAGCGATTCCACCGTCCTCCCGGCTGCTGTTGCAAATTTCCTGTACGCAGACTCAAACTCAACGGTAACGCCGACGGTGCGCAATATTTCCGGTTGAAGCGTGGTGATGCCGTGCATCAGCCTCTGTAACGCCTCCGATGAATTGATATTTCCTATCACCGCAGCATCCTGGGCGACACGGGCCAGCTCTTGAGATTTTGTCAGATCAAGGTGTGCCTGCATCATGCGGATAATCGATTGTTCTGACTCCTGAGTGGTTATGCCCATCTTTCTGACGCCCTCGGCATAACTTTCCACCTCTGCCTTGCTATACCCGGCGTTTTTCCCTACGGTCTGCATGACGATGCCGAGTGTTTCCACCCTGGCGGCAAGCGTCGCCGCGTCCTTCAGCGTTTCAAACGCCTTAAATGATGCATACAGCGACGACAGGCTTGTTATCAGGCTCCGGAACCCGCCGTTCAATGCAGGGATTGCCGATGTAAGCCGCTCGGCTGATGATCGTAAGGATTTCATCCCCGATTCGGTCTGCTGAAACACGGACAATGCCCCCTTATTATCGGCCTGTATGACTATATTGACAGAGTTCATATATGTGCTATACTCTTTTCTATGATATTCATAACACTCGTCGCACTCTTAAAAGGTTTCCTCACCGTCGGTCTGTTTATCGCCGCCGCAGGGTTTTTTGTTGTATCCGATGTTATATCGGGCATCCTTATATGTGCCATCGCTGTTATCTCGTTAAGGGCGTGGTGACGCACCGTTCCATCCTCTCCATTTCATCTGCAAGCACCCCCATATCCATCCACTCTTCCACTGACAAATCATTCGCTCCAAAGGGATAACCCGCACGTTGGAGCCTATAGATGTACCAGATATGCCCGAACCATTCACTCGGTTCATATGGGACACTCCCGTCGCATTGAGCGCATTTTGCGGCAAGAAGCTCGCCTGATGTTTCCATGCATTTTTTTCGTTTCTCTGGAGTGCATCTGGCGGCAAGCCTCCTTAGCTCCTCGCCAAAGGGAGGATATCCTCCTCAATTGCCGTTTCTATCTCCACATCCGTATCGGACGCAACACGCGCCCCTTCATACACAACTGTTGCAAATGTCGATATAATGTCTGACGCCATACGTCCGAGCAATTCCCGCCAATCCTCGCGGTAGTTCGGGCTTTTCATATCGGATGATATGGGCCTGCCGGCAACCCCGAAATCCCCTTCCCGGAAACCTGTGAGTATGGCCAGACCGAGATCAACCTTTACCTTTGGGTTCAATATCAGCTTATTACCTTTCCTTTTGTAGAGCTTTGACTGATATTCAACCTCTTCCTGGGTGGTCGGGTTGCGGTAATACAGTTCTATTTCAGTGCCCGATCGGGCATCGCTTATTACTATTTTATTTGTTGCTGATACATCTAAATCCCTCATTTTGTCCTCCCTTTTTCTATGTTCTATGTTCAACGTTGAACCTTGAACCTTGAACCTTGAACGGTTTTATAATCAGCTTTGTCTTATTTTGATTTCCCCGTTGCCGGCGCTTAATGTCGGATGCGCGGTAAATGCCAGGGCGTACGTTGCCATACCTTCTCTGCCTCCAAGTTTCGGCGGAGTCAATACCGTGTTGCTCAATGTAATTACAAACTGATTGCCCGCAGCAGACCCGATTGTTGCCGTGATTGTCCCTGCATCTCCGTCTTCCCAGAGGTCAAAAGGATTAAACGATGAGAGCGCAACCAGTTCAGGGTCGATGCTGCCTTCAACCTCCCTCCCGACGATGCTGTATCTGTATATGCCGTTTGATGCATTGGCAGACATGCGTTTGGCAATCTTGTTTTTAATCGTGACCTCGAAGTTTTCAATGATGCCGGCGTAGGTGTGGACGGTAAATGTAGCGCTTCGGAACATAGGCGGTACAATCGACGTTGCCTCAAATGTCGGAGCAGGAAATGAGACATCCGTAACGGACGCCTTGCCGCCCCACAAACCGATTAGTGAGAATTCGAGGGTTGCGATTTCATTTGCTTTTGCAGACAGTTTGACGCTTTCTGCCATACACCCGAGCACCTTCCAGAGCACGCCATCCTGGTAAAACCAGATGGTGCAGGATTCGCCGGCGGCGGAGCTATTCGGATCATAATCAACATATGCTCCGCCTATTGATTCAGTGAGGTTTGCTGCTCGCAGCAACGCCGCTATTCTTGGCGGTGTTGTGGCTACACCCGATCCCCTGACTTCTACCGGGAATGATATTTTTACCCCTTCCCCGAGAGGTATTTTCTGCAGCGCCCCGAAATATGGCAGCAGAACCTTTCTCTCCCGGCTTGCATCTGCTATTTCAATAGATACCTTGCCGGTAAGCAATGCATTATCACCGACCGTAGGGGTAGGGTCATTACCGTATATCGATTCTACTTTTGCCAGGATTAATTGTTTTTCTTCAAGACTCATTGTTTGCCTCCCTCTTATCTATATTTGGCACAAAATCTTGTTTGTTGATGTCGTAACGATAGGTGCCGGGTTGCCTGTCCATACCTGCTACGGGAGATCCCGCGCTTTCCGCATCTTCCTGTTTTGTACATGCCTTCCCGAGCCTCGCGGCCATCGCCTCGTCATTCAGGTTCTCTTTTTGTGGTTTGCCCTTTGCCGCAGTTTTATATGATCCTGGTTGTCTATCCATGTTGCCTCCTTATATCGTTCTATGTTCTATGTTCAACGTTGAACCTTGAACTTTGAACTTTGAACGGTTTTATGTCGGTACGGCCAGATAGTGCCGCGTCCTAAATTTAATAACGTAACTTATCACCCCGTCCGCATAGTCGGACAATTCCCGCGACACACACATAAAAGGTTCTATATCGTCATTATCAAGCTGTTTCCCCTCTATCGCGTCTCTCACGGCATCGATGAGTGCATATACACCGTCCGCCGCATCCTTTTCCGATGAGAGGTTTTTAACCGAGACCAGACATTCATAATCGGTTTGATATATGGGTCTGGGTCGGCTGCCCGTGTTCGTATCTCCTGCAAAATATACAAAACATGCCGGATAGTTTATAGCAACGGGCGGTCTTTTCCGCCCCAGCGATTCGACGATCCGGAAGAGCTTGTTATCATCATCATCATCTTTTAGCGCCGCTATCGCCGTTATGATGTCGTCTTCGATGTCCGCTATGGTTGCCATCGTCTCTTAAAATCCTCTCATCTTCGGCCTGGTGAATATTCTGTCGCTTTCTGTCTTGTTGCATTCGGCGTATGACGCCCCTGTTGACGCTGTGGGTTCGGGGTCTTCGCCTATGGATATAATTCCTTTCGCTATGCCTTCGAGCTGCCTGATAGCATTTTTGTATCTCTCAGAGCGGGTTTCCGGTATGGTCTCAACGCGCCTGGAATACAGATTGTATATGGCTATATCCACAGAACATTTTTTGACGATATCGGGTACACTTGAAAATGGCACGGAGTAGCGTCCGCCGCAATAGCTGTCAATTTCTGCATCAGCCTGTGCTATCGCCTCGGATACCCTCGTGGATACCTGCGCCCCTGTACCCTCGTCGTCGGTCAAATCAGTTACATCCGCAGAGGGCAGCATCTTTTCTATATCTGTCTTTGTACAATATGCCATATCCGCCTCTTTTTCAGCTATCGGCTGTCAGCCGTGCTGCTTTTCTGTTTTTCTGATCTCTGTTTCCTGCTCCCTGCCGGTGCCTGTACCGGCGCCTGTGCCGGCGTTTCTTCAGTTTTTTCAATGGATCGTGCCGGCGCTTGCACCAATGTAACGCTAAGCATCGGTTCGTTCATGAGTATGGTTGCAGTGTCGGCATCTACATCCACTTCTACGGGCTGCCGGGTAAATTTCATCTTTGCCCGGTAAAAAGATTCTGGCTTTGATCTGATTAACAGCTTCATCTACACACCTCCCTTTAATCCAGATGATTAGATGATTAGAGGGTTAGAGGGTTTGCTAAACATCTAATCATCCAGTCTTCTAATCTTCTGTCAGCCAACCCTCCAACCTTCCAGCCTTCTAATCATCTGTTTTTCAACCTTCTAACCCTCCAAACTTCTGTATCTTCTATGTCAACCAGGGCACAACAACGAGTTTAGCCGAGTTGTACCAGACATTGCTTGCGCCGGTCGCATCAAACTGTGCTTCAACAAGAGCCTTGCCTGCCGCCTCGTTTGACGGGCTTACAACAAGGTGTGTCGGTTTGATGTTCAGAGGCGTTGTGTTGTCTTCTTTGGTAAAGCCCATCATTGCCGTCCTTGCAGCAGCGTAATATGTGCTGTTTAACGTCTGTTTGCTGCCGTATGCGAGCTGCCACAATCCATAGCCGACGTTCTTTCTGTCGTCTACGCCATAGCGGTATTTTTTGCGCATAAAGGCGTTTTCATCGTCCGGCTTATCCATAGACACGAACTGAGGCTGCTTTCTTACCTGTAGGATGATCGGTTTGATGGGTTTGCTTAAATCCATTAAATACCATGCATAAGATGCACCGCCGCCGTAGTTGCTCTGGGTGGATGCGCCCACAGGGTGGTCTGTGTCGAAGAAATACTGTCCGTCAAAGCAAGTTGTCGCAAACCCCGCAGCAAGCAGCGCAAACACAAGATAATCCGGATGTTCCTTAGCTGCCTGTGCAAGCCCCTGAATCATGGGGGTGTATACGCCTATTTGGTCGTCCTCAATGTCGTTTCTGTCTACCTCGATAGTTGCCTCATAGTCCTTATTTGTAATCTCATAATGGAATGCTGCCAGGTCTTTGATAACCCTGTCTCCAACCCATTCCCTCATCATCGGGAAGTTTCCCAGCCATTTGTAGTCTACGCTCCTGCCTGTTGACGGCACCTGCATGGCTATAATAGGCCACAAAGAAGATGCCGCTTCGAGAGCCTGGTTAAATATCGTGGAAAACGTCCTGTATATCCCTGTTAAATTTGACTGATTAACAATCATGGTTATTCCTCCTTTTTTATATCGTTCTATGTTCTATGTTCAACGTTGAACCTTGAACCTTGAACTTTGAACGGTTTTATTTACGCTGTCAGCAATTTTTTCTTATATTCAATCCACTGTGCCAGCATTATCACATCATCGGTGCCGAGCGTACCGTCTTTAGGCTTAATGGTCAGCTCTATTGCCGCAGGGTAGGCCGTCAGATTTGCCAGCGCAAGGGTCAACGTTACTTCCTGGACAGTCTTTGCAACCGCATCGCCGGTCATGGCGCCTGTGTCGCCGCCAAAATCGGCGTCAGCGTCGTAGAGTTCCCCGACATCGTTATTGTATGCGGCCACAGTAAATTTGGTAGCGTCTGCGCCTGTCGCTCCTGTCTTTGCGGCAAGGATATGCAGTACCATATTTGCTGTTACATCCGCATCGGGGGGAACTATAACTTTTGCGCCCACTGCAAGAGGAGCGGCATGGTTGTTCCATCTGATGCCAAGCCCTTTGGCCGTTACGCAATACCCCGGCACATCGCTTGCGCCGTCCGAGAATGCGGCTATTGCCACGCCTGCCGCGCTGAATGCCGGAGTAGGTATATTAATAACCCCCTTTGCCGACTTTAAATGCTGGTATATCTCCTGTAACGCCGCCTCAACCTCGGTCTGAGAGGTGAATGACCCCGCATCCGCTATGCTGATTGCTGATGCTGCGTGCGCGCCGCTTGCATCGGCAATATGAGTGGCCACGTCCGCCTGCCTGATGGCAGGTTCGATATCTACCCATGCATGGGTTGTGTCGATATAGCTTGCGATAATGCCCACGAAGATATCATTGGTTACATTTCCTGCAAGGTCTACCGATTCATCATCGGCGATAAAAACATTATCGCCTACGTTGGCTATGGTGATAGCGGTGGCGAGTTTCATCTTGAACAGCCCCCTGCGCCTGACTGTCACATTGATTGCGCCGTCTGCGCCAGACGAATTATCCGCCTGCTCGCGGGCGATGCCCATGAATATCTGGCCTGCCGTGTCCGCGCCGACTACCGCATAGCCTGCGGCATTCACACAGACAATAGCGCCTGCGTATATCTTGTCCCCGTCGTCAACGGGTATGGAGAGGTCAACGCCCTCCATGTATTCTGTTGTTTTGTCTGCTGATAAAGCCATATTACGCCTCCTTTACGCTGAATTTTTTGAATGTTTCGTCGTCTATGCCGCACATTTTGTTTATCATTGCCTGAGAGTCGTCTATTGCGCCGCCTTCGGACTTTTTATCTTCGATTACCTTTCCTTGATGCACCACAACAGGCGCCTTTGACACAAATACGTCAAAACCTGCAAGGTCTCGGGTTGCATATTCCTGTGCCCATTCTCTCTGGGCAGGGGTTATCTTGCCGGCATTTACGGCTTTTTCAACTGCATCGGATGCATCTTTCTGTGATAGTTTTGCAGTCAGGGTATTCACCTGAGCTACAAGATCCGAGACAGTGCCGCTGCCCTGTTTCATTGCCATAATAGTGCCGGTGATTTCCGATTCTGTAGCCCCCTCTTTGAGTCCCAGCACATCGAGAACAGCCTTGTTTGCCACGATTGCCGCCCCCTCGGCTTTTCCAGCCGATAGCTCGGCGAGGAGCTTATTCACAGCAACGATAGCCTCTTCTTCCTTCGCATCCTCGGCCAATCCGAGGAGTTTCCATAGATTCTTCATAATACTTACCTCCCTTTTTGTTTTTTCGTTTGCGCAATTTAAGCTGCTTTTATTCATCAACGGGACCATCCCGTCAATGTTCGGTTGATTTGTGAGCGCAACGTTGATAAGCCGCACCACCTTGTTGTCCTGCTTCCGTTTCAGAAATACCGGCGATACATACCGATATTCTTTATTCTCAATATATTGCCTGGCCTTGCCTGTCCATTCGATTACACCCCATATCCCATCCGCGCCCTTGTTTATCAGCTTCTTTACCCATCCGGCGGCCGGCGCTTCAACTGGCGGGTCAGATAATGTCTGATGCTCATAATCAATAACCATATCGTTTTTGTGTGCCTCGAAATCGCTTATAACCGCCTGTGCGCTCTCCTGATCCAGCACAAAAACACCTTTCGGCGTAATGGTGCGGCCGGCTGGGATGACCTGAATTTCAGCAGGAGCTACACCCTGAAAATCCTTACCTATAAAAATTATGTAATTATCCATCCGTTCCTTCCTCCTTATTACCGTTGAAACACCGTTGCGAATTGTTCAGGCTGCAAATTTCCGGTATGACCCGTATATTTACTCACATTGTTTTCTTTCATGCGCCACAACGCAAATATGAGCATCTTTACTTTCCTCCATCTGTAATATATTGGATCAACCGTTGTCTTATTTTTCCCATGCCTGTCTCAGGTATGATGAGGAATGGCCTTGCCGGTATAGTGACGCCGGGGCGCTTGACCGATTTTACCGGATGAGCTGCCCCCGGCCAGAAGAGCGCCTTTTTATTCTTAGGTCTGATAACGGTTGGTGGAGTCTTGCCTCCAAATTGATGTATGGCTGCATATTTCACGTTTGTACCAACGACTGCTTGTGTGTCGGTTGCCTTTGCCGATATAGAGGCTGCAAGGTGTCCGTGCATCTGGAGTATCTTTCCCGGCCAGTATCCTTGTTTTGTCCTGTTTGCGATGGTTGACGCTTTCAGAGGTTCCCATTTCGGCCTGCCCTGCTGCGCGAAATTTTCTTCCACTTCGTCCCTCATGATCTCCGATATGCTTCTCATGATCGGCTGCATGTGTTTAATACGTGATTGCAGGGTTTTTAAGAGGTTCTGCACGCCGGTATCATCGACTTTGATGGTTATGTCCATAAAAAATTTCCTCTTATCATTCCAAAATGTGCTATAATATGAGCATGTGGATATTTACCAACAAAGGGTTTCTTTCTATCATTCAGGACTGGGATAATCCTGATAACATGATTGTTCGCGCGCGGTTTCCCGGTCACATTAAGGCGCTGTTTTCTAATGCAAAGGTTAAGAAAACACCGGAGAGAGATTACCGGTACAGGGCTTTTATCCCTCGTGAAGAGGTTGCAGAAAAGGTGAAATCCCTTGCCGAGGGCATTGATTATTCCAATTTCAAGGATTCTGTCCGTGATTCTGAGTACCATCATGCCTGCACAGGCGTATGGTCGGTCATGTACAGGGCGCAAAAATAAGGAGGACACACCATGCAAGAGATACCGGAAAAATATCAATATTTGAAGGATGTCTTTGATGATCCTATGTTTAAAGAAGAAAAACCACAAATTGAGGAGTTTGCAAAAAAATACGGCTGCGACCTTGGCCATTTGACAGATGAACAAATGTCTCTTCTTAATTCGAGACTTGAGCGGCTCATGAGCAATAATGCTGTTATCAGTGTGACATAAATTCATAATTCTTCCAATTCAATATGCCATTTGTTGTTTATCATCTCTTTCTTCAGCACTTTGTATTGTTTACCTGATTTTAGAATAAATTCATTTTCTGAACTAAAATCACTTATTAACTTGACTAAGCCGCCTTCCTTTTTCGTAAGATTTATTTTATAGATGACATTTTTACCAGAGGTAAAAGGGGATGTTTCTGAACTGGATTGATAGCCAGGGAGAATTACATTTCTGCCTTCTATAAATTTACTTTCTATAACTTCATTAGTTAGCTTTGTTCCCCTGTACACCACGCTGTTGTTGGTTTTGGGTAACTTGTCCAGTGCGTTGTCCATTTGCCTCTTAATAGAGTTTATAGTTCTGTCGTCCAACTCCCTGAAATGGCTGTTATATACTTCCCCCGCTTTCTTCACGAGGGTTCCGTTGATGTCGTGATAGTATGAATTCCCCGTATAGCCCTTTGTTATTACGTATTCAAGCTCTGATAGCATTGACCTTATCTCCTCTCTTGCCTGTACGTATTGTCTCTTGTAGTAGTCATACCCACTGCCCATATAACGTTTGATGTTAAGTTTATCGGCGCCGGCGCCTTCAAGCGATTTCATATACTTCACAAGGGAATTTCTTCTGGCTATGAGCGCATCGGTTAATTCTTTGCTCTCGATTTCGCTAAACCCTGCCGATTTCATAATGTCCATAACACCGGAACTGTTTAGCTTTTTTAGCCATGTTGTATATTTCTTTCCAAATAGGGCATTGTTTTTATCAATTTCACCAAATACTTTCGCCGATTGTGGATTTTTGGAAGGGCTAAGGAATGTAGAGACTTCATCGATGTCTGTGCCATAGGATTTGGGCAGTCCTTTTGCTCTGAATTTGAATGATCCCCCTGCGTCAATAAGCGTAAGTTTACCCTTGCTGTTCAAAAGCAGGTTGTCATATTCCATACCCACAACATCCCAGTTTTTGACAAGCACCGAAGAATGAAATATCTTTGCCAAGTCCTCCGGGTGTTGCGTCATTTCCTGAGCAGTTATCCGTTTCAGATCGGGATGCCATTTTGTTATAAAAGCAAGTTTTTTATTCCCGCTGAAAGTTTGTAACTCTGCAAGATAAGATTCGGGAACTTCTACACCAAGCGATTTATAAATCTTGTTGGCCGCGTATTCTGTTCTTGCCTGATTTGCATCTGCGTAGAACTTTACATAGAATTTCTCACCTTCGACGTTCTCGTATATGCCGCCAGGGTTGCTGCCCTTCTGTGTTCCTTGTATAGGTTTAAGGTCGGCAAATGGATTTGTTACCCCTGCCTTGAACTCCGCCATTTCCTTTTCAAAGGCCGCCCTGATGTCCTTGTTGTACTTCCTCAAGTCGGGTTTCCAGAACTTCTCGCCGGGGTTGTAGCTCCATCCGGGGTCGGTGAAGAGTTTTTTCCCTGTGACAGGGTCGACATACGCCGCTGTGGGCTTTGTGTAGCCTCCGACTGTGAGTCTTTCCTCCCATACCATGTTGTCCTTGCCTGATTCGACGGTTAACTTCCTTGCTTCAACGTCCTGCTCTGAGAGGCTGCGCACGCGGCACCTGCATTGAAAACCGTTCGGCGGATAATGCACCTTCCAGAATGGATCATCATATCTGAACACCTTACCGTTTAAAGCCGAATGCGCCGGTCTTGTCCTGGAATCCATAACCGCCACATATTGCCAATAAGGACGGTCCTTGACGTTCTCCATCATCTCGCGGTATCTGCCCGCCATGAATGCGGTCTGTATGTTCGTTCTATACATATTCTCCAGACGATAGGGCATTTTTTCGGGGGAATTGGACAACCAGCCCTTCGCCTGGAGACGTGGGATTAAACTATCCTTAAATTCCTGCAACGGCATTCCTTCGGCCATCGCCTTGTCTATCATGCCCTTGATATCCTGCAATATGTCCATCCTTGCGACGCCTGCAACTGTAAAGGCTTTTGTTTGGGAGTCCTGCCATAGGGATTGCCAGTCATATGTAGTTTTGTATCCCTTAGATGAAAAATACTCAATTGCCTTTTCAGGGGGAAGACCGATGGCATAAGAGAGATCAACGGCCTGCTTACCGGGCATTGGCGCCGCCCCAGAGGTCATTCACATAGATGGCTTTCTGCATCAATTGTTCAACTGTCCGCATATCAATGGACGGATAAGCGGTTATAATCGCAGCCACGATGTCATCATAGGTGTCGCCCTTGTTTATCATGGTGATTATATGGGATGTAACAGGGTCTAACTGTCCGGGTTGTGGTAGTTCGATTGCATCGACTGCCACCTGATCCGGGAAGAGGCGATTAAGAGCATTAGCCATGCCATCGGTGTTGAACATTATGGAATTAGCCTGTTGTCTGTTATCCCCGCTACCAATCAGAGGCTTGCTTATTGTCTCTTCCCCTTTTTCCGGCTCAGGGATGCCAAAACGCTCCTGTATATGCTTTACACCTATCCGCGTATAACCCACATCTTTTACGAGTACCCCGTAGACCTTTGCTGTCTTCTCCAGGTCTTCACTGCCCTCGAAGTGGAACTTAAATATGGGGACGCCTTTCCCCTCGCCATAATTAAACGCTACCCAGGGAGCAAAAAGCCCGAGTTTGATTGTGTTCTGAAGAGCCTTTGCATCCGATTCGAGAAGATCCTGCCGGATATTTTTTGCCTGGTCTTCATTGCCAAGCTTGCCCGGTGTCCCCTCGGCTGATCCGGTATGCCCCAAAATTGCCTTGCTCATTGCCCTATCACAGAAGTCTGCAAAGTCCCTGTGTGTTGTATTACTTCCTGACGCTTTGGCTTCGACGAGTTCGATCAGCGTGGAATCCGAAATCACCGCCGCCGCGTCAACGCCGAGATTAAAGACCGCCTGTTTCAGTGTTTCAATATCGGCAGGGTTTGCTGCGGACGAATATTTGCCGATGCGCATAGGCACGGAAAACAACTCATTAAATATCAACCAGTCTTTGATATCATAATTCTTAAATAGGTACATATATGCACACGGCCTCAGCAACCCCCCGCGAGGGACAGCCCCGGAGCGGGCCTTGTGACGATGCACAACAAATTTATTCGGGGGTAATTCTTCTCCCCAGATAGGATTTGCATCGGTGATAAGTTGCGGTGTTTTGAGTATCACATCGGGGGAATTAAAAGTAAATCGCTTCTGATGCACCCACTCTATGTTTTTAACCCAGACCTGGCCTTCTGAAATATCCCACATTATTTCGCCTACAGAAAAACCTTTACCCACTGCATCCAGCAGATTAAACAGGGCGTCTTCAAAGTCTTCTATATACTCGATCATCTCCTTTGCTGCTTCGGCGATCTTCTTATCCTCCGGCGTGGTTGACGCAGGAAGTATTTCCCATTCCAGGCCGGTTACCGCAATCTTTCTCGTTTGCAAAATGCCGGTCAGGTGAAGGTCTTTTTCTTCCATCTCTTCAAAAAGTTCCGCCTGGCGCATCACATCGCCCTGGTCAGCTTCTTTGAATATAGTCGCCAGTCGCTCTGGCGTAAGACCCTGTGACGGATACGAACCGTAACGATCCCGCACTGTCTGTATTGCAATTTCGTTGAGAATCGGCTTGTTTGCCTTTATTCCCCTGCTTTGCGAGGACAAGTCCCTGCCGTATTGATCAACTATCATTACCACCCACCTCTCATACCGGCTAAACCCGACCTGTGCGTATCGCCCCGGTCATCATTGCTGAATCTATCGTAATTGTCATCCACCCGGCCAAACATAGGGCGCCTGGATACGGTTTCATACGTTACAACGCCTGTCGGGTTTGTTGCTGCATGTGTTCCAAGCGCCGCTGCCCAGAAATGATCTGCATGTCCTGCGTCGGTTCGCTCTGCATCAAAACGGGTATTCCCTGCGGCGGTTGTAATTTTCTTAATTGAATGGAGGTCGTCTCTGATCTCCCGGTCTATCGGTATTCTGATGGTTCTGTCCTCAAAGTGTCTCCTTATCGTAACAGCCATATCCTCTTTGGCCGAAGCTGTAAACATGACTGCCTCTGCGCGGCTCCCGTATTTTTCGACCGCTTCCTCGGCAAGCTGCATTCCGAGGCCCGTAGCATCTATGCAACACCGGCGCGTAAAGGGCAGATAGGTAAATAATATTTCCCTCTGGATTCTGAATGGCTCTCTAAAGAGTCTTCGCACCATGCGAGTCCATAGAACATCTCCAACTTTTTCCCATATCCATATAACGGTAAGGTCTTTCTTGCGTCCAATGTCCACCCCCATATAGAGATCACCCTGCAGGGCTGCAATATTCTGTATCTCTATACCGGCTCTTTCATCTTCACAGGATGTAATCATCTCGTAGGTAATATATGCCGTTGCTTCATCGATGAATCTGCATTCATACTCCTGCGCCCATGCGTCGGGGTCGGAGATTCCCGCCCGTAATTCTTCAATATTTCTGGGAAGCCCATCGGCGACTGCCTGATATATATCTGTCGTATGTCTCGACCATGTGCCGCTCTGATCTGTCATTAGCTCATAAAACTTATTGCTTTTGCCGTTTGGTGTTGAAATAACTCTCAGCATTAAACCCGGTTTGGAGACAATAGGGAAAACCGCCTGCCATATTTTGCGTGAATCGGCGTGGAAGGCAAATTCATCAAGGAGAACATTAGCTGAAAAACCTCTTGCTGTATCAGGGTTGGAAGGTAAAGCGGTAATTCTGGAGCCCCCCGGCAATATTACCTCCAACGCCCGCACAGTCGGCTCCCAGTCATATTCGAGCGCCCGAAAGCCTGTTCTGAAAGCAGCCAAATGTCTTTTTATTCCCTCTTCCATAGCTTCTCTGGCCTGCCTTTCTCCACGCGACAGGATTACCCAGCGGGATTTCTGCCGCCGGGATTCTTTTCCCAAACAGTCATTCACAATTTCAAACGTTGCCGTGAACGTTTTCCCGCACTGTCTGGACATCATGCCGGCCTTGAACTTAGCCTGATCTTTTACCCATTGTTGCTGATAATCATACAGCACAACAGCAGGGGATGTTTCTCTCTTCCGTGATTGAGGCTGAATTTTGTTTAAATCTTGCCAATGATTACCCTGCAATGCCATATATCTCCTCTCTCACCCTTCTTAAAGTTTCTTCATCTATGGCCCCGGCAAGATTTTTCTCTACATTTTCGGCTGCTGCTGCGGTTTTTTGTTTTATTTCAGCCATCCATCGCTTTTGTGCAATGCTCGCGCGGCTCAAATCTGCTACCATGCGTCCGAGCGATGCCAGAGACATGTCGCCCGGCTCCTCCATCCTGACCAGCGCCTGGAATGCCTTCTCCTGCACGAGCGCCATCAGCGCATCGCTCTTTACTCCGGCATCATCGCCTGCAGCGTCTACAACCGCCCGCGCTTGCTCTGTTGCAACCCTTATGGCGCCCAGCCGTTGTTCAAACTCCGTACCGTAACGGTGCAGAGCCGACTTGGATATTTCATAGCCCTCGCTGATAAGCCATTCAGATAAGGCTTCATATCCGGCAAACCCCCCGGAAATCAGCCTGTTATTTAGATCGGCTTTAACGTTATCAGGCAGCGTTAATATCTTTGATCTCTGTGGCATCTGCTCACCAGTATTTCTTTGGACGGGCTATGCCTGGATGACAATCAACTGTGTACTCAATAATATCTATGCCGTGGTTATTAATCTTTGCAAACCATATGGGGGTATCGCGTTTTGTGACTGTTGCGAGCTCGCGCTCGTTTAAATAATCCAGTTCCCGACGTATATCCATAATGGTCACATCAAGAATTACAGGCTCAATTACATTTTTAATAATCGCTTCGGATGTCCCGACAGGCTGGGCTGCATAGAGTGCGCGCAGTATCAGCCATCGCAATTCTTCTCTTCGGGCTTTTTCGATATCCATCATTCCCCCTTTTTAGTTTGCTTCTCAACCCGATCATAAATACGGTCGAGTTTGGCGTTAATCGCGACCTCATTGCGGATAAAATCTTCACGACGCACATAGCAGATAGGCAGATCAGCTTTTATTTCGTATAATTGTCGCTCCACTGCCTCAACTTTTCTGTTGTTTTCGGCGTGTTTCTCGTCAATCTGGCTGAGCGATCGGGTTATAATGTACTTTACGTACGCCATCACAATTACGTTGCACGCTGTAACGAGAGTTGCGCATATCGCAATGATTTGCCACCCGTACATCAGTGCGCCCCATCTAATATAATTTTAAGTTCGCTCGCATATCCCTTCATAAGTTCAATATTTTTAAGCAGAGCTTTTGCACCCTCGCTATTCAGACAGTATTTATCGCTGCATTTATCCCATGTCACACGGTAATAGCATGGCTCTACTGGCGTAGGCGGTAACTGTTTTTCTACATATTCAATACTACTTATTTGCCGGACCGACCCACACCCTGTTAAGTTCATAGAGAATAGGATCAGTGCCGCCGGTAAGACCATTTTCCACATATTTCCCCTCTTTGCCTGCCCCCGGAAGATTTGGCCGGGGGGTTGTATCTGGCATATTCGGCTTCAGTTCGTCTATTTCCCTGATGCGATCCATAAGCTCATTCCTGACAGAAATCCGTTTTTCGCAGTTTGCTGTCGCTTTTTGAATATCTGCTTTTAATTTTATTATTGTTTCTCCACATACTTTATTCGCATCCTGGCAGGACAATATTTCTGCTTTTTGCACGGCAAGGCGGTTCTTTAATGCATCCATGCGGATGCCCTGTATTTTCCATGCGCATCCTCCGGCGATTACGGCGCCGATCAGGTAAGGGCAAAGAATGCGGGCTATCTGCAAATATCCCATATTGCTCAAGCCTTTGTTATCGCGTCACGTATGAAAAGCATGCCCGCTCCGGTCAGCGCCTGGGTAAGCGCGCCTGCTATGGTATATTCTTTGGAGATATACCCGGCCACAGCGGAAACAACCATTACAATTGCTGTCCAGTTGGTTTTAGACCTGAAAAACTCTTTCAGTGATTGATTGAATATCATCGCTCCCCCTCCTTCTATGTTCTATGTTCTATGTTCTATGTTCAACGTTGAACCTTGAACCTTGAACTTTGAACGGTTTTATATCGTTACAATCGCATTGCCGCTTCGTATGCGCCCATTGCCCTGTTTATCCAACCGTGGCGGTATTTTGCATACTTGGCAGGGTTTCGTTTGCAAAGACTCTCATAAAACGCTATTCTCCGCTCGCGGATCAGTATCGGGTCAAGCGGGTTATACAGCATCTGGCTTGCCGCCATAGGCCCGGCGTTGTATGCAAAATCTGCGGCCTGGAGATCTATGCCGGCAGGAAGTTTATCCGCACCGACACGGTCCCAGAACTCCTTTTTGAATGCCTGACGGACTACATCGACAGTAACAAGTCTTACGTCTGCCCCGTCCACGTCTCCGTCGTGATCAAGATCGAGCCGCAGCGCCTTCATCAGCCTGAGCGTGAGACCCATTTGTGTGGGGCCTGCATGATCAACGGTGTATCCGCCTTCTGCGTTAAGAATAAACTTTAATGTCGGTTCAAAGTTCTCTTTCACGGCCATAAACCATCATGTAGTGTGGGTGTGCCATTGTGGGGATTGTATACCTTATTAATATATTGGTTCTATTGAACTGTTCAGGAATTATTAGTCTGAAACGCCGGCGGGGAAAAGACCTTCCTGGCCTTTGTGAATGACGCCCTTTTTCTCTAATACTTTGTAGACAAATCGTTCAGACACGTCGAGGAGCCGGCAAAGCTCCTTGATGTTGTGCCCGTTGCAATACTTTTTGATGTACCGTTCTTTAATCTGGTTGAGAGGCGAGGTTGACATGTAGATGGGCATGGACGGGAATTCCTCCCATAATTTAATCAGGATATCAAGGCCGCAGTGGTCGTAGACAAGCTTCACATCCTTGTCGAGTAAATCCTCAATCTCTACGTCCCTTACCCAGTCAAGGGTTCTATCCGGCATCTCTCACCTTTGTTTTCCCAGGATAATCGTCCTTTAACTCTACCGTTATCATGCCGCAGAGCGGGCAATTGTAATACCAGTAGAAGCTGTCCTGTCCATATCTCTTCATTATTCCATCACAGTTCCAACAGGCAATCCCAGATGTAGTGATGTTTTGATCTGTCACGCTGCTCTCCGGTTTTTGTAATACACCTCGTTATACTCGCGCTTCGCAACATCTATGCAATCTTCACAATACTTTCTGTTCGGACCGCCTTCGAACGGATCACCGCATCTTTTGCATATGCCGGGAACAAGTGCGCGATGTTTGTTCCCGTTCGTTTTTTTCCCCTTGTGCATCGGGCAGGCATGTGCCGATCTTACCTGATCTTCGTCATTTGGTTCTCGCCTCGGGTATGCGGGATATATCCTTTCTCCGCATTTCCAGCAGAAATATATCTCAATACCGCGTATCCGGTCATGGTCGGGTTGCATTTCTGCCGAGTTACATTTCGGGCATATCACAGGCTATCCTCCTTTGCCGCAAACATGGTGCAGCGCTCGTTCTCGTGGCGGGCATTTCTCGGGATCAGCCGGTCAAGCAAAGTATTGAGCTGCGCTATGTAAAATCTGTCCATAGCAAAAACGGCGTGCACATCCAGCACAGGGCAACCCCTGTCAAAACCTTTGTTGCCAAAATGCCCGCAGTTTTCACAATATTCCTTCAGATATATTAATTTATCTCCTATATCGTTAAAGTACGCCATTCGTCCTCCCTTTTTATATCGTTCTATGTTCTATGTTCTATGTTCAACGTTGAACCTTAAACCTTGAACTTTGAACGGTTTTATCCTCCTACGGTCTCGTCAGCTGGGGCATAAACCGCAAGACCCGTGCAGGCGGTTTTATCCGTCCCGCCGGGTTTCGACCTTTCAAATCCTCATATGTTTGTTGATAATTTCTTCACCTCCCTGTTACCCCTCTCCATCAAGCAGCAGGTGCATATATTCAAGCGTTGCTTTGCACGCCGCTTTCATTGGGTCGGTCATATCTTCCGTATCAAGCGCCATCTTATAAAATTCCTGTACCGCCTCAGTAAAGCGCATCTTAATTGCATCCATCTGTTCCAGAAAGGCCTTTTCCTCCGGTGATATGCCCTCATCGTCGGCGGCTTTTTTAAATTTCTCCAGCACCCGAATGGTCTTCTTTAACTTTCTGAGGGCTTCCTGATGTTCTTTTTCCAGTGATTTCTTTTCTTCCTCTGCTTTTTCTTCAGCCCTGCGAAGTTTCTCGTCTCTGGCCTCGATAATAAGCTTGACCTCGTCAGGGGTAAAGTCTATTTCGTGGTCATCTATAATGAACTTATTGTTTTCGATAACTGCCTCAACTCCCGTTTTTCGGGAGAGTGTGTCTATATCCCCCAGTTGTAAGTATTTAATTTTATTCAAGTCATACCCTACATGACTCCCGAAATTCAGGAGTGCATCTTGTCTAAACTCTCCGATTTTGTCCAAATCACGCTGGCATTGCTTCACATCCAACCCTGTGTCAATACACCATTTTGTCCATAAGCCAAGCGGCTTTAAGCGGGCCTTTGTGTCTCTCAAAAAAATAACCCTGAGCACCCTCTCCAGATTTTCTCTCATGGCAGCGCCCCTGACTTTGGCTTCCATTTCTGTTTTATAAATCTCATATTTTATTTGTTCGTCCTTGCCTAAATTCTGCCATCCTTTTGTTTCGGCATCCGGCTCTTCATTCAAATCATTACTTTTTATCTCTTCCAACATCTCTCCTCCTTTCGTATACAATCTTTTCAATAATGCGCTTTTTCGCGCCCAGCAAAAACAATTTCTCGTCAGGCCACTTCTCAACGGCTGCCCTATCTAATGCTTTTGATATTACAACAACCTCATTAAACCCGTATTCCTCGCATTTTGTGATGGCGTCTCGCGGGATGGTAACCTTTTCGGCAATCTCACGTAGAAGCTGCCCGTATTCTGTTGCATATATATCGCTTGCGCCGAATATTTCTTTTCTCGCCTGGTGTGCCGCTTTAAGCATCTCTTTTTCAATACCCGCTGCTTTTTCCTTGAGCGTGTTGATCGATGCAGCGTATTTCTTTGCTACTGCGTCTATTTCGTTGTCATATTGACGCTGTATCCCCTCCGCTTCGTCGGTGATAAGACTGAGTATCCTCATATATTCGGATATTCTATGCTGCATCAGGTTCCTCCTTTACACGTTGAGCCGTCATGCGCAGGTGCATTTGTCCGAGATATTCCGGCAGCGTTAAGCGTTTTATCGTCGATACTCTTTTGAGTATTTTTAATGCCCTGGTTTCCATGCGCCTCAGATAGCCGTGTATCTCACTGCCCGCTGCCGCCAGATAGTAACCACCATATGCGGCGTTGGACGTTGAACATATTGCTATGCCCTCATCTCTAAGCGTGGTCACTAAATACCTCACATATCGCGTATCGCTGATCTTGTTTGCCCAGGGTTTATCGTATACCAGTTCGTACAGTTCAGCCATGCTGATTGCATTTGTTTCGCCGACATGCTTTGTCATCTCGCAAAGCAGCTTTGCTCTTTTTTCTGGTGTGTCGATCTTTTCTTTTATTCTCTTCCCATTTTTTTGCATAATACCTCCTTTTTTATATCGTTCTATGTTCTATGTTCTATGTTCTATGTTCAACGTTGAACCTTGAACCTTGAACTTTGAACGGTTTTATTTGGAAGGCTGGAGGGTTGGTACGCTACTGCCCACTCTCCGGGCCGTTTCCCGCCGTCCAGGAATTCCTTATATGCCAATTGCCTTTTCAATCTTATTTCGTCATATTCAAGTTTCATATCTATCTGCGCCCACACCAGAAGAAACAACAGTGCGAGTGCAATCGACCAAAGCGTTTTTTCGAATCTGTCAATCTTCATCTTTCCCTCTCCCTGCGGCTATAAATCCTCCTAAAAACCACATCGCCACCAGCGCTGCTACAATATATATCGCTATCCACCACCACATGTTGTCCTCCTTTTTTATATCGTTCTATGTTCTATGTTCAACGTTGAACCTTGAACCTTGAACTTTGAACGGTTTTATTTGGAAGGCTGGCTAACCCTCCCGGTTACCACCTCTTTGGTCAGCCTGTATTTCTTGCTGTGTCGCATCTTTTCCATGCCTGTTATAATTCCGCGTGCCTTATCAACTGTCAGCCAGCCTATGTGATCTATCCACCTGGCTGTATCTTTCCCGTGCCATTTGATATAGCCTTTAAGGTGCTCGTCGCCCCACCCAAGTTGCCTCTGTAGCCATCTGATCCTTCTCCAGGGAGCTGCCATTGGCGTCCCGGCAAAATACCTGTCTATCGAATTTTTAACCCCTTGATCCCTTACCCCCTTCGTTTCAAGATCATTCATGAGCCGGATAAACTCATCTCTTGTGAGGGCGTGCAGCTTTTCTTTACCTGGAAACATTTTTCCTATGAGGTTATACACCGATTCCTTGCTCATCCCCACCGCCCGTGCCATCGCCCAGAACTGCCTGAGTTCAATCGGCTCCCAGGGCACATCCATATTCTGCGGTACCCGATTAACGCCATTTAATACCCTGTCTCTATTCGTCTCTCTATTCACTGTTCACCCTCCACTATTCACTGCCTTTCTTACACTTCGGACACGTCCTCGCCAGCCTTACCCTGATCGGATTCACCGCAGCAAACGGGCGGTTCCGCTCTTCAACACATTTGCTCAGGGTAATCTCTCCGAGTACCGGACATTCAACGATGGATTGCGAAAATTTCTCTTCTGCTGCCTTGAGAATTCTGTCCGGTTTGCCTTTGTAGTTGCCGTTCAGGACATGACATACAGCAGTCTTGTTGTACCCAATCTGTTTAGCCACTTCCTGAAGGCCGAGCTTTTCAACCATCTGTTGCAACAGTTCCTTGCTGTTTTTGTTAATCTCCCGGCTATTCACTGTTCACCATTCACTATTCACTGTTTTTTTATCGGCCATACAACCTCTTTTAAATTCGGGTCCCATATCTGTTTGACCCTCTGGATCATGGGGGCTTTCGGGCCGGTATACCGTATTATCATGTATACCGCCTTTTCTCCTTCGCCCATTTTTTTCAGATACCCGGCTTTGGTAAGATACCGAACATATGTTTTTACCTCTTCTCGTGCCACAGGGTGTTCCTCAGTCCCGGACACAGCCCATATGGTAGCAAGGTCAAACCGTTTCAAAATGCGCATGGATCTCCATATATTCTGTCTGCCCTGACCCTGTGTGACCGTTGTTCCATCCTTTCTTACTCTCGGAGCTTCAAGGGATTCACGTACAATCCGGTATTGATACCGTATCGCACACACACCTTTCCCGGCGGATAATTCGGCAGATACAGGTTCCCGCACCATGTACCCCGCCTTAACCAGACTTCTTACATACTGATCTATTGTAGTTTTATCCATTTTTATCTTTCGTAAGAGTTGGGAAGTGGTAAACAGCTTGAGATTACACATCTCTTTCCAGACATCGTCGCGGTTAGCAAAAGGCTTTGCCATATTTACCGGGCACCTCATCGCACATACTCCTTGCGTACAACAGCTTCGCCTGTCCAGAATCCTTTTTTTAGCGCTGCCCAGCCGGACATCTCAATTGCGGTCTTGCCGGCATTAAGCGTTTCCTCCTCTATCCTGGCAAGATTGACGCAAATACGCCGTATGCTGCCCTTTGCCCTCTTTGCCACCTCTGCAACCAGATCGTCGGCGATAGATACGCGGTGGCAGTAAAATTTTGAAAGTACCTTTGCGTCTCCCGCATCGGCGGCCTGTGCTGGGACAAAATCCAGGATTCTTCCATGAAATCTTTCCCATTTCACCAGGTCGTTCGGAAGATTTTCCTCGCCGATAAGCAGCATCGGGACATGAGACCCTTCATAAATATCCCTTACAATCTCAACGGCATCGCGCTTGACTATATGATCCATTTCGTCGATGATAAGCGGCTTGTCCGTCCTGACAAGGGCATCTGATATCTGCTCGGTCAAATCATACATTGTATGCGCCGGCACCAGCCCCATCTCGCGGGCGATTGCTGACAATATGGCCTTTTTTGTCCATGTTGATTTACATTCGATGTAGTAAGCCTGATACTTGTTTGCCGTATAAGCGGCGGCAAAGCTCTTCCCAAACCCACTGGGCCCGTAAAAACAGACCATCCCGGGTAGGTGTTGTGGTCTGGTTATGGCACGATCCAGCGCCCTGCCGCACATGGCGACGTTCTTCAGCGGCGCTATGGTATCGCTGATCCTGTTTTCTATCATATTGTTCCTCCCGCTAAGTATATTTCTCCGTAATCCTCAAAGAGGTCTTTGCACATTCTGTAGTCTCCAGTCTGGGGATATCGGGCGTAAAAATCGGCTTCCATATTTGTTAATGGTTTATTGAGTTCGAGACAACCTTGTATTTTCATGTAATAGGCAAATTTATCTCTCCCGTCGGGCAGGCTCCAGGGGTCAATATCCTGTGTGCCATGCAGAGAAAACTGTTGTTCCAGCTTTCTCTGCTCCTCTGTTGCCATTACCTTATAGCGATCTGCTTCCTGCTTCTCTTCAAACTTTTTCAACTGGTAAACCTTTTGCTCTTTCTCAATTTCCTTTGCTGTGGCCGTGGCGCCGGTGATCTTTATAACTTCCCTTGCTGTGGCTTCAGGTTTATAGAGATCAAAGCCTTCCCTTACGCGCCGGGCCTGCTCATTGACCCATTTCATGATCCGAGCCTGGTGCGCGCGCTTGATTGCCAAACTGTCGCGGTCGTCAGGGTGTTGGACATGCCAGGGTTCGGCTATGTCGATAAATTCGCCGGATGCGTCAATAAGCGATGCCGGAGCCTGCCTATCGTATGGGTCAACGCAGATCCGCACTGCATCCTTGCGACCGGAGAGAGCCGGTGAGTAATATGATCTGTGGTCATTTGCGCGGACTGTGACATTTACCAATGATTGTCGAGGTTTGCGCTCGAATGTCGGCAGGCAGATATAATCCAGTGTGCGGTCGTCAAACTTTGTCCTGGGTTGTTTCCTCAAGCCGTCAAGGAAAAAATCAAAAGGCACTATTTTCCCGCCTTCTTTGAGCTGCTTTTCCGCCCTGTTGTGTTCGTCTACAACGTCAAAAACGACAGTGATAAAGTCTTGTATGCGCATGAGACCGCCGTGTTTTGCCTGCTTTTTCAGCAGTTCCTGCTGCTCTTTATTTGCCCAGGGGTCTTCAGTGTTGCGTTTCCGGTATCCGGGCAGGTTTTTTGCCCGAAGCCGTATATCAAATATATTCATGATGTTTTCGATCGGCTTCCCCCAGGGTTTGCCCGGCTGTGCCTTCCTGTGTTCTACCCCCTCATCAATAGGGATGTCTCCGTACTTCTCGGCCATCGCCGCAAAATCGTCCGTATTGCTGTATCCGGCTAATCCCTGCCGTATTTTTGTGATATGCTTCGACCCCTCCGGTTTGCCCCAATCCGTGAAAATCTCATCAGGCACACCATACCTCAGGGCCTCGCGCAGTGAATTCCCTACGGTAAGCTGGTTGTAATGGTTGAGTTCTATCCAGACCCCGGTAATCATTCTGGACGAACAATCCATCCAGAAATAGCCCTCTGGTTTTATGATGCTGTCTGTCTCGGGGTCGTAAGTTGCATAATCAAATATCTTCTGATCTCCGCAGATAACTGATTGTACTGGTACGGCAGTCCATTGTCTGATGATTTTCGGTAATCCGTGCAGTTCAAAGCCTGTCGCCCCTCTACTGATCCGCAGCCAGATAGACGGCGGTATCTTCTTCACGAGTCTGGTAAAACTTACATATTCTCCAATCTTCCAGGCGTTATCCTGCCCACCCGGAATTTTTACGGATTGCGCCCGTATTTTTTCGTATGCCGCCCGCATCCCGGCCTTCATATCGTTCGCATAAGCAAGCAACCCGCAGGCCAGCGCCTCCGGCGTGAATGATGATGACTCCGGCAGCTCCACCCGTTCTTCCCCGAGCGTAATGCGGTGTACCGTGCGCGCCCTCAGTTTATCAACATCGTCAATCCACCGGCGGATCTGCAGCTTTGATTTGTTGTATTTTGTTGCCAGGTTGTCAAGGAGCCTTTCCCTACCCTTGTAGGCCGGGCAGTTATTGAATGCCTGTGCGCAGGCTATCTTTGCCTGCCACACAGGATCGGATAATTCGGCGGGAGAAAGGGAAATTTTTCGGGAAGATAGGTACTCCTGCATAGTCTCGGCATCCATTGCGACTATGCCTGCCTCTGCTTCAAGCAAAGCTATCCGGGTTGCCTCGGGCAGGGATGAGATGTGGTATTCCCTGCGTTTGCCTCCAGGGCCGCCCGGCGCGGGCACATCCCGAAATGTCCAGTGTTCGTTACGGGCCTTTCTAACGACCCCGCTTTTTGTCCCCGGGATCCCTGTAGTGCCTGCCAGCTCTTTTGCTGAGTGCCATTCCTTCATAGTTCACATCTCCGTTTTAGTGTGATATAGTTGATTATTCTTCTAAGTCTAAATAAGGGGGTTTCAATCATGGCAACATCAACATGCATTAAGTGCGGTAACACTGAATTTGAGGTTAAAGAGGCCAAACCCTTACACTCCAACTTCAGGCTCTATTTTATACAGTGCGCCCACTGCGGCGCCGTCGTAGGCGCTATGGATTATTTGAACATCGGATATTTTGTTAAAAAAATCGCCGACAAACTTAGCATCACCGAGACCGGCCAATCTATAACCAAATGATGCATTAGCCTGGCCCCAAGATTCTGCACAATGCCGACATATAAACAATGCCGCGGGAACCGCCATATGATCCAAATAAACGGCGAATATCTCTCCGGGCGTCATTGTTCTGCCTAAACTACAATCATGATTTACCATTATTCTTCCTCCAATAGTTTGCGTTCCAGTTCTTTCAATTCATGCTGTTCGCGGGATATCTTTTCTTTCAGTTGCCCGATTTTTGCATGGACAACCTCTTTCCCCCTCATAGCCTTATGATTTGACGCTTCCGAAATGAGGTAAAGTATCTCATATTCTCCGGTGATCCAGCATATTGCAGGTATCAATTCGGCGGGTATCCCCCACCGCTTGTTACCGTTATGATCAGTATTAGGCGATTCAAAATCCCCTGCCGGCGCAGTCCACTTTCGGAGGGAGGAAGGCGATACCTCCATGCCTGTAATGCTGTATATATCCGCGCAAATCAGTTCATCTTTCTTGCCGGATTTTCGGAGCGCAGCCGACAGCGCTTGTCTGATCTGTGAGCCTAATCCATGAGACGGGGGAGCTTTTGGGCTCATGTACGCAAATAAGTTCCCCTGCCGTTCGTCAACCTTCCTTTTAATTTTTGACATTGACGTTTTCTCCTGATATGTTAAAATAGTTACAATGATTCATTCTTTTGAAATACGTTGCAATAAGTGCAGCAAGGAATATTCCCTGAGCTATTATCCCGACAGTGGCAGATACAATCTTTACGATACTCTGAGCCCTAAAAGGCAACGAAGACCCCGGGTATGCCCGCAATGCGGACGTATAAGGCAGGACGGATTGACTTCCCGACTTGCTGAGGCAGCTATTGCCCTCCGGGACGCTTCTAATCGGCTTGCCAGAGAAGGTTTTTCTATTCATCATTTCGATGTTTCGGATCGTGCCCGTTATTTCAAAGTGGCCCAAGTCTCTATTTACTGGACATGCTGCTCTGCCGGGTCTACTATCACCGCTGACCACGCTAAGGACTGGCTGAACAATATCGACAGGTTTTCTTGCCCTTACTGTGGGAAGGTTCACCCCGACCCTGATACCTCGCGGCGCTTTTTTGCAGCTCTCATGCTGTTTAATAAGGAGTCCCAACGCCTACCTCTCTGCGGAATCACTATTGTCGATGCCAAACCTATCCAGTATTTTGAATGGAAGCCGAAAACTATTATTGAGGACCCCCGTGTGTAGATCGTGGTATACTCTCTTCACACCTTTTTTACCCCCCGTGACTACGATGATATGCTGCCCGGTCATTGACTCCCTGCGGCAGATTTTTAAAGTGCATCCCGGTATTGAAACCCGGTTGCCAAAATCAATCGTTGCCTCAAGCCATAATTCCATGTTGGGTATTTTAGAGTTGAACATTATTTCCTCCTATGCTGCCTTTTTTATTTTGTTGGTTTTTCGCCACCTGTCCATCTCCACCCAAAAGTCCGGCTCAAGATCCAGAGTCCTGGAAACTACCTCTCTGATCCGGGCGGAAGGTCCTTTGCCGCTGATAACCAGATGGACAGATACTCTGCTGACCCCGAGCTTTCTTCCGATCTCCGCAGCCGAGGTTCCCTTGTCGTGTAAAAGTGCTTTTATTTTTGCCGGTGGGCTTAACTTGATAGGTGTCATATGAGAGATATTACACCTGTTAAAACACACATGTCAAGAATAAAAATACGTCACAACTCATTTTTTTTAAAAATACGCTTAAATCTTGTTAATATGCTTAAATCATTTATGTTTTTTGTTTGGTCACAACTTTTCAATTTGGTCACAACTCACGTCACAACTCAGGGCTTGAGTTGTGACGTAAAAAAACAATTATGAAAGACCGGTTAAAACAAGTGAGAGAGATATTAGGGAAAAGCCAGCGGGATATGGCTTCACTAATAAATATGTCTTATAAAGGCTGGCAACAATATGAATCCGGGGATAGTATTCCTGGCGGCAAAGTCCTACAATCCCTTGCCAATCTTGGCTTTTCTGTAAACTGGATACTCACCGGTGAGGGGGAGATGCGAACCGCTGATATTAAAAATACCGTTGAATCTACCGGCCAGGTTAATGATAAAGGCTCTCATCCTATGATTTCAGAAACTATATTGAATAGGCTGAATATACCGACGTTAACCTATATTCAGATGCAGCCTGTCATCGATGCCGTAATGGAAGTTATGATATCCGATCACTCCGGTGTCAAGCTGGCGCTTACACAAAATGCCTTAATGTTTCAGGAAATGGTCCGTAATGCTAAAAAGCTGGAAAAGCTGGAAAAGAGAATAGAGGATATAGAGAGTGTTAACAAGAAAGGTGAAACCGACTTTAAAACTGCGGAATCACAGGGGGAGAAGAAGAAAGCGGGCGGGGTAAATTGAGATTAATAGATGGGGGTTACAAATCGTGCAATGCCGGATGGGTTGTATCGGTTTATTGTGACGATGCCGCCTGCCGCCGCCGCGAAATGCATATGAATTTGTTAAACCTTCGAGGATTTGAAGTGCTGCAATATAACGAAAATATCCCAGAAATAGAGTGTAGCGTCATATAATTTTAAGATATTGACAAAAAATATTAATTATTATAATATGGTTAGCTAATGAGCAAACGGGGAACCCTATGAGTAACTACGAAGGAGAAACATCTTTTTTATTTGCATCGCCAAGCTTCATACAAGGGATCGCAAGCGCTATGGATATAGGTGGCACCTTAGTTATGTATAATGAGTCAGAGACTACTATAGAGGCCGACACCCGCGCAATAGCGAATGATTGGGCAATGGTAGGTAAAGATATAAGGGCTGCCGCTGAAAACTTCACTAAAAAATAAAAAGAAAAAGAGCAAAAAAAAGATTAGCCCTTCACCCAAGATACATAATAATCAAAATATAAGCCAGAGCAATATTTCCCCCAACAGCAAACAGAATAGACTGCTTGCACAAAAACAAACTCTATTTAGTGGGCCTCTCCCTCCTCCAGAACTGCTTGATCAATATAATCAAATAGTTCCAAATGGCGCGGAAAGAATTCTTAAAATGGCGGAAAGTCAGACAATGCACCGACAATGTTTAGAAAAATGGGCAATTAAAGGCGGCACCATTCTTTCGTTTGTTGGTGTTGTAGCAGCTCTTATAATATCGCTTGCCGTATTGTATTTCAGTTATATATTAATGCAAGCTGGCCATACCATAAATGGCACCATATTAACCGGAATCGGTTTGGGGGGTCTCGTCTATTCTTTTATTTATGGTACTCGCGCCAGAAAAGAAGAGCGAATAAGAAAAGACCAAAAATCCCAACTCGGATAAAAATAGAAGAAGGGTAAATCAAAAAATCATGATTCCAAACACATACATTTCTATCATTAAAGTGTAATTATTATGAGTTTTCCACATTTTTTCAAATTTTAAGAATTACAAATCTAACATGGGTAAAATTTGCCAAAATACAATGCCATCCCTAATCTTCCCACATCTTCCAGTATCTTCCCATCTCTATCATAAATGATGTAATTTCCTTGCATTCTTGCAAAATCTTGTTTAGAATTATCGATCACTTATGCAAAAGTATATTAAAAGTATAGGAAAAAAACATTTGAACTCAAAAGACCATCAAG
>Ga0255341_1001431_pt1 | contig 33725 bp, 47 predicted proteins | sample wastewater_treat_8_FD_192418 | JGI IMG/M metagenome (GOLD analysis project Ga0255341, IMG submission 192418) | Wastewater microbial communities from Lulu Island WWTP, Vancouver, Canada - plant12 | ecosystem: Engineered > WWTP > Wastewater > Unclassified | place: Canada: Vancouver, British... | reverse complement strand
TTCGACCAGAGACTATGCACGGCATCGCTCCTCAGCAAACCATATCCCTTGCGCCGGGAGGGTCGCCCACTGGAATCGATGTCAATGTTCACGGCTTCCGCCAGGTCCTGCACTCCAGCTTCGGGATCGAACCTCAATCGCGCTGGATCGATCTTGTTGTTCAGTCCGGTTGTCCCACGGAAGATGGAAATGCTCTTCGCCATGATCTATTGATTCCTCTGCCTACGCAGCTCTGACACTAGGTGTTACCTTGATCTCGTCACCATTGTTCTGGACATTGTAAGGCCCATTGGTGAACTGCTCGACAAACATGAGCTTGCCGGTCCCGTCGCTGCTTGTGGCGATGAAGTAACCATAGACATTGCCCCAGGCGCCGGTGGCTGCGAAGGTCTGTTGGGCGAAGCTTGCCAGATCAGCGGAAATGTCCCAACTCCCACGCGCCAGGGTCTTGCGGGCGTAGCCGTTCTCAGAAGGTTCGGTGATTTGCGCCAGGGCATCGGTTTCAGCCGGTTCGGTTTCGTTGGTGTAGAGACCGAGGTAAAGGTTGGAATCTACTGCGGTCGCCCCCAGCAGAATGTTGAGAATCCTGTTCTCCCCTTCATTAACCAGCTTTGCCATGATTTTTTCTCCTGTCGTGTTTCAATAACTCACGCCCCCACTCTATACTTGACCAACGAAACAATCCTTGGATGTGTGGGCATTAAAGTGGCTGTGACGGATTCCCTGTAAAGAATCGCACTATAAGCCTTAAAGAAGTCATCCATGGAAGTCATGCTTGAAACCGCCTCAGGTACAAGACTGAAAACAAGATCGGCCGGAATGCCTAAACTGAATGACAATTCTGCGGTCACATCAAAATTGACAGAAACTATCCCTGGAATGACCAAACTCATGGATTCTGTGTGCTCGGACAGCAAAGCCAGCAGGACCTCTCCAGCCTCCACAACAGTCCTGCTCTCACTGTGCTCAGGCAACAAAGCCAGCAGCAATTCTTCCAGGGATGAAACCACTACCCTGGATTCAGAATGCTCCGGGCTTAGAACCACATTCACCAAACCCGAATACTCTATCCGCATTGGTCTTGTTCGCGCCGGTAGGGGCGCAAATACTCGGAATTTTGATGAAGGATGCAACGTCTTCATTATGGCCTATTCCTCGAAGACGATCTCAGCGCGCACATTCACGTTGGCCGGGGCGGTGCATTCGATGCCAAGGCGACCGGCCGAGCCGATAATTATCTCATCGCCTGCCGGGAAAATCTCCTGGTAGCCGCCCTGGGGATGGACCTCTCGCGCGGCCAGGACATTGCCTGCCGTGGGTTCCGCCGTGGCCGTGTGCTGCGCGGTGGTTTGCAGCGTTACGCCGGTGATGCTCCGCTCAACCGGGGTGAGGGCTGACATGGTACCGGCATCGGTTTGGCGCAGCAGACGCACCTGCACGGGTTCCCCGGTGACAGACACCCCATCAAAGAAGACTCCCCAAGATTTGACCTTCACGGGGTGATTACTCGCTGCGATCAATTGCAGCACGGTTTTGGCCGTTGCAGCAGTTAAGGCAACCTCGGCGGTATTGGCTACCGCGATTACACCTGCCATTGTTAGATCTCCCTTCGTTTTAGAAGTGATTTTGAAAGCCAGGAAACGTTTGGAACATAGATGTGCCCACGTAGGGCAGGCGGTGTCCAAGTGATTGAAAGCTTGGGCGAAGATGCCGATGCTGTTTCATAAGCATAGCAGTATCGAAGAACACCCGTATAGGTAGATGAAAGTACATACCGCATGCCTATTGCATTTCCAGAAGACCACCCGCTACGATTGAAGATTGTCTGAACAATGGTTTTTAATTGAGATGTACTGTACCAGTTACCTGTTGACCAAGCTGGTATATTATTATGGGTTATTGTACTGGTTAGGCTCCACTGAACTACATTTTGCCATGATGCTGGAGCACTAACATTGTCATAATTATAGAAGCCATACAAAAAGTTGATGCCATAATTTTCACTGCCACTTGCTTTAACATTCTGAACACATGAAGTTATTGTAGCATTTTTGGGTATAGTAATGTTTGTAAAGCGTGTAAAAAAATGAAAATTCTGCCCTGCATCGCTACGACCTATAGGGATTGTGGTAGTACTGTTATTAAAGTCATATCCACCATAATCACACCCATATCCATCATTCTCACCTGCCCCCACCTGCCAGTCAGTGTCAACTAACTTGGCCTCAGCCGGGATAAGCTCGTCCCAGTACCACGAGGTGTCGTCGATCCGAGTCCGGGCCGTCTCGATGGCAACCTTGGCCTTCTTCATCGCTTCGGGGTCAAGGCTGGCCAGGTCAGCAATACTGTAAGCTTCGGGCTGGTCTCTGAATGCAAACGGATGGCTATCTTTCTTGGCGTTACCCAGCTCAGTCACACGCCAGCGCATCGTTGTAGACTTGGCTTTGCTTGCGCCTGAGAAGTCTTTCCAAATGCCCGTGCGGTATGGATGGACTTTCACACTGGTCTTGAGAGCCGCCGAGTCCTGCCAAGCGGTTACCTCTTGCCCATCAATGGAGACCAGCTCGACCCTGGCGATGTGATCGGGATTCGAGCGGGACTGAATCTGGTAGCCGCAGATATCCTGATAGACGGTGACGATGTTGGGGAGGCGCGGATAGACAAGAACCCTGCCAATGCCCTTGATCTCGCCTGGCTCGCAATAGGATTCATCGAGATCCAGCCATGGATCGGAATCGCGATAGGCTTCCTTATAGTGGATGAGGCCGGTCCTGGCTTCTAAACCAAACTGACCCAGGCTCAATTTGGGGTCGAGTTCGAAGATCTTGCCTGTTTCCGTGCGGAGGCTGGAGAGCTCATTCATTATTATTCGCCCTGAATGGTAATCACAAGAGTAGTACCAGAAACGCGATTATTGCCAGGCTTGGACGGCTTTATTTTCATAAATTCAAGCTCCTGCAACTATTACGGGGTCACATCCTGGACAATGTTGATCTCGCCCGCCGCCACAGTGTAAACATTACTGGAATCTGTAGTGGCCTGAACATCATAGAAATACTTTCCCACAGTGGCGGTTTTGGTTGGAGTGAGAATAAAGCTGACAATCCCGTTGGCGCTATCCTCTATGACCCCGTTCGAAGTGAAAGCCACCATGCCTCCCCGTTTCCGGGCCGCGGACAGGACAAACACCCATCCGTCAACATCAACGGCCACCCCGAGGTAATCCACCACTTCAAGCCGGAAGTTGGCCGTATCTCCTCGATAGATCGTGTGGTTCACCGAAGAACCTCCCCTCCCTTAAAAGAAGTGCGCATGCCTTCGCACCATGGGAATCTGCTTGGATTTATGCTTGATGCCCCGGTAAAGCGCGGCCAAAGCCTGTTGATATTTTCCCTCGTAACGTTCAGTGTTGATCTTCCGGCTTTCGATCCCGTCTTCGATCTCGTTGAAGATCTCCTTGGCCGAGTAGCTTACGAGGAGGGGTTTGTGAAGGTAGGTTGGCAGGCAATTCGGGATGTCGTCCGACAAAGCATCAATAAAACCAGTATCGTCGTCGCCCTGAAAAGTCGTGTCTCCTGAATCCATGAAACCCGTGTTCTCGCCCGATGGATCGAAATTCACCAGAAGCGTCGGGAGCCGATAGAACCACACGGTTAAATCGGTTGCTTCAGCGGGAATGGGCTGATAATAGAGCCTGCCCCCCACAACAGTCACATCCTCGACCGGCCCTTCATTGGTCAGGTCCCCATCCCATTGCTCCAACATGACCCGCAGGTTGGAAAGTATGCTGATCGGAGAGACCTGATCGGCAAACGTGACCTGATAAAGGTTCTTGGCATAATTGGCAGGCAAGGCAACGAAGGCGTCGGTCAACGACGTGGTGACAACGGCGCTCGTCTCCAGCGCAGGCAGCAGAATGTTCCCCACCAGCCCCAACTTGGGATCGTCGTTGTCCCATGCGGCAATTTCGGTGATTCCATTATTTAGAAACCCAAGAATGGTTTCATCCCCGTAGGAATCATCCTGGATGAGTCGTCTTACGTTTGCGATAAGCTCGCTTGCCGTTGCCAACTTTGATCTCCTCGGGTAATGCTGGTTGCGGTTGCGGTGGCTGATATTCCCGGAAATCGGCCGGCATGCTCAGCAGATATTCCCGATGCTCTCGACTGTTCACCTGGCAGACCGCATGCCCGTATTCATTGGCCTTGAATTCATAGGGGAATCCGTGAAGATTGAACCTCGTCGGCCCCTCTCTCTTCGTCAAACATTCAATCAGCATGACATTCCTCGTCATTCAGGAACAGACCAGGTGCCGTCACCATGCAGAACCTTCGTGGCGCTCCCGTCCGTTTTCTCAATCTTGACCACTTCCGTCCAGGTACCATCATCATAAGTGTAGAAGATCACATCACCATCATCGGTGATCACCAGACCGCGATCCCCCGACTGCAACCCGGGAATCGCATTGAGCGCGGCATACGTTTTCTTCCAAAAGAGCCCATCTTCCCGGGCATGAACAGATCCTCCGACAATCAGCAAGAACGCCATGATCATCAGGAAACAGATTATCTTCTTCATGAGGTCCCCTTCGAGAAAAAGGGGACCAGGTTCGTAGCCCGGTCCCCCTCTCACAAGCCAAGCAATAAGCCGTCAACCCGTGAAGCTAAACGGACCGATAGCTCAGCGTGAATCCCAGCGTCCCGGCAACCTTGTTCGCGGCCCTGGTCGCAATGTAAGCCGCGAAGTACCGATCAACGCTCGATGATGCCGCCCGCGGAACGGTTTTGAGTGACGACCTGGTTATCCCGGCAGACCTGGAGGAGGTGGAAGAACTGAGAAACGTATTGCTTCCGTCCAAAGTCGCCTGCTTGCCGTTCTCGTTGTCTACCCAGGTCCAACCCAGCCGATACCATTTCGCCCCGGCATCATCCTCCCAGCCTGCAGCGAGGGCGGTGAGCAGACCATAGTCAACCAGGAGCGCCGCCCCGCCATCCAGGTCGTCCGTATCCATAGTGAAATCGATCAACTCGCACTGAGCCGGAAGGACCGCAAGCCTGATCACATCCGTTGCCTTCAGGGTTGCCGGAAGACTCACGGAACCCCGAACCATCATCACAGTCCCGGCTTTGGCCGAGGTGGGCTTGTTGGCATAAGGCCTTACAGCTTCGGAATCAAACATCACCTGTTCGTCAAGTCTGTATGTGGCCGTCAATCCAACGGTGCCGGAAGCCGCAGCAGTCTCGGCCGCCGCGTGAACTTTGACCCCCAGGTATCGCGTGCTCATGGACGGAGGAATGCGGCACAAGGCTTTGACGGAAGTCGAAGCCCGCACAACTCCCCCGGCCTGAGCAATAGTTGATGCTGAGAGAAATTCCTGACCTGATTCGATAGCGTCATCGGCTGCATTGAGTATCCCTACATCGAGGGTGATGGTGGGGGTCTCATGGGTGTCGAGATCATCAGTGTCAAGAAACAGGTCCATCAAAACACAATTGGCGGGCAGTGGAACCAGCTTCATAATGTCACCCGTCATGAGGTCCCGTCAACCGAGACTTCACCCCTCACGGAAACAACATTGTAATTGCCGGCCTTTGCCAATGTCCCGTCGCTGACCAACGAAGAAGTCAACAACGCCATGGCCTTACCTCCTTTCAGGCAAGAAGAAAGTTAAGCTCTAAGCGGCTTTGTAGAAAAGGGTCAACCCAACCGTCCCGGCCGCCTTGATGCCAATTGCGGCAGTAGTAACCTTGATGCCGACATAACGGAGAGTGGTGGTCGAAACCGCCGTCCTCGGCCCGGTCTTGGTGTCCATCCGAGCAATACCGCCAGTCTGAGCAATCGCGCTGTCGGTAATCATGACATCGCTCGTGAGATCGCTGCAGTCAGCATTCATAACCCCGGCCGACATGACAATCCCGGTGCTGGAATCCAGGTCGTCAGTGTCAAGAATGCAGTCCACGGGCACACACCCCGCAGGCAGAGGAACCATCTGCAGAGTCTCGTTAATGGCCAGGGTGTTAAGCACATCCACCTCGCCGCGCACGGCAATGAGCTCGGAACCCGAAGGCTCAATGATAGCGGCGGTGGAGGCACAAACGTCCGATTGGTAAGTTGCAGCCATGATGTAATCTCCTTCATGGTCTAAGGCCCTCCTGAGCCGCAATCAAAAAAGCCCTCCCATTTGAACGAGAGGGCAAAACTAAGGGCAATTACAAGTCGGCCGGGACTACGGCTTCTTGGCCGCCGTATCAATGGCCATGACGCCGAAGTCCTTCGAGTTGAAGGTGACCTTCTTGATGCCGAAGATTGTCGCGGTGGTGATAACGGCCTGATTGCCGTTGTCGCGGCTCTCTTCATTCCAGTCGAACCGTAACCCGGAACCCGGTGAACCGAACGCGCAAACAGCCGCCTGAGTGCCCATAAACAAGGCACGACAAGCCTCCACGTTATGGCCGTTACCGTAATCCGAGAACCGAATCAGGGCTTCGTGCTCGTGCAAAACCACGTTGTTGTACATGCCCAGACCACCCTTGAAGATCGGATTGCTGCGCCCCTCGGCCCCCGCGGCCGCCTTCTGGATGTCAAGCCACTGGCCGGTTGAGGCGTTTTTGCGAACATCATAAACCTGCCAGGGATTCATGAGGCAGACGTAATGCTTCTCACCATCGATGTTGATGGGGCTGATCTTGGGAATTTCCTGGATTCCCCCGCCCATCATCGTGGCATAGGCAACCGCCTTGTCGATCTCAGTCAGGTCCATGGTGTTGCCGACTTCACAGGTTCCCTTGGTAGTGCCGTCAGCATAAATGATGTGGTCGCTGTCGGGCGACGTGAAAGAATTGTTGGCAAACCCGGTATAGGTGGTTGGAAACACAAATTCCATGTTCACCCCCCGAGCTCCGGAAAGGTACATGAAGAAGAGCTCGTCAAACACTCTCGCCCACCATTCGGATTGACGCTTCCTGGCAACAGCGCGCAAGTCATGCAGAGTGCGCTTGCGAGTCATTCTCCCACCGGTGTTGACGCCACCTCTCATCTGATCGATGTAAACCTGATCCGTGTAGAAATTGAGCGCCTCTTCCTTGCCCTCAAGAATGGCATCGCCCTCGATGGGTTGCATCTTGAGCTGCATCGACAGATCGAAGGTGATCTGCTCCCCGGCATCGTTCTCGAGTTGAGTGAGCCGCTGGATCGGCATGGAGGAATTCTCACCCTCCCCCATGAATTTCCTGCTGAAGTACGAAGTCCGCGCAATATCCACGGCAAGATAGCCGGAATACCGCTTGACGGCTTTCGCGTCATTCAAGCCGATAATCGTCTTGGCCATTTTGGGCCTCCTCTATTTTGAAATCGAGGCCCTCCTGAGCCAATCCGCCCGGAGTTGGATGTCCTTCCCTGCTCCACAATATCCTTACAATCCCTGTCTATCAGGAATGATCCCGAGATTTCACTCGATTCGTCGTTTCCATCGGTGTTCCATCCTCTTGCTTGCGTGAAATGACAATATCCTTGCCGGCACGAACGGACAGCCTGATTCGTCGGCCGGTCTTCTTGCCAATCTGAATCGTGATCCGGCCGTTATCAATGTCGATCCATTCGCCTTGCAGCATGTCCATGAACAATGCCATGTTACTGCCTCAGGTAGCGGTCTTGTTGATCAGGAGTGAGGCGCGAAAGCGCTTTCTCGAATTCAATCCCCGACAGATTATCGAGGTGCTCAAATTCACTCTGTCCGGTATCGTTGGCTTCCGCAACCGGAACATCCGATAGCGTCCTGGGCAAAACCACTCGGTCCCTGGCAGACTTGTCATGCTTCGGCAATGACTGCTTCTGCTGTTGAGCCTCTTGCTTCTGCTGTTCCGCCCCAGGGCTCTTGATACCACTGCCCCCATACCGTGCCGCCAGGCTGGCCTCCACCTGCCTGTGCGCCTCGGTCAACAATTCCAGGCCGGTCTTGCCCGCATTCTCCTGAGTGTCAAGAGATCTGAATACGCGCTGAAGAGCGCCGTTCAATACCGGATCATCCCGGTATTCAGGGTTGCTGCTGAAAAACAGGTTCTGTTCATACTTCCAAAGCTGTTCCGCCGACTGCTCATTGAATTTGGCGGCCATCCGCGATTCCGTGCGTTGCTGGATGAGCGGGTCGCGCTCTTTGGTGTACTGGATGATATCGATATCGCCTTCATAGAGCTGCTTGTCGAGCTCATCGAGTTTGGCCTGAATCTCATCCTCTCCACCACCCATCTGAAGAAATGGGACAAAGGCGCCGTGAGATTGCCTGCCAGCAGGCGTTTCCGCTTCCCCGCCTACTTCTTCCCGCCCTTCGGCTTCTTTTTCACCGCGCCCTTCTTCTTTCTCGCCATCATCCACCTCCTCTTGATCAGAAACGGCTTTCCGATCTTCATGACCGCTTTCCAGCACTGCGTTACGTTCCTCCTCGGTCATGAGCGCCAGTTCGGCTTCCGTGAATTCCGGGGTTCCTTGGTCTTGATCGTGTTCGTCCGCCATTTAGGCTTCCTTTCCTGGTTTGGGTTTTGCCTTCTCGGCCTCGGCATTCAAGGCCTCGATAGCTGATTGCGTCCGTTGAAATCTTCGGTCCCGCTCGTTCGCCTGCTGTTCCTGGTGGCTCATGATGGTATTCATCGCCGAAGTTTCCCGGTTGACCTCCTCGGTCTTCGCCTTCTCCAAAATGAGCTGCACATCGGCCAAAAGCTTCTTGATCTTGGCCGCCTGCTCTTCCAGGGTGCCTTGAATCATTTGCTGCTCAAGCTGCGCCCGCTGCTGCTCCTGCTGCTGCTTGGCCTGCAATTCAGCCTGCGCATTCGGGTCTTCCTGATGGTCCGGATCGACCTGGCCGTTAAGCTTCCGAATTCGCTTAACGATCTCATCCTTACCAGGCACATCCGAGAGCTCGATCACCAGGTCGAGAATGTTGATTGTGACCTCCGGCGGAAGTTGTCCACACAGATTCATCAGCGTTTCAAACATCGCCATCCGGATGGATTCCCGGAAATCCTGCTCGTAAACGATGAAGTCGGCCTGGCTCTCGGTGATGTCGTTCAGGGTCGCTTCTTCGCCGGTCTCTGGATCGATCTGTGGCTGATTGATCTGAATGAATCTGGTCTGCCCCCGCGTCCCGGTGATCCTCATTTGCTTCGGTTCGTCGTAAAATTGCTCGACCAGGGAGAGTTGCAGCTCGCCCTGAAGCTGGATTGCCAGACGCAGATTGTCAAATATCTCAGCGGTTACCAGTGATCCCTGGTTCTGTCGGGATTGAATGGCAATGCCGCTGACCGCATTCGTCTGCCGCCCCATATTCTCATCAGTCACCCCGGAAGCGTCCTGAATATACCGAGCATCGGCCTCCTCCATCATGACATGACGTTCGGCAATATCGGTTTCGTTGATGATCTTGACCTCCGAGCCGGGCCGCTTCTTCAGGATCGCATCAGGCCGGGCCACCTCCTCCGCCGCTTCATCCCAGTCATCGAAGGCGTTGTTGTCGGCAATCATCTTGTTCGTGGACAAGATAAAGAGCGCCTTGCTGCGCCGTTTGTTAAGGTCTTCCTGGGGATCTCTGAGGTTCCTCACCACCCCGTAAGGCGTGTTGTCCCGGCCGCGTCGGTAACACCAGATCGGAGTGAACGGAAACCGATTGTGCCGATAAGGAGATGCCATATCCTGAAGCAGACACCCATGATCGGTGAGGGTCCCTCCAATGAACATGGCGCATCGCACGACCATCTTGAGGGCATCATAGACAGATGCAAGACCCTGCTCGATCACCGCCAGGTGGACGATATCCTGTTGATCGAAGGTCATCCCTTCGAACCTGGGGAACCCCCTCATGACCTGCACTTTGGCGGGCTCCCGATACCAGCACTCGACCAGCCTCATCCGCTCGCGCCGATTGTCCGAATTGAAGGCATCATCGAAGTAGCTCTGCCTGGTGATGATCCGACCGTCCGCTGACATTCGGTTGTTGAGCCAGTAAAATTCATCGTCGTCGTTGCCCCAAAGATCGTGAGTCCATGCCGCCGCCGAAAGTTGGGCCGCTCGTTCGGGGAACATGGCAATCGCCAGATCGAGATCCATCCACTTCGAACGGAAAACGTACCGCGCATCCGACAGGTCCCGCTCTACCGAGAGGTGATCGTACCAGATGTTTCGCCACGACTCGTACCGGCTGTAGAGCGGCTCATCGGTGGGATCGTTCCGGATTGCATCCTCTACCCACCCAACCCCGACGATAGTGGCATCCCGGAAAGCCGCAGACCGATGGAACCCGGCCTTGTTGACATCGCTGACATACTTGAGGGTCTCGGTCTTGACTTCGGCTAATGGAACATCCTCTTCCCCTCGCGGGAACACCTTGCTGTCAACCCGGGTGCGCTTTTCGGTCCCGATGATCCAATCAAGAGAAGACTTGATCTGATTGAAAACAAGCGGGAGCTGCCCGCGCCCCAGAAGCGTAAGTTTGTCTTCATCCCGCCATTGCAGACCGTCATAGAAATCCTGATCAAGCGCCATCTCATACCGGCTGAGAGCCTGAGCCTGCCGCGCCTGATACCACCAGTCCTCGATCTTTCGCAGGCGCTTCTGAGACTCGGGCGAATCAAGCGGGTTCTGCCCGGAAGGTTCCGCCGCGGGAGTTTCACCTTGCGGTATCGGATCATGCGCCCTGTTGGTGCGGTAATTTTCGATTGGAGCCATCAGTTCATCAACCCTCTGTCGGTTACATCAAAGGAAATTCGTTGGCCGTCGATGAAGAGCTCTCCTTCACCCAGTACCTTGGGGGCATCGTCATGGATCGCATCATGGGGCTTCATGGCCAGGAGCTCATCAATGCCGTCTTCCAGGAAGGACCTGATTTCAGAAAACCTCTGCACCGTGAGCAACCCGAGTTGAAACCTGTCGGCCATGATCGCGGCGAACTCCCGAACCATAACCGGGTCCGTCAGCATGTAGGCCTGGTTGAGCTTGATCACGAAGACGCCACGCTCAAGGGTCCGGTCCACCTTCGGGGCCACACACATGACCGGCTGACGATCAACATACTGATACCAGCGTTTCAGATCACCCATCCTCTTCAGCGTCCTTTCCCCAAAAGAATAGGGCCTGAAATGCCCTGCAATGGACTTTCCAGGCCCCGTACGTATCTGTTTCAATCCACGCCCCCTGCTCGGAGGCGACACTACCGGTTATGGCAGCTCGATGGTCCCCCCCCAGGAAAGTGTTGCCTTCCGCCTGCCCATGTGAAACTCCCTGATTTCCACGGTCGGATTATCCAGCAGCTCGACCAGTCGCCCCACAAAATACGAGACGCTCGGAAATTCTTCCTCTGCCCAACCGTCCGCGTAGAGGATTTGGTCGCTCTCCGGTTGCTGGTTTGTCACGCAATACTGAATCGAATATCTCTCGACTGCCATCACACCACCCTCCCGTCCCGGCGCCGCACGGGTCGATTTCTCTCTCCTGTGCGCGGGCAATAGGTGCCGATTCGTGTTGCCGCCAACGCAAAATAGTTGGTCGCATGCCGATAATGATCAGCTCCCAACTTGCGATACCGATAGACCTTCAGCCCCGTCTCGGGATCTTCCTCCAGGACCTTGGCAATGTTGGACATCTCCAAAGCATATTCCTCGATTTCAGGGTTCCGCCTCGGGATCGCCAGCATGCCGGGCTCAACGACCAACGTATGAGTCGTATCGCAGATCTCGGTACGATTGACCGCGCAAATGCCGTCAGTGGTCCACGTGGGACCAACCTTCTGATGCTCCTTGTACTCGCACAGATGGACCGCATGTTGCTCGGCTGCCTGGAACTCCCGGCATTTCCGCGTCTCGGGAAGCGCATCAATCACGGTATCGGTAACATGGAATCTTTGAGCAAGATCATGCAGATCGCTGAATTCCGAGACGCGCCCAACCCATGCAATCTTGCACATCCGATCATTCGGCCGGAACCCGAGCACAACATGGAGCTGCTTGCCAACATCCACACCCATTGCACAGGGCCCGGGATGACTGGTCAGCATGGCATCCTGAGAGCAGCAACGGTACACATCGTTGACGGTCAGCCTGTTCTCAGCCGCGATATACGCCATGCCAAGCTTGCTATTGTAGACCTCGCTCAGGTCCCCGTTTGGCGGATCTTTGTAGAGGCTCAGAATGGTTCCGGGATCAACATACATGGAATTGAGCTGACTGATCCACCAGCCCACCATGTCTTTCGCTCGATCTGGATACTGAGCAACCCATCGACCATCCCGAGGATGGATTTCCTGCTTGCATTTCTTGCAGGCACGGATCACGCGGCCGGTTGCCGTCTCGAGCAGACACTCAGGGAATTCCAACTCCAAACATGTATCAGTCCCGCAAGCCTTGCAGCGAATCATCCATACTCGCTGGTCACTATCTCCGTAAAGCCGGTCAATCCCAAAGTCGGGAATGCTCGGGGTGCTCAGGTAAAACTCATGCTGCAGCTCGCTGTGACTGACACGCTCCCGCGCCAGCTCGATCATGTCGGGCGCCATCTCGTCCATTTCGTCATAGACGATCAAATCAACCGGCACAGACTTCAGCTTGCTCGATGTGCGCTTGGTCCCTTCAATCTTTTTCGTCGCCCGGGCACCGCGCAGATACAGCATTGCCTTGCCGACACGCTTGATATTCGCGGCATCGGTATCGGCCACATGCCGGCCAACCGTCTCGGGATTGTCTGCAATCAACGGCGCAAATCGGCCCTTCGAAAAATCGGTCACATCATCCTGGGTGGGAAACAGGTAGAGCGCTCCCTGTGGATACCGATTGTAGATCATGCCATGCAGCGTCCGCACAACGCAGGTCTCGGTAAAACACATCTGAGCACCCTTCTTGGCGCATTGCCGCCGGGCCTCTTCCTGGAGCACGGCAACTTGATATTCGTGGCCCTGGAGCTTAAAAGAATTCCCATGAAGCTGGATCTGAGAGTAGTAGGCCCAATACCACGCATCGGCCTGGCGGAGCTTGTTCGGATTCAGATCAGCTTTCATCGTTCCCGCCTATCCCAACGGTTCCCTGCCGCTCAATCTCTCGCCTGGCCATCATAGCCGACACCTCTTTGAGCGCCGCTCGCTCCTCGTCGGACATCTGACCGCCAATATCCATGTTGCCAGTCAGACCGACCTCGGTCTTCTGCTTGGGCTTCTCGACAACATAGGCCATTGCCTTAACATCCAGGTCATTGAGCTTCGGTTCCTCGACTGCCCGTTTGGCAATTTTCATCAGATAGTTGATCTCGGCCAACTCCCGACATGCGCGCCGGCATTCTTCCCGCGCCCAGGCAATAGTGTAAGCCTTGGTTGGCCTCTCGATCCCGCAAACAATGCGCAACGCTCGCACTTCGTCGTTATGCAATGAATCCTCAAGCCAGCGTTTCGCGTCTATCGCTTCCACCACCCTGCTATCGTCGAAAGACTTTCTTGCCATTATATCACCCTATCCTGAATCGCCGGCCGCCCACGCACCATTTCGCTATCTCAATCAGGCTAAGCCGAAGAGGGCCTGGGGCTATTCCCCTGACAACCCGTTCCTCAACCTCAACGGATCTCACGATCTCGGCAGCAACGGCAGATCCTCCCAGCCTGGCAACCAGCATGCGCTTGGCATGGATTGCTTCGATAGTATTCCGTTCCTCTCGGGACACATTCTTGCTGAGCATCCTGCTCTCCTGTTTCTTCTTTACTCCAACCTCGAAGCGATAACCCGAGTGTCCGCGGGCAGGTTCGTGTGTGAATGATTACGATGGACGTGCCACAGTTGTTCTATATTCTCGACCAAACCTTCGTGCATATCCTTGATGTACTCCCGGAGTTCATTCCTCGCTACAGTAGACTCTTCTTTCATTTCCCTGATTCTGGCATGCAGTACATCCAAATCCTTCTGTACCCTTGAGCACCAAAGTTTCTCGCAAGTGATGATCTGCTTCTCGCACTCAATTTTATCCAGCTTACCATCAATGCGCTTGTCCATCTTGTCGAGACGGCGCCAAAGGGCTGTTTGTACAGCCAGCACCAGGGTAACGAGGACGCTGATCACTACTTCCCAATGGATTTGCAATTCATCTCCTACTCAGCGAAAAAATCTGAAATTTAGGTCACATTTCCCCCAAAACTTATCGCATCTTCGATTTTGCCGATATTGGCATGGTCTTTGATTTCGTCTTCTCAGACAGCAAAACCCACTCCTGGCGGCATTCTGCATCCCCTCGAAAACAAAAAGCTCCGATCCGTTCAGAATCGAAGCTTTTGCCCTACTCTTCATATGGTCACATTGAACCGCTGTATTATTTAAGTGTGCATAGGACATCTCGGGAAAGCAAGCGACAAGTTGCGACAAGTTGAGACATTACGCATCCATCCATTTGTCCAGATCGTCCTGGCTGGCAGCCGTCCATAGTCCGATTTTCTTGACGGGCAGGCCCCGATTTTGAATCCACCGACTCACGGTGCGGACAGTAATCGTTGAATTGGTGCGTGTTCCTATGTAGTCGGCAATGGCTTTCAGGCCCAGGCAGTATGTTTTTTTCTCCTGCTTCTTCATCACACGATTCCTCGTGCGTGGGCGGCGTCCTGCAGGTCGAGGAGAATACTGTTCAACTTCGCTTCTGAGAGCTTGATTGAGCGCTGAAAGCGTATCCACGAATCCAATCCCGTCTGTGTGGCATCGGTCGTTGCCCAGACCCAGAGTATGCCGCATTTCCAATCCTCCAGTGACCAGAATGCTTCACCAAAGATATCGACTTCATCCGGTTCCCTAATTTTGCAGCATGCGATCCCTTGTTGAACAAATAGATAATCGGTATCGGGCCATGCTCCCCGCGGAGACATGCGGGCTTCCCGGCGCCGGACCCACCGATACAGCAGGGAGATTGTACGTGCCTTGACTCTTTCCATCTGGCCGCGCTACCTAGAGGCAGTATTTCCGATAATTAGCGAGGTATTCATCAATTTTCCCGGCTCCCCGTGGGGAATTGTACCATTGTTTCCAGTAGGCCGCCTGCCCTTCCAGGGTGGACGGGATTGCGCCGGGACACTAAAAATACTTGATCCGAGCCATGATGATTGACAGCCGCAGGTCCCATTCTAGCTCTTTAGGCTCCCGATCTGCCACATCAAACCTGGCCCCAAACCTGGCCCGCAGATCCAGAAAGGTGAATGGCTCCATCTGAAATATCCCGAGTGCCGGACCTCCTCCGAGCTGTCTGAGGTAGGTTCCCATGTGGGATTCCTGTGCGCAAGTCCCCATCAGGAGATCGATTGCCGGTGAAGTATTCAGGTACATCGGCGCCAGGGTCCTGCCAATAAGATCGCGTAGTTGAAACTTATTGATCGACATCGTAAACGTTTCCTTCCTGCAGCTCGGCTCTAAGCTTGTCGTAGGCGAAACTTGCGTAATGGGCAATCTTGATGAGATCTCGAAGCCTTTCACGGTTCCCCCTCAGATTCGTCTTGCGCCGGTTGACGTAGCGGAGCATGTTTTGGAAGCAGTCTTCGACCTAGAATTCATCCACCTGCTCGTTTCCGGCTGGATTACCATACTGAGGCAGGGTGTACTGAAGGATATGTTCCATGACTTGATCGTTGAATTGAGCCCATTGGATTAGTCGGTTGTATGCCCCTTGGTCCCCTGCATTGCGTATAATTGCTTTTCCGATTCCGTGGTCTTGCATCAGAGTTCCCCCCCTCCATTTCCGTACTGATCGAAGGCGTACCGAGCCAAGAGCACGGCGTCGGCCTCGTTGTCGTCCTCTGGGTTTCGGCCAAGATACTTCTTCGCCGCCAGGATCATGGCAACCTTGTTGGCGTGTCCGCTGCCCGTTGCCCACTTCTTCAGGGTAGTACTCGGGACCGGAAGGGATTCAATCTCTCGTTCGGCGGCCAGCTCCTGCACGCGGGTTTGCAGGCCAACGCACAGCTCCGTCGCGGCACCGCCACGCATGTGAGCACGCTCGTACACCAGGAGCTGAGCTCCACTGGGCCGGAATTCAATCAACTTCCCAAGCCAGTTACGGAACCTGAGAAAAACCAGGCCGTTTGATTCCCCTCGGCGCTTCTCGAAGGATTGGACGCCTGATTCAATGATCTTGCCGGCTTCGTCCAGCAGGCACCACCCCGTTTTTGTGGCACAGTCAAGAGCGAGGATCTTCATTCATCAGCTCCTTCCGAGTATGAGTTGCTGCCAGTATCGCATTCCCTCGGCGATTCTTTCGCCCGCCAGTTTTCGCGCGGTTTCTGACTGCCTGCCATCCAGCACAATCCGGCATTGTTCCGACACTGCGTCTTCAGCCGTGATTACCCGGCGATCCTTCAGGGCCTTTTTCATCGCCAGGCGCTTCCACCTGTTCTCCTTAGGTATCTGGTCGTACAGGTCCGCCACTAGGTCGTGAGCATCGAAGATGGGTTGGAGCACAGGTAGACGGTCTGGCTGATCATGGCGGGGTTGATCCTCGGGGATAACGGCGCTGCTGTCTTCCGAGGTGCTTTCCATGGAAACCCCTGTTTCGATCTGGTTCTTGACTTGTGCGAAATCCATTTTCTTCTCCAAACCCATTTTGGTCAGGGTGGTGTCAGGGTAGCGTCAGGGTAAACTCTCTCTCTTTTTTTTATAAAATATAATAATATAAGTAACTTGTCAGGGTGGTCAGGGTGGTCAGGGTGAAAATTCTACCTCGGGCAAAAAAAATCATTTCGTTGTTGTTTTTTGTCATCATCTAAAAATTTTTCCCCAGCTTTTTTGATTTGTCATTTCCCCTGACCACCATGACATTTACCTGAATTTATTCAGAAATATAGAAATAGTTGCCCTGACGCCACCCTGACGGGACCCTTACCACCATGACATTTACCTGATTTTATTAAATAAACAGAATTTAAGACGTGTCCCATTCCACCTTCTGATTGAAAGCGATCTCGAACAATTTCCGGCAAACATCCAAATCCGGGATGTGCAAACATTGGATTCTGCTACCATTTTCCGAAGGCCTGGACCCGTGAATCTCAGGGCAAACCGACCGTATCTTTTTGATAAAATGAGAACTGATGAGCGGATATCGCTCATTGAGCATCCGGCAATAGTCAACGTAACTGTTGTAGAGATCCCTGGTTGGCATGGGTGCAAAGTTAATCCAACCACCATCCGACTCCTTGAGATTCCCATTAGTGAGCCGATGAAACCAAAACTTGATTGCCGTGTTGGCGGTCTGCATCTGCTGATCGAAGAGAGCTTCCGTTTTCGGGAATTTTCTCAGATCGACATTGCTGATGTTGAGGTCAAGCAGGTCGTAGAGCATGGCCGCCTGGCCTCCGTTCTTCCGTTCCCGGGAGATAGCCTTGAAATACTTGGTATCTTGAATCTTTCTGTCACCGACCTGAATCACGAAAAACCGCCGTTCCTTGATCGCGGCGGGGACCACCCAGTCATTGTTCGAGGCAATAATGATCCTCATGTGATTCTTGATGGGGAAGGGATCTTTGTTTTTTGGCTCGACCATCAGGTAATCCTCGGTGACCAAGGCCTTCAACACTCCTTCGGCCGCTTTATCTCCAGCCCACAGGGCCTCGTCCACAAAGCACAGCAAAACATCCTTGGTGTGGGCATTGAATCTTCCGGTCAGCTGCCCTGCCTGGGTAATGTGCATGTAGTGCGGTCCGAAGATGGTACCAAAATATTTGGCGAAGGCACCCTTCCCGACGCCTTGATCGCCTCGCATGACGATGGATATTCCCGGCCGCTCTCCCCCCGGTTGTTGGACCGTCTGAGCCATCCAGGAAAGCAGATACTTGTAGACCTCCATGTTTTTGCTGCTGATGTTTTCATACAGGTGTTCCTGCATGAGCGACCAATCACCCTTTTGAGGTTCTACCGCAAGGCCTCGGTAGAGATTATAGTATTCGGGATGGTATTCACCCGGTGCAAACACCACTCCCCGGTATTGCGGCCGCTCTTCCCATTTGATCCACATTTCAGCCAGGTTGTATTGCTTCGCTTTCCCGTTGCCATTGGCCATCCAGAATCGTTTGTTGGCGTACCATTTGCGGAAATCCGCCATGGTCGAAAAGGTAATGGTGGGGCGGTTAAAGGTTGGATCATGCTCATGGTTCATGATCAGGCATTTTCCTCCGATCATGATCACGGCATGTTTTTCGCTGAGGGCTTGTAGCTCGGTGGCAATGTCTTCGGGCAGGAAACTCTTGCGCTGTTCCCGGGTCTGCGGTCGCATTTCGGATCGCGGTACCAGCAGCAGTTCATCGGCCGATTTGCCGTATTTGACAAACCAGTCGGTAAGGTCCTCCTTGTCTTCCATCCAGTCAGGCCATTGGATCACCGATACGGATTTGGCGAAGTGGGGCAGATGCTGCGCTACCCGTTCGGCGCCCTTGCGGCCGGACTCGTCGTGGTCGTAGCAGATGAGGACTTCGAGGCCCTTGAACCTGGCATTCCAGTGGTCCTTCCAGGTTTCCGCGCCCGCGGTCTGAGTCACGCAATAGAGACCGTTCGACAACCCGCACAGCGCGTCAGGCTCCCCCTCGCAAAGAATCACCGGCTTCCCGGCCGCCCTGGCTTGCTCGATCATCTCTTCGGGATAGAGCCGCGCTTCTCCGTAAGTGATCTTGATCTTGTCTGGGCCTTTCTCATACCACGACATGATCTTGTTTTGGGTCTCCGGCGCATAGGTCCGGATATTGACGAGCTCCCCGTCTGTGAACACCGGGATAGCAATGGCTTTGCGTCTGCCCTTGTCGTGGTATTTGATCCCGTACTTCTCGATGATCTCCCGCGACCAGCCGCGTTTGGTAGTCAGGTATTCGACGGCCTGTTCCGGCAGCGGGGAGAGTTCCTCGAGGGTTTTGATGCTCAGGGTTTTCCTGGCGGGTTTTTGCGTGGATGAATTTTGAGGGAGGTACTTTTTCTTGAGGTCTTCAACGGCTTCCTGGTTGGTCATGTTGTGGAGCTTGGCGTGAAAGTCGATCACATTCCCGGATCCGCAACCTGAACGGCAGATCCATTGACCCGTTTTGACATTCGCCGAGAAGGACGGTTTCTTCTCTTGGTGGAGCGGGCACAGACCGGTTAATTGATCGCCGGTGATCCTGGCCTTGGCGACGTGCTGGCCGTAGTAAGCGGCATAATCAATGTGTCGGTCGAAGTCCGGCATGGCCATGTCAGATTCTCATCATTCATCTATTGCGATTATGGCGCCGACTGGCAGCCGCGATTCGAGCCCGCACTTTCCGATGACAACGATGCTGTCTAGCTTTCTTGGAATTATCTCTTTCGCCTGGCAGGTGTGGCGAAGTCTCTTCAGAGGCGTGTTCTTCCATGGTCATAGGTTTCATTCTGGCCATGGCTTCGATCATCGATTTCATGTTCAGCATATTGATGGGTTTCATTCGCATTTCTCCACGGGATCATAGCAAGTTTTGATCGTCCCATTCCTCTCGTCGCCATTCGAGGTAGAGGTTGCGGGCAACCAGGACCAGGATCGCCGCAATGCCCAGGTAGAAGAGCACAGTCACCATCTGATACTGTTGTTCTTTGTGGCCGGATCACAGTTCTTCACAAGACGTCTCCACATGTTTCTGGTAGAGCATCGCCCAAAGCTTTGGGCTGTCGTATTTGAGCAGGAGGTATTTGCGGATGGAGCGGGAAATGAAAGCCGAACGGGTGAGATCGGACCGGACTGCGTATTCGTCAACGAGCTCGAGAAGCCAGGTTGGAATGCTGATCGAAGTGGTTTCCGTGGACTTCGGCAGATCGGAAAAGGTCATCGGTTCGGATTCCTTTCCTTGTCAGTGGAGAGGAAACCCAGCCCCGAGCGGTCTATTCCCGGGGCTGGGGTGTGTCGAGCTCCCGCCGCGCTTCGCAAGCTGCGACCGTGGCACTCTCCGAGAGTGAGAGACTGCGCGCCGTGGTCGGCTGCTACTGGCCGTCACACAGTGTACGTCCGCGGCGGTGGAGGGAGCATGGTTCCCGGCCGGATCACGTTTGGCCCTCGTGCCGGGAGTCACGGGGCGCGCAGGAGTGATGCACTGGCTAACTGGAAGCGGGTATGGGAGTTGAACCCATGTAACCGGGCTTATGAGACCCGAGCCTGACCACTAGGCTAACCCGCGTCATTTTCCTCGGCGGCCTTCGGCTCCGGCGCGCCGTTGCCGTTGCCGGCCTTGGACAGCATCAGTTCCAGATACTTCTTGGCGAACTTCGGGAGCTTCCCGGTCGAACGCCACCGTCTGTAGACTCTTGGATCAATCCCTAGTGCTCTTGCAGCGCCGGAGTGTGTTCCATGAGCCCTTTTAAACCTTTCATAAACTTCAGTCGATGTCATAGTGATAAAAGAATAGGACATACTGTCCATGCATTTCAAGTAAAAAAAGACGCATTGTCCGATTGATTTGAATGGGACATTCTGTCCTAATGGCAAGCATGGAAACTAAGACGAGAAAATCTCAGATTGATTCGGTAATTGGAGCGACGGTTAAGTCCGTCCTTGATTCCAGGGGAATAAAATACAAGCCATTCGCCATATCTTGTCAAATTGACGAAAGCGAATTCAGGAAACTATTAAAGGGTACAAGACGCTGGAACTCATGGCACATCGATATGGTCTCCTCCAAGCTTGAGCTTCACCCAAGCGAAATTCTGAAACGGGATGTCCAACATCTCTGCGACCCGCATTTCACCATGATTCCAAAAATAACCGGTTTTCTGTCGGCTGGAGATGGATCGCTCGATCTCAGTCCGGATGTGGAGCGGTATTACAGCTTCCGGACGGAATGGCTCAACCGAAAGGGCCAGGCCAATCACATGAAGCTGATGGAGGTGAAAGGCAACAGTATGGCGCCCACCCTGCTTCACAAGGATTACGTCCTCGTGGATGAAAGTCAGAAGGATCTAAGGGAGGGAAACATCATGGCTGTGGTTGTGATTAGCGGCGAAGAGGTAATGGTCAAGCGGATCGGAATGGAACCCGGTGGCCTGATCCTGCTGACCGGAGACGGCGATAAAATCGGCAGAGGGCCTTACCGGCCAGAAGACTTGATCGTGATCGGCAAGGTGCTATGGCTGGGGCGGGAGTTGTAGGTCATGCGAACTCCAGAATGAGCCTCTTGCCAAGTGCGGCCGCCGCTCGCCCCAGTTGCTTGAGGGTGGGGGAATGTTTCGGGTTCTCCAGGCGCTGGGCGAAGAGATAAATCATTGACTGACGAGGATTTGCGTTGAAACACAACAGGCATAGGGGGTGATTTATGTCGGAACAAAAACCAAAACAGATTTCATTTGAATACAAAATATCACCGGGATTCCACGTTTACGCAGTGAGTGGAGGATATGGCGGGGTCAACCCCCATGGAGAAATTGTGCTCAACCTCTATCATGAACGTCCGTCCATTCCCAAAACTCAAACTTTCGATCTTATGCCGGATGGGACTTTGAGCCAATCCCCGACAGCAGAAGACAAAAAACGGGCATTGATTCGTGACGTAATATTTGGTATCGCTCTCAATCCTGTAATAGCAAGGTCCTTGGCCCAGTGGTTGAATGAAAAAGCCGACATTTATGACCGGGAAATGATGGCTCATGAAAAGGGGAAGAATGTTCACTAACATCGTTGACCCAAGGCCTGCGCGTATTGCACAATCCCTGAACGATTATGCTCTGGCACTGAAATACAACAGCCTGACACAGGGATTCGTTTTGGGTTATCGCTCCGCGCTCATTTGTTATCCATCTACCATGGCGTTGAAAATAGATCGCCTAATCACCAAGTCTCTATCGCAATCCATCCAAGTGATTCTCGAACCCGATGGGGAAGGGTTCATTGCCCGTTCCGCCGACCTTCCGGTGTATGGATACGGCGATGATTCCATGGAAGCCCTGCGGGCCCTCAAAATAGAAATAGAAACTCTCTATGACGACCTGATGGAAGATGATGATTTTTCGTCGGAGTGGCTCAATGTAAAGCAATTCCTGCAGACCAGGGTGATTGATGAAAAACGCTGATTTTCATTCTCAAGACGTGAAGCGGTGCTGCGAAAACAAGTTGGGAATTAAATTCAAAAAAGGCGGGGAGTTGAACGGATGGTACAGACTGGGCAAAATGAAGGTGGCCAGAATCACCGTGCCGAAAGGAAAGAAACCAATCCCTCCCAAGACCTACAAGAGCATGGCCGGCCAACTAAAGCTGTCGGTTGGGGAATTCGACCAGCTACTGGAATGCCCGCTTTCTCGGGAACAATATGAAGAAATAGTCCGCTCCAAAACCTAAGATCTCCAAACCATCTTTTATCGCAGTACCTCCCCCATCTCACACCCCCTCCGAGTCAAAAGCATCCCGCTCTGATTTGCATCTGCTCACCTCGGATTTCTTTTCCGTCAGCCATCCAACCATCCATCACCCTCCAGGATGAGCCGTTTCAGATCAAAGGACATATTGTCTTTTTTGGGTGTTGACATAAAGGACGCATTGTCCTATGCTCTACCTCACCAACAGCGGAAACGGCTTCTTCCGTCTTGCTGATCCAGGGGGCCGCCAGAAGATCACACGCCCGCTGTTGGCTGAAAGCTCATTGCTCATTGAAAAGGCGCTCTCGGGATGTCGGCAGCTTGCTAGGTTAGAAACTGGGTTGTTGGCAGGCCATGTCTACCTGCGGGTTGACCGCCGCTGGCAAGAATGGTCGTTCCCTGGTCAGGTCCTACCCGAGAGACCTTTTGAGTGAGTGACAAAAGTTTCTGGGCCGTTTGCCACCACTACCCGCCTCCGGGATGGGCACGAAAGCGGCGGCCTGGATAACCCGACGCACCGCACCCCCAACCCTCTCAGTTTCAGGTTGCCCCGCCCCGCGGGGATCACGCCCAGGGAGGCCGAACCAAATGAAACGGTTGTTATTTAATTTACTCAACATTGTGTACGGGAATCTGTACGAGAGGGAATCAAGCGTCACATAACGTGCCAGTGGCTTGATCCGCATGGGTGAGCCGTCAGATGGAGGCGATGGCATGAAGAAAGCTCTGCATATCATTGAATTCCAGGCCAGGGCCGTGAAGGCCCTTAAAGCGGTCACTATCAAGCCCGGCGATAAGTCCATAGTCAAACTCACCGGGAAGAATCGGCAGGGAAAAAGCAGCATCCTGGATGCAATCTGGATGGGTCTCGGCGGGAAGGGCTGCATTCCCTCCAAGCCAATCCGGGAGGGTGAGGAAAACGGGGAAGTTTTTCTTGACCTCGGAGAGTTCACTGTCACCCGCCGCATCACCCCCAATGGGGAGTATCTTCAGGTCCAAAACAAGGAGGGCTTCAAGGCCAGCAAGCCCCAGGAGTTCCTCTCGTCCAAGCTCGGAAACCGCGCCCGCAACCCGCTGGAATTCATGCGCCTGCGCCCCGATGAGCAGGTGAGGGTGCTGCAGGACATGGTGAAGATCGAAGTGGATCCCGAAAAGTTTGTCGAGATCACCGGTCTGCCCACCAAAGGAATCGATTTCGAGCACAATCCGGTAACCGTGCTTGATCAGGCCTACAAGCATCTCTTCGAAAAGCGCACCGATGCCAACCGCAAGGTAAAGGAGCTCGAGGGGGCCCTGAAATCCATCGCCGGTCAGATCCCTCCCGGCAAGGATGAGACCCAGCCGGTCAGCGTAAAGGAGCTCTTTTCCGAGCGGCAGGCCCTGGAGGCTGAGAAATCCGCCAATGACAAGCAGCGGGAGGCCCTCGCAAAAGGCACCTCCAAACTCGAAACCATGGAACGCAGCATTGAAACAATCGATGCCAAGATTGCGGAACTTGAAAACGAGCTGGTCAAACTCAGGGACAACCGCAAAGTCGTCGTGATGCAGCATCAAGAGCTTGATGGCGAGTTAGCTGGGTGCCGCCTGGCAATCGAACAGCTTGTTGACCCTGACTTCCAGGAGATCGATGCCCGCATTGCCGCCGCCGATGAAACCAACCGCATCGCCCATCTGGTAATACAGCATGGCGTACAATCGAAAGTTCTTTCAGAAGGAATTGAATACTCGCAATTCCTGTCAGACCGCCTCACCAACCTGAAGGTCTACAAGACCGAATTGATCCAGGCGGCCGGGCTCCCGGTTGCAGGCCTGGGATTCGATAACGGCGAAGTGACCTACAACAACATTCCTCTCAGCCAGGCTTCGACGCGGGAACAGATCGAAGTCTCCTGCGGGATCTGCGCTGCCGAAAATCCTGAAATAGGAATCCTGACCGTGGATATCGGCTTTGCCGAGCTCGACAAGTCCGGCCAGGAGGCCCTTCTCAATTTCGCAAAGGAGAAAGGGCTCCAAATATGGTGCACGAAAGTCTCTGAGGAACCGGAAGCTGACGGCTTCCACATCTATGAAGGCTCGCTCGTCGCCGTAGACGGCATGCCGGTTGAAGAAGGAGGTGTGGCATGAGCAACATGACGTGGGCAACTTTTGATGTTGAAACCATCCCGCTCCAAAACCTCCCCGAAGAGTTGCGGCCAAAGTTTGACGAAGCTGCCGTGAAGCTCGGGAATCTCAAGGACCGCTTCAAGATTCAGGAAAAAATGGATGAGGAACGCGCCAAATTCGAGGCATCCGTTGACAATACCATGAGCCTCGACCCCGATCTGTGCATGGTGTGCGCCTTCGTCGGGCATCTGAGCAATGGAACGAAAAAGGAATTCAAGCGAAACATTTTCGCCCCGAATGAAGAGGCAGAATTCAATCTCCTGGCCTCGGCCTGGGCGTGGTTGCGTGACCTCTACAAGGAACGAATCCCGATTGTCAGCTTCAACGGAAAATCATTCGAGATGCAGATCCTGCGCCGTCGCGCCATGCTCCAGGACGTGTCCGTGCCCCCCGCGCTCTATGAGGCTCTGAGCCGACGCTTTGAAACGAAACACCATATCGACCTGATAGAGGTCCTCGGAAACCGCAGTCTGTTTTCCGGGAAGGTCGAATACAAATCGCTGAATTGGTATCTCAAGCGATTCGGGATCGGAGCGAAGTACAACGGCATGTCCGGTGCTGACGTTTACCCACTCTACAAGGAAGGGGAATATCAGAGAATCCTGGAATATTGCCAGGATGATGTGTTGAAAACTTCGATGCTCTTCGAGCGAGTTGCGCCCTGGATCCTGGCGCCAACCGAACCCACCGACGAAACCGAAAAGGAAAAAGGAGAATAACATGGCAGCAATAGCAGTAACGGCAACAGCAAAAGCCTCAAGAACAAACGAGCAGGCGCCGGTGATGATGCAGGGCGACAAGCCCTATCCGCTGCAGGAGGAAGCCTTGCCCCCGGCCCTTCGTCACCCCATGGATTTACAGATCCCCGAGGAGCTTCAGGGGTTCACTGGCTTTGAAGGGATTGATTCTTCGGCCTTCGTCATTCCCCGAATGAAGATTGTGCAACCCACCAGCAAGGAAGGAACTCCCGGGAAGTTCTTCATCAATCTCACGGGAGATGAATTCGAGGATCTCGATATTGTGGTCATCAAGGCCATGCGGGGCCGGGTGCTTTGGAACAGGGCGGATCAAGGAAGCGACAAGCCGCTCTGTAGATCGGCCGATTTTATGCATCCAGACAGCAGCATCGACAATCCCCCATCTCCCGTGTGCGTCAAGCAGCTGATGAATGGCGGCAAAACCATGCTGAATCCGGTTTGTGTCAATGCCGGCTGGAATGGAAACACCAGGCCCGCATGTGACGAAACCTGGAATCTGTTGTGCGTTCAGAAGGACGATTTTCTTCCATTCTGGATTTCCTGCTCTGGAACCTCCATCAGGCCCGTCAAGAAGTACCTCTCGGCCATCGCCCTGAGACGGTGCCCCCTCTGGCAGTTTTCGACAACCATTACCACCGAGGAAAATAAAGGCGACCGCGGCCGCTATTACAGCCTGAAATTTGTTTCGCCCACGCCTATCACCAAGGAGCTCGAGGCAGACCTTATTCCGATGGTGACACAGTTGAGAGACGCCGATATCAAGCGCACGTTCGACGTCGAGGAAGAGATGAAGGATGCCGAGGGCGAAGACGGCAATGGAGGGAACGGTGGGGTTGCATCGAATTCACTCCCTGAGAAACCCGGCTGGATGAAGAACTAAGGCAGGACACGGAAAGGAGATTTACGAAATGCAGAGTCGTGAACCCGTAAAGTTCATCTTCCGCATGAGATCGGGCAAGGAGGGAGGCCTCCCCGAATGCGCCCTGTTCGAAGGCGACGGCGGTTTCTGGAAGCTTCAGGCAATCCGGAACATCAAGGACTACCTGGTTGAGCATCTCCCTGAATTCACGGTGATCGCATAAGGACTCCACAACATGGAAACGATTCGAGGAAAGATCCTGCAGCTTTCCCGCTCGTACAACGGTGGGTGGAGGTTCGGGAGCCTCCACCCGGAAGGTTCTCCCGATATTGCCATTGTCGGCAACATCCCCGAGAGTATCGAAGCCGGAGATTGTGTGGTGTGCTCCGGCGACTGGAAACAGCATCCGAAATACGGCATGCAATTCCAGGTCCAGATTGTCGAGGTTGATATTCCCAGGGATGTTGCCGGCATCCAGGAATACCTCGCCAGGCATTTCATGTGGATCGGCCCGGTATTGTCCAAGCGCCTCACCGACACTTTCGGCGACACCATCTTCCAGGTCCTGGAAGAATCTCCCGAAAAGCTTGCTCAGATTTCCGGCATCACTCCCGACCGTGCCAGCTCCATCCACGAAGAGTACATGACCATCAAGCAGGACCGCGAACATGATGTGTTCTTCGCTACCAACGGGATCACCGCGCGCATGCGCGACAAGCTCGTTGCTCAATACGGCTCCAAACAGAATGCAGTCAAGATTGTCACGGAGAATCCCTACGAGCTGTCAGACACCATCTGGGGAGTAGGGTTCAAAAAGTGCGACGCTATTGCCGGTGCCATGGGTGTTGCCAAAGACTCATCCCACCGGCTCCGTTCCGGGATTAATTGGGTGCTGGGTGAAGCCTCCGAGGGAGAGGGACACTGTTATCTGCCGGAAAACGAATTGCTGACCCGCTCCATTGAAGTCCTTGGAATCCATCAGGATCACATCAAACAGATGATTGATTACGGCATCCAGGATAAGCGGCTTGTGCGGGTCAATGATGGCATTTACAGGAAGGACCTGTATCGGGCCGAGAAGGACGTTGCCGAGAGCATAAGAAAGCTTGTGGTCGCGCATTGCCCCGTGTCGGGGACTCTCCCTTCCGCTATCACGTCCGGTCTGGATGAAACTCAGGCCTACGCCGTTCGCATGGCGCTCGACAGCCGGATTTCGATTGTGACCGGTTTCCCGGGAACGGGGAAAACCCATACCGTGCAGCGGATTCTTGCCGCCATGGAAGGGAAAACCATCGAACTGGCGGCCCCAACCGGCAAGGCAGCCAAGCGCATGGCTGAAATGTGCGGGCGGCCGGCGCAAACCATTCACCGACTCCTGCAATACTCTCCCCAGATCGGGGATTTCCTGCGGAATCAAGACAATCCCATCGAAGCCTATGCAATCATCATCGATGAGAGCAGCATGATTGACGTTCGGCTCATGGCCTCCCTGATGGACGCGGTGACCGAGGATCAGAAAATCATCTTCGTGGGGGACGTGAACCAGCTCCCGAGCGTTGGACCCGGCCAGGTCTTGAACGACATGATCCAGTCGGGCTGCATGCCGGTGACCTACCTGACTCAGCTCTACCGGCAGGATTACGACTCGTTGATCAACGTCAATGCGCAGCGGATTCACGGGGGCGAGAAACTGGAGCTGAGCAGCACCCGGGGAGATTTCTGGTTCATCCCCGAGGAAGATCCTCACGCCATTCCCGGGCTCATCGTCAAGGCGGTCGAAAAGATCCCGCAACAATTCGGCTTCACGTTTGACGACATTCAAATCCTCTGCCCTCAAAAAAAGGGACCAGTCGGCACCGGAGAACTGAACAAGATCCTGCAGCCGGTTTTGAACCCGGCCAGCGAGAAGCTCGAGGGAGTCCCGTTCAGATCCGGAGACCGTGTGATCCAGACGCGCAACAACTATAACCTCGAAATCTTCAACGGCGATATTGGTGTCGTCCGGAGCGTGGATCAGGATTATCTCTATATTCAATTCGACGACATCAGCGGCAAAAGAAACGTCGCCTATCCCCTGACCGATCTGGACGACCTGCAGGCAGCCTGGGCGCTCACGGTGCATAAGAGCCAGGGCAGTGAATATCCCGTGGTTATCATCCCGATTCACACGACAAATTATGTGATGTTGAAAAGAAACCTGCTTTACACGGCCATTACCCGTGCCCGGAAGCTTGTGGTGCTGGTGGGAACCATGAAGGCCGTAAACCTGGCAATCAAGACGGTTGATACGTCGCAACGTTACACGGGGCTGGCGAGGTGGATCAGGGATGGATTCTGATCTGAAGGATGGGCTTTAATGAACCATAAGGATATCATCGTAGATTTGTTCGCTGGCGGCGGCGGAGCTTCATTGGGAATATTTCAAGCGACCGGTCGACATCCCGATGTCGCAATCAACCATGATGCCGTAGCCATCGCGATGCATATGGCCAATCACCCTGGCACTGTACACTTCCATGAAGATATCTGGCGGGTTCCTCCTTCGCATGCAACCATGGGACGCAAGATAGCATTACTGTGGGCATCCCCTGATTGTAAGCATTTCTCCCGGGCTAAAGGAGGACCTCCAAAACGAGACAAAGAGATCCGTAGCCTCGCCTGGGTAGTTGTTAAATGGGCTCAGCAGGTGCGGCCGAAGTTGATCATCATCGAAAACGTCGAGGAGTTTACCACCTGGGGGCCGTTGGATGCTGATGGAAAGATCATGGAAGATAAGAGAGGGTTCACATTCAAGACTTTCATTTGGCAGCTGCGCCGACATGGTTACCAGGTTGAATATCGATGTCTCAGGGCTTGTGACTACGGCGCCCCGACCATCCGAAAGCGTCTCTTTCTGATTGCACGGTGTGATGGGTTGCCGATTATGTGGCCGGAACCGACACATGGGCCGGATCTCCTACCCTACCATACTGCTGCTGAAATCATCGATTGGTCAATTCCATGTCCATCCATTTTCGAGCGTAAACGACCCCTGGCCGAAAACACTATGCGGCGAATCGCGGAAGGAATCAGGCGCTATGTAATTTCTCCAAGGCCATTCATTATCTCCTATTATGGACCAAAGAAAGTAGGAGAATTCCGTGGGCGAGCCATGGATGAATCGTTGCCGACTCAGACCACGGAGAATAGGTTCGGACTCATTCTTCCTCACCTGCAGCGTCAATTTGGCCATTCTGTCGGTCATGCAGCCAACGAACCATGCGGTACAACCATGGCCGGAGATGGCGGAAATACGGCTCTTGTAGCTTCATTTCTCGCACAACACAATGGAGGATCCGTAGGTCATGAAGCCAATGAGCCCTTGTCTACAATCGTACATCGTGGCACGCAACAACAGATTGTAACAGCTCATCTTTCCAAGCACTTTGGCACTACCATCGGACAAGAGATCCAGGAACCAATTCACACCCTCACAGGCAAAACAAAGCATGGCCTCGTAACGTCCCATCTTCTGAAGCTCAGAGGCACTTGTATAGAAGAACCCATGCCGACCGTGACAGCCGGAGGCCTTCATATCGGAGAGGTGCGGGCATTCTTCATTAAATACTTCGGAACCGGTATTGCTCAAGGCCTTGATGAACCGGCCCATACTTTGACCACTCGGGATCGCCTTGGACTCATTACCATTATGATCGGTGGAGAACCATATGTGATCGCCGATATTGGCATGAGGATGCTGTCACCGAGGGAACTCTTTAGAGCTCAGGGTTTCACGGAGGAATACCAAATTGACGTTCAAGTGAATGGACGCCGGATCACCAAAACCGACCAAGTGAGAATGTGTGGAAATTCAGTGTGCCCCCCCATCGCCAAGGCATTGGTGGAAGCAAATATGAATGCCCGCCATTTATGGAATGACGTCGTTAAGAGAGCTTAATGGGCTGACCATCCTCCGGGGCTGCACCTTTCTGCCCAGCAGCTACGACAAGCGCTTCATCCGGAACATCTCAGCCCTTCCTGATGATTGCGAGTTGACCGAGAAGCAAGCCGCGCTCATTCCCGTGATGTTCCACAGGTATCGCCGGCAGCACGGGAAGTGCCGGTGTGAGGAATGTAGGAAGCAATGAACCTCCTGACCGTTGAACAAGTCGCAACCCTGTTGCAAATCTCCCCAAAGACGGTTTACGCTAATGCAATCCGTCTCGGGGGATTTTATCCCGCGGGGATTCGAGTCTTGAGATTCAGGGAGGATATTATCCATGGGATTATGGCGGGACAAGATTCGGGGGGATTGGAGGTACAGCTTTCAATATCACAAGGAGATTTTCGCCGCGGGAGGGTTTCAGACAAAAGGAGACGCACGAAGCGCGCGGGAACAACGCCGAAAAGAAGTGAAAAGTCCCCAAAAGGCAACAACGATCCCAACCGGCATGGGCTTCTTGGAAATTGTAAATCAGTATCTGGATTGGTCCGATCGAAGGCATGCTCCGGGTCATGTGGAGAACAAGAAAGTCGTTTTCAGGAAAATGATGAACTTCTTCGGGATAACGGAAGAAAAGGACTTGTCGATTCTCGAATTGACGGCTCCTCGGCTTCATGAGTTTTTTATGTCGGCACCATCAAACAATTCTTACAATGTATACCGAAAAGAGACATCGGCACTATTTGCGTGGGCTCAGAAGCATTTGCAGCCCGATCTTCAAAATCCATGCAATATGTTGGAGAAAATGCCCTCTCCCAAAAAAGAACGGACTATTCCCACAAAAGAGGAATTTCTGAGAATCTTGGCCGCATGTCCTCCTGATGATAAACCGCTGCTGCTGGTCCTGGCACACACCCTGGCAAGAATCGATGAAATCCTGCGTCTCACCTGGCAGGATGTTAATTTTGACAAAGGTACTCTGACATTATGGTCTCGAAAGAATCGAGGGGGTGAATGGAGGCCAAGAACGATAGGCATGAATACCGACCTAACCGCAATGCTCAAATCAATGTGGAATCGAAGGAAACAGGAAAAGTGGGTTTTCCTGAATCAGAGGGAGGGAGATCGATATCTGAGACGACCGAAGCTTATGAGATCGATTTGCAGAGTGGCTGAGGTAAAACATTACACGTTTCATCAGATCCGGCATTTCATCGCAACGTACCTTCATGATGTGATGAAGGTACCGACCGGAGTTCTTTCGGGCATCCTGGGGCACGAAAATAAACGCACAACCGAGATTTATTTGCATTCGGTCGATGAGGCGCAAAGGGAAGCATTAACCAGATTGGAAGGCTTTTTTGGAGATCAAAACATGCTTGCGGCTCATGCTTGCGGTTTTAAAAAAAAGAGGGGGTAATACATGGGATTTGATAGAATCTCAATGGCCACAAAAGCCGCATTACAAGTGGCTTTTATTCCAGACCCTAATACTTCCAAGCTGAGGGTCGCGGGTTCGAAGCCCGTCTCCCGCTCCATCTGTTTCTTTTTCCAATGATTTCAATATGCGTCTTATGCGTGGCTGCGTGTGGGGTGCGTTTGGGTGTGCTTCTCTTGAAAACCTGAATCGTCCAACCGGTCAACTGCGCTTTTATTTCCTTCCGGAGAAAGGTGCCCGTAGATGTCCACTGTGATTTGAATCGAATGGTGCCCCATCTGCTCTTTCACGTATGCCAGGCTTTCACCCTGCTGAATCAGGATCGATGCAAAAGAATGCCGCAAGTCATGGAATCTGACAGAGCGGAGCCCGGCCCGGTCCAGGCACCTATGAAACGTCCTGTTTGCCATTGTGGTGGCCGTCAAGGGCTTTCCATTTGCCGGGGAAAAGACCCACTTCGAAACCGGGCGACCAGCCTTCACAGCTTCCTCGCGCATGGCGTTCTTGTGGGCCTTCAGAACCGTCAGGAGCTGCATCGACATGTCAATTTTTCTGATCCGTTTGTTCTTGGGGTCCGTCAGCCTGTGTCTCGAAAAAGCCTGACGAACTTCAATGAATCGCCCGAAAAAATCAACTGCTCCCCACTCAAGCCCCAACAATTCGCCTAAGCGCATTCCCGTGCGGGCCGCGCACAGGAAAAAGGGATAGTGTCGCGGGTAAAGCTCCTGGACTGTATCGAGTAGCGCCTGGATCTCTTCCTTGTTCAGCGGATTGATGTCGGCTCTTCTGTCTTTCCGGGGAATCAATTTGCTGAGCTTCTGAGCGGGGTTCACCTTGATGATTTCATCATCGATCGCGTGATTGATGATATTCCCGAAATATGCCAGATGCTTCCTTACAGTTGCCCCCGACAACCCCTTCTTTTGTTCCTCGTACAGGTACCGCTTGACATCGGCTCTTGTGATTTCATCGAGTGCTTTACTGCCGAATACCGGCAATATGTGATTCCTGAGCTCGTTCTTGTAGCTTTCCAGGGTGGAGTACTTGATCGCAGTGGCGCCATAACTTTCAAGCCATTGGTTCGCATACTCCTTGAATGTGGGCACCCTCGGCCTCTCATCTTCCGCAACTCCGATATCGCCCAGGGTCAACTTGGCCTCGATCTTCTTCGCCGCCTCGACGGCAAGTTTCTTGTCCCGACCGATCTTCTTCGACTTGCGCTTTCCCTGGTGGTCAATGTAGATCCACCATACCCCCGAGCCTGGATGCTTCTCTCTGACCTTTACACCCATGATAGCCCTTCCCCTTGCTTCTGCGGTTTATGTCGCTCCCTTCCTTCCGTGAACCTGACCAGGAAGCCCAGAACCCGGCATGTCGCCTTTCGAGCTTGCCGCCGGCCCCAGGGCCCCTGGCCGGGACTCCCGGGGGCGTTATTCACTCACTGCTCACCCCACCCTCAGAAAGGGGACCCTCTCTCAGAAGAACTACAAACCGCGTCTCCGCCTTCTCCGCCAGCGTCTGAATCAACTCGCCCATCTGCCGCTGAACGCATTCTTCCTCACCTGCCGTGAGCACTGCCGCCATGTTTCGAATCGGCAACATCGCAGCATCGAAGGCCATCAAAGCCTTCTCCTCCAGGTCCGTCTTGAACGCGTCACGCGCTACCCGGTCCTTCTCGCTCTGGGATCTCACAAAGGCGTCTCGGCGAATCATGCTGTCAACAAGGCATTCACCGCACGCAGAATTGTAAACCCTCGGCACATCCTTCCCGCATCCTAAACAAATCGCCATACGCACCTCCAAACAAAAGTAGCGGGAGTTTGCCAGGCCCAAGTAAAGACCCCCCGGCCCTTACGGATACCGGGACTCCCGCTCATTTGATTGTCGGCACAAATGAAAATACCCATTTCGGTGGGCTCCCGTTACTTGATGTTCGGCGGATTCAGAGTACCATCAGCCACAGGGGATGCAAGGGGAAAATTCAGCGGCTTGCCAAGGGTCCCCCGCCTCAAAAGCCCGACGGGGCGCTCAGCCAGCGTTATCAGGCGTTCGGTTAGAACGGTGGTTCCGCCCTTCTGCTGGCCCAAGGGGGAAAATGTTGAGAAGTCAGAGTTCCTCCGGCTCCGTGGGCCAATTGCCTGAAGTGTGAAGCTCAAGGGTAATTGCTCAACCCCCCCTGTTGAAATCACCCAGCGAGCACAGAGGGCAAGGTCACTCGTCAAGCTTTGAGGCGTTCATCCTCACCCGAATCGTAGCGCGTTTC
>Ga0255341_1001429_pt1 | contig 33771 bp, 26 predicted proteins | sample wastewater_treat_8_FD_192418 | JGI IMG/M metagenome (GOLD analysis project Ga0255341, IMG submission 192418) | Wastewater microbial communities from Lulu Island WWTP, Vancouver, Canada - plant12 | ecosystem: Engineered > WWTP > Wastewater > Unclassified | place: Canada: Vancouver, British... | reverse complement strand
AAACCACATTCTTTTACCACAGGAGTTTGCAAAGGTGAAATCTACTCTGAACGTTATCTTGTATTTGCAAAAGTAAATTCCACTTGAACAAAAATTGGGGTGGATTTTACTTTTGCAATTAAGTCAATTAATATAAAAAATAAAAAAACACACATTAGCACTTGACTATTCTGTGACGAATACTATATAATTAAATTAATTATCGTTATTGAACGGTTCTCTTTTGTTTTCCCGGATAAAAAACAAAAAGACCAAAAAATGATAGGGCTTCAATTTTGAAGCCCTTGATTTTTGTTTTCAAATTGTGAAGCTGCAGTATTTATATATCAAAATGATCAAATCCATATAAGTTGACATAATATTTTACGTGCTGTATAATTATAAAGAAAAGTTACTTCTACATTAAATACGTTATTAATCTTACATTTAGCAGAGCAAAATAACGAACGCTTTAACGGAATTTTGTGATAGATAAATGTAAAAGATTAATCGTATTTAATATTTATACTTTATAAATCTTAAAAAGAACATTTTCAATTTCTAAATTTTATATTTTCTTACAAAACTAGTCTTTATATCTTTTTGTTTTGTTGTTTCCATCAAAAATCTTTAATCTTTTTTACATAGCAAAAAAGCTCTATAGCGGATAATTTACAAGCTTTCAATTGTAGTATTAAAAATAACAAGAAAGGAAAGATACTATGAAAATTCAGAGTAAATTCACACTAATCATTGCTGCAATATCTTTGATGTCAATTTTGACATTGGGTACAATTATCTATTTCAGTTTTAGCAATTCTATAGCCAGTCAAACAGAAGCATCGGCACTTTCATTGGCTGAGAAAGAAAAACATGGAATTACTGAGCTTATTGAAAAAGAAGAAATCCGAACAGACATTTTTGCTGAAAAAGAAAGTTTATTAAGGGTCTTATCTGGAAAGCAAGTATCCGGTGATATTAAGTCCATTAATGAGTTACTTGCCAAATATGTTAAAGATAATCCTACACTGGAAAGCATATCTATTTTTGATAAAAATGCCGTTGTTGTTGCTAATTCAGATCCAAGTCTTATAGGCAAGAGCTTTAGTGATAAAGAATACGCATCAAAAACCCTGTCAACAGGAAAAGCTCAAGTTAGTGGAACATTGATTTCGGATTTAACAGGCAAACCCGTTGTCATGTTTACGCGTCCTGTTATAGATCCTGACAATGACAAAACAATCGGTTTTGTCGGCATCCCGTTATATGTAGAATTTCTAGCCGAACAATTACTTAATGCCAAAATAAACAATTCAAAATCAAGTACTGCTTTTATAATTGATAGATATGGAAACTATATCTATACACCTGATTCTGTAAATTTAGGCAAACCAAATGATATTAAAGAAGTTTCTAATATTGCTGCAAGGCTTCAAAAAGGTGAACATGTACAATCATCCAAAATCACTTATGAATCTGGGGATCAAAAAATGACAGGTGCCTATTCAATAGTTGATAAAACAGACTGGATACTGGTGGTTGCAGCACAAGAAAGTGAGTTTTCGGCCTCACTAACGCAGATAGGTATGTTTTTGATGGTAGCTGAATTTATTATAGTATTATTTGCTTCATTAGCAGGTTTTATTTTTGCGAGAAGAATATCCAAGCCTATAATATGTATATCAGAAAACTTGGATCAATTGGCATTAGGTGATCTTGATGTTGATATTCCAAAAAGTTACCTTAAATACACAGATGAGATAGGCAAATTATCTTTGGCAATGCAAAATATTGTTTCAAGTTTGCATGAAAAATCCCTTGCAGCAGAAAAAATAGCAAACGGTGATTCAAGTGTGGAACAGGTAAGAAAACTTGCTATGGAAGTGAAAGATAGTGCTGATAACGGTAATATGCAAATGGGAGAAATGATTACTGCAATGAATGATATAAACATTAGTTCCGGCAACATTTCTAAGATAATAAAAGTAATTGATGAAATAGCATTCCAGACAAATATTCTGGCTTTGAACGCAGCCGTTGAAGCAGCAAGAGCCGGACAGCACGGAAAAGGGTTCGCTGTAGTGGCAGAGGAAGTAAGAAATCTTGCTGCAAGAAGTGCCAGTGCAGCAAAGGAAACAACCATGCTCATCGAAAGCTCCATAAAGAAAACAACAGATGGTATGAAAATAGCCAATGACACTGCAAATGCTCTCAGTACTATAGTTGATGGAATATCCAAAACATCAGATCTGTTAAATGAAATTGCCAATGCCACAAATGAACAGGCCAGTGCGATATCACAGATAAATACCGGTGTTACTCAAGTATCCCAGGTTACCCAGCACAATTCTGCAATAGCTCAGGAAAGTGCTGCTGCAAGTGAAGAAATATCCGGGCAGGCAGAAGTTCTCAAGTATCTGGTTGGAAATTTCAAACTAAAAAATACATCTAATTATCATAACTCAGGAAAAAGCATGGATGTAATGGACTTAAACACTTTAGGTCAAACGGAAAATAAATCGGAAATAAAAAAAACAAAATCAGGTAAAAACAAATCAAAGTCTTTAGGGCAAAAGTCGGGAATTATCTTAAATGATAATGATTTTGGAAAATACTAAATTTATATTTATTGCAAAGCACTTCATAGAAGATAATTAAAAAATTACTTACCCTTGCAAGTTTGAGTCCTAAAGTAACATGAACTCGAAAACAAGCATATAGGGTAAGTTATTTTTTAACATCCTTATACTAACAGTTTTATTATGCATACAACAGTATAACAGCCACAAATTCCAGAACTTCATCACCTATATTTTCTATTGAATGAGATTCTCCTCCCTTAGTCAAAGATGCATCTCCCGGATTAAGCTCATGCTTTTCACCATTTTCATCAATCAATGCTTTCCCCTTTAAAATGTAATATATTTCCTCTTCATTCACATGTTCATGCCATCCTATTGAACATCCCGGATTGAGGGATATTTTAGCAACAAGTCTTGCCTTACCGTTTATCTCATCCTGTTTCAAAATATGAGTTATTTCTACGGTGCCCTTTCCACCCCTCATTTGTTCCTTTATCTCCTTAACCATTTCACTGCCGCGTCTAATCATAAGATTCGCTTCCTCCTTTAATGTTTTATATTCAAACAATTAATATTTTATATTAAAACAACTAATTTTTAAATATTCTTGAAGTAAGATTAAAATTCTAGTACAATAAATTATTATCGGACCTATCAAATTCTATAAAAGGTGGGATTAACATAAAAAATATATCACCAGCAATTGTTAATATACTTGTTTTTGATGAAATCACAAGACTACAAGGTAGGGACTTACTTTTCAATCCTTTTTACAAAGCCCCTTTAACAACATTATCCTTTGTGACTTATTCAATGGTAGCAAATGTGCCTAATGGCATCTGCAATTTTAAATACAGGCTGACCAACCCATTGAATGAAATTATGCACGAAACTTCCATTAACGCTGTAGAAGTAAAGGATAACACTTTCTTCAATGTATTGATTTGGAATAACCTTCATTTTACCATGCCGGGCGAACACTCCATAACATTTTATCTCGCTGTGGATAACGATTTTGAGCCTGCGGGAAGTACTGTTATTTTAATTGATGCACCAAATCAGGCAAGTGTCTGAAATAAATATATTTAGACAGTGTAAACTGCTTTACAGGTTAATATTCTTTATGGCTCGACATCAAAATTTACCTTGCTGACACCGTCCACCATATCCACATAAAACCATTTATCTGCAATTTCATTTAAATGCTTGTTATGGGTTATTATAATGACCTGTCTTTTGAACATGGTACTTACCTGTTTTAAAAACTCGGCCACCTGTACAATATAATCGTCACTCACATGTTTAGCAGGCTCATCTAGTATAATGGGGCCGTTGATGTTCTTGCTTCCATATTCTATCATAGCAATTCTTATAGCTAGTGATACAACGTCTACAACACCACCGCCCCTTGAATCCTGAGGCCTTGTTTTTATAACCTGATCATTTATTTTTGTAAGCACATAAAACTCGGCTTCAGGCCTGCTTCTTACCTCATTTATTTCTATTTTAAACTCAAGAGAAGAATTAAAAATAAACTGAAGGCAGTTTGTTACAAGAGACTCTATCTGCAGTCTGGATTGCTCCCTGGCATACTCAGAGGCTTTTTTCAAAACAATACCAACTTTCTCTAGCAAATCAATATTATCCAAAATCTTCTGAAGTTGAGCTTCCAATTGCAATTTTCTTTGCTGCAACTGTTCTTCCTTCCCCTTCATGTTGAAAAAAACCCTGCGTATGCTGTCATATTTATTTTTTAATTGTTCAAGCTCTGCTTCATGATCCATTAAGATCAACTCACTTTGTTTAGAATTCAGAATTATTGTCCGTTTTGGATTTTGGCAGCCTTAACGGTATTCTCCATAAGCATTGCTATTGTCATTGGGCCGACTCCCCCAGAAACAGGAGTTATGTAGGAAGCCACCTCGGAAGCTGTTGAAAATTCAACATCACCCACCAATTTCTTAGCTTCCGTTCTGTTGGTTCCAACATCAATTACCACCGCTCCGGGCTTTATAGCACTACCCTTAATCATCTCCGGTCTTCCTACTGCTACTACCAAAATGTCCGCCCTTCTGCATACCTCCTCAAGATCTTTTGTTCTTGAATGGCATATAGTTACTGTGCCGTTTTTAGCCAAAAGCAGCATGGCCTGGGGCTTACCTACAATATTGCTTCTTCCTACAACTACACATTCCTTACCTGCAATGTCTATACCTGTTTCTTCTATAATCTTGATGACGCCAGCTGGAGTACAAGGCATAAAATCTGGATTACCTGTCATTATTTTACCCACATTGACTGGATGGAATGCATCAACATCCTTATCAGGATTTATAGCCATTATGACCTTGTCTTCATTTATTTGCTTGGGAAGAGGAAGCTGCACCAATATTCCGTTTACACTTTTGTCATTATTAAGCTTGTCTATAAGAGTAAGAAGCTCTTCTTCACTTGTATCGGCACCTAATGCATACTCAATCGACTTTATTCCTACTTCCTCACATGCCTTTTTTTTATTGTTTACATAAACCCTTGATGCAGGATCATCGCCTACAATTATAACAACAAGGCATGTCTCAATACCTTTTGCTTTAAGTGACTCAACATCACTTTTAAGATTGTCCTTAACCTTCTTCGCTAAATCTTTTCCGCTGATTACAGTAGCCGCCATATTTCTTTTTTCCTTTCGTTAATATGATAAATTTATATTTTTACTTTAATTTAAATCCGGGTATCCTTAAATACCCATGTATATTGTATTTAATCAATATACTTATGTCAATTTTAAAATCACAATACCATGTGATTTTCTTTAATTAACGTCTTTTTCTCGTTTTGATCTTTACAGCAGGCTTATCAATTTTTGTTCTATTGACTGTTTTATCATTAGGAACAACATTCCTGTTCCCTCTTTTTTTCATTGTCGCCAATTCATTTACCTTTGCTCTTGACTTTCCTTCATTTTTCCCTTTCAATCCTGACCTATCCAAATTCTTTCCAGCTTTTTTGGTCTCTCCAGAAATTAATCTTGCTACACGCCTTGGTCTAATCAGGCAGTTCTTTCCAAAACCGATAAGGTCATCCCTCCCGGCCTTTTTTAATGCCTCATATACCAAGTCATAGTTTTGGGGCTTTCTAAACTGGAGTAATGCCCTCTGCATTGCTTTCTCTTTTGGGCTCTTAGGCACGTACACAGGCTTCATATTCCTTGGATCAAGACCTGTATAGTACATGCAGGTTGAAAGAGTTCCCGGTGTGGGATAAAAATCCTGAACCTGTTCAGGATTGTAGCCTAAATCCCTTAAGTATTCTGCCAGCTCTATGGCAGCTTCAAGATCGCTTCCGGGATGACTGGAAATAAAATATGGAACAAGATATTGCTCCTTTTTTATCTTTTTATTAATCTCATAGAACTTCTTTGTAAATTTGTCATAAACCTTTCTGCCTGGCTTTCCCATTTTTTCAAGAACCCTGTCAACTACATGCTCAGGAGCTACCTTAAGTTGCCCACTGACATGATGTGTACAAAGCTCATTGAAAAACTTATCGTCTTTATCCAGCATAAGATAGTCATATCTCACACCCGATCTTATAAAAACCTTCTTAATTCCGGGAAGCTGCCTTATATCCCTTAATATATCCAAATACTGGCTGTGGTCCACTATTATATTCTTGCACGGCTCCGGGAATAAACATTGTTTCCCTTTACATACACCGCTCTTAACTTGTTTATTGCATGCCTTTATTCTGAAATTGGCAGTAGGTCCTCCAACATCGTGGATGTAGCCCTTAAACCCCGGCAGCCATGTAAGCTTTTTAGCTTCGTTTACAAGGGACGCTTTGCTTCTCATCTGTATTGCCCTTCCTTGATGAAAGTTAAGAGCACAAAAAGAGCATCCCCCATAACATCCGCGATGACTTGTTATGCTGAATTCAACCTCTTCTATGGCAGGTATTCCACCAGCCTCGATATATGACGGATGGTACGTCCTCTCATAAGGAAGAGAATATATCCTGTCCATTGTTTTTGTCTCAATGGGATAAACAGGGGGGTTCTGTATAAGGTACCTGTCACCATGCTTTTGTATAATAGTTTTTCCTGTAATGGCATCCTGCTCATCATATTGCACTTTAAATGCTTCTGCATACTTTCTTTTGTCCTTCAAAACCTCTTCATATGAAGGAACAACAGCAAATTCAGACGAACTTTCCCATTCTTCTTTATTCTCTAAAAAGCTTTTAACTGTTCCGGGTAAATCTTCTTTCCTTGATATATATGCACTTCCCCGAATATTTTTTATCTTATGAACAGGTATTCCCTTATCAAGCATTTCAACTACTTCTAAAATCGGCTTTTCTCCCATGCCGTAAATAAGCAAATCCGCCTTGGAGTCAACAAGAATGGATCTTCTGACCCTGTCATCCCAATAGTCATAGTGGGCAAACCTTCTAAGGCTGGCCTCTAAGCCGCCTATAATGACAGGAACATCCTTCATTACCTGCTTCACTTTATTTGCATACACTATTACTGCCCTGTCAGGCCTTTTCCCCGCTTTACCTCCCGGTGAATAGTCATCATCCGATCTCGGCTTTTTACTGGCAGTATAATGATTTACCATTGAATCAATAACACCTGATGCAATTAATACAGCCAGCTTCGGCTTGCCCATCCTCAGGAAATCTTCAGCATCGTTCCAATCAGGCTGGGCTATTATTCCCACCCTATAGCCTTCACTTTCCAAAATCCGGGTGATAATAGCATGTCCGAAGCTGGGATGATCCACATAGGCATCACCACTTATAAACAAAAAGTCCAGCTCTTCCCAGCCTCTTTCATTCATATCTTTTTTATTAACAGGTAAAAAACTCATATTTTCTCCATCTTTCTATAAACAGCCATATATCTCCAAAAAAGAAGCCTTAATACCATGACATCCCATCCATAATTCTCACCGTATATATTTCTTAATTCATCAATAGTCATATATTTATCAAGCTCTTTATGTTCCTTCCATGCATTAATTTCATCCTCATTAATCCTTATTGATCCATTATTGATTTTATTTAAGATAAAGTTAACGGGCACAGCAATAATATCCAGAAAGCGATCAAACAAGCCCTTTCTCTCGTATAAATCAACTACTACAAGTACCCCTCCAGGCTTTAGTATCTTATCGATTTTAGGAAGGGTCTTTTCCAGAGACAAATGATGCATAGCATCAATGCTTACGATGCAGTCATACTGCTGTTTTTCATCAATAGTATCAAAGTCCTGCACCTTATATGTAATATTGTTGGCATAATGTCTTCTTTTAGCTTCACTTATCATTTTAGGTGAAATATCTATTCCAACAACACTATTCGCCTTTTCTGCAGCCTTTAATGTAAATTCACCGGTACCGCACCCGATATCTAATATACTGTCATTGCCTTTTCCAATTTGTTTTAAGATACTCTTTGAATAAAATCTGGCATGATCCCATTTGTCTTCAAATGCCGCAATCCTATCGAAGCTTTTAATTATTTTATCCTTCATATTATCCTCCAATACATCCTATCCCACAATAACTTTTCCTTCAGGATAAATTTTATCTTTTTGCATATTATTATTTATTGTAAGTGCAATTGCAAATGTAATGGGTCCGACCCTTCCGATGAACATGGTTATCATAATGAGTATTTTGCTCAACAAATGAAGTCTTGATGTGTTCGCAACGGATAGTCCAACCGTACCAAATGCTGATGTAACCTCATATAAAATATTAATAAACTGATTTTGTCCCCTTTCTATTACTAAAACAAGTGCAGTAATAAATATTACCCAACTAACTGCAAGTCCAATAATTGCAATAGCTCTGTTAATTGCATTGTATGAAATACTGCTATTGAATGCAACAGGCCTTGAACCCCTTATCTGTGAAATAATTGCAAAAAGAATTATACTGAAGGTAGTTACTTTAATTCCTCCGGCAGTAGAACCGGAAGCACCTCCAATAAACATTAATATAATAGTTGTAATCTTGGATAATTCTGTCATTTCTTCGAGAGGGAGAGAATTAAAGCCTGCAGTTCTTGAAACTGTGGAATGAAAAAATGAAGCATTTATCTTTTCAAAAAGGCTTAAACCAGCGGTTGTATTTGGATTACTATATTCAAAAAAGAAAAACAGTATTGTACCTAGTATTAATAATACCAAACTAGTTGAAAAAACAATCTTGGTATGTAATAAAAATTGTTTTCTCCTTCTATATTCCAATATATCATCCCAAACTATAAATCCCAGACCACCCATTATTACAAGAAGTGCCATTGTATATAAAACAAAAGGATTTCCATTATAATCTACAAAGCTTTTTTTACTTCCCATTTTATCAAAGCCTGCATTGCAAAAAGCACTTATTGAATGAAAAACTCCCATATAAATGCCACGCAAACCAAACTTAGGTACAAAACTAATTGACAGCAACAAGGCTCCAATTGATTCAACAATTATTGTAATCAATAAAACCCTTTTAAGAAGATTCAATGCACTGTCAAAACTTAATGAATTAAGCGATTCCTGAACAAGCACCCTGCCCTTTAAGCTTATTTTCCTACCTAGAATTACTGAGAAGAACATTGTCAATGTAATTACACCCAATCCTCCAACCTGAATAAGAAACAAAATAACCAACTGTCCGAAAGTAGTCCATTGGGATTGAGTATCCAATAAAATTAGTCCTGTTACACAGGAAGCGGACGTTGAAGTAAATAAAGCCTCTAACAATCCCACACTATTACCATTCCTTGATGCTATTGGAAGGTTTAGAAAAAATGCTCCTAAAACAATCAATAAAATAAAACTAAGAACTATAAGTCTGGTAGGATTCAAATTAATTATTTTTTTATTTTTATATTTGATAGTTAGTTTGATCATTACTAAACCTAATCCCCTTATTACTTCATATTTTTCAAAAAAAACTCCCTTACTTTCCCCTGCTTTTCTTTTGAAGTTGATGCTATAATGCAATCCTCACTTTTTATCATTGTATTTCCATTTGGTATTATAATCTCGTTATCCCTTATTATGGAAATGAAAACGCAGCCTTCGGGAAGTTTTATATCTTTCAACAGCTTGCCGCACATGGCATGATTACTTTTAATATCTATTTCCAACAATACAATCTTGCCTCTTTTCAATTTCATAATAACCTTAAATCCAAAGTCATCAACTTCCTGCTCAATAAGGTCTGTAATTATGGATGTGCTGCTTACCGCAATATCAACACCTAATCGCTCAAAAACAGTTATATTCTTCGGATTATTGACTCTTGCAATAGTTCTTCTTACACCGAAGTTTTTCTTTGCAAGTTGACACGCTATAAGATTGTCTTGATCTTTTCCCGTAACGGCTATGAATATATCAGCGTTAGACAATCCTATCTGTTTAAGCTTACCGATATCGGTACCGTCTCCGTTTATAACAGGAATATTTAACTCGTTGGCAATTTTATGGCATGTTTCAACAATCGGATCAAATACCACAATTTTATGGTTATATGGGAGCAAACTTTTAACAAGGTAATATCCGATTTTACCTCCTCCCACAATCACAATAAACATAGTTAGCCCTCCTAATCAATCTTTTCAGCTATTACCAATAAATCGTCCTTATATACTCTCAAAGAAGGATAAGAAAAAATGAATGTGCCGTTTCTAACGATTCCGAAAATAAAGAGTCCCGATTTCAACTTTATCGAAGAAATCCTTTTCCCTTCATGAATTTCTGCTACTTTTTCCTTTTTAAAAGAAATAAGATTACTTCCAATGTTAAATTTCAATACATCCTTATCATTGAAAACAAAGGATTTAATTACATCTACAGTAACATTTGTCGGACATATGGTATCAAGACCGAATTGATGAAATACACCCTCACGTTCAGGATTAAAAATTCTGGCAAGAACCTTTGGAACATTGAATATTTCTTTTGCAACATGACATACCATAATATTGGTATTATCATCAGGAGTTAGAGCAATCAATACATCAGCTGTTTCAATTCCTGCATTCTTCAAAACGTCCTGATCTATAGGAACACCTGTAACGGTTATTCCATTAAAATTCATACCTAAAGACTTGAATAATTTACTGTCATTGTCAACTATTACTATATCGTGTCCCTCGTCAGACATCATCTGTGCAAATTTTGATCCAACCTTACCGCATCCGATAACTATTATTTGCATATTTGAATCTCCCAACTCTAATAATTATTTTTACTAAAATCACTAAATAAATATATGTAAAATATATTATATGAATTATGAATGAATAAATATAAAAGAGCTACTCAATTATATGCAATATGAACAGCCCCCATAATATTATATATCAATAATATTATTTTTTCAATAGTTTAAATGTTTCTCTTGCTATGGCAAGCTCTTCGTTAGTTGGGATAACCAATGTGGTAATCTTTGAAGTCGGAGCACTTATATTTGTTTCCTTTCCCTTTACTTCGTTCTTATCCCAATCAATATCAATACCCATGTAATCGAGACCGGTGAGAATTTTCCTTCTAACAAGAGGATTATTTTCTCCTATACCTGCAGTAAATACAATCACATCAATGCCATCCATAACTGCAGCATATTCTCCTATATACTTTTTAACTCTGTAACAGAAGATTTCAATCGCTAATGCAGCTCTCTCATTTCCTTCGTTAGCAGCAGCTTCAATATCTCTGAAATCACTGCTTACGCCGGATATTCCAAGAACTCCCGACTTCTTATTCAAATAATCGTTTATATCTTTAACCGACATTTTTTCCTTGCTCATGAGGTAAGAAATAACTGCAGGGTCTATTGTTCCGCATCTTGTTCCCATCGCAAGACCTGCAAGAGGAGTAAATCCCATACTGGTTTCAATTGATTTTCCGTTTTTTACTGCACATACACTTGCACCATTACCAAGATGACATGTGATCATTTTTAATTCTTCAATAGGCTTTCCAAGAATCTCTGCAGCTCTATTTGCAACATATTTATGGGAAGTTCCATGGAATCCATACTTTCTTACTCCATATTTTTCATATATTTCATAAGGTAAAGCATATAGATATGCATGCTTTGGCATGGTCTGATGGAAAGCTGTATCAAAAACCGCTACCATAGGAGTATTAGGCATAACTTCCTTGCACGCCTCAATACCTATAATATTTGGTGGGTTGTGGAGAGGTGCCAGCTCAATGCATTCCCTTAATGCTGCCATAACCTCATCATCAATTATAACCGATTCATGGAATCTTTCTCCGCCGTGAACAACCCTGTGTCCTACCGCAGCTATCTCGGACATTTCTGAAATAACCCCGATATCTTTATCTGTTAAAACATTAAGAACCTGCTGAATAGCAACCTTGTGATTAGCCATATCCTTCTCGATTACTACAGCATCGGTTCCCATCTTTGTGTGTTTAATAAATGAATTTTCAATGCCTATCCTGTCACAGTTGCCCTTTGCCAATACTTTTTCAGTCATGGCATCGATCAATTGATATTTCAATGAAGAGCTTCCAGTATTAATAACTAATATTTTCATTTATATAATCTCCTTATCTAACAATTTTTTTTAAGACTTCCTATTTCTACATGTTCTGTGCTTGAACTGCAGTTATTGCAACAACACCAACAATATCCTCAGCACTACATCCTCTTGACAAATCATTTACTGGTCTTGCCAAGCCCTGTGTTATAGGTCCGTAAGCTTCAGCTTTTGCAAGCCTTTGTGTCAATTTGTATGCTATATTACCAACATTGAGGTCAGGGAATATTAATACATTAGCTTTACCTGCAATTTTACTTCCAGGTGCTTTAGAACTTCCCACTGAAGGAACAATTGCTGCATCTGCCTGCAGTTCTCCGTCAAGTGCTAAATTAGGTGCCTTTTCCTTAGCTAATTCAGTTGCTTTTACCACCTTATCAACCAACTCACTCTTTGCACTTCCATAAGTTGAATATGAAAGCATTGCAACTACTGGCTCAGCCTGAACAAGTGCTTTAAATGATTGTGCCGATGCAATAGCAATTTCCGACAACTCTTCAGCATTAGGATTTTCAACAAGCCCGCTGTCCGAATATACAAAAGTACCTTTTTCACCATACTCGCAGTCAGGAACAACCATAACAAAAAAAGCCGATACAAGCTTTGTTCCAGGTGCTGTCTTCAATATCTGCAGGGCAGGTCTCAATGTATCCGCTGTAGAGTGAATGGCACCGGAAACCATTCCATCCGCTTCTCCCATCTTTACCATCATAACTCCATAGTAAAGGCTATCCTTCATAGTTTCTCTTGCTTTTTCAATGGTCATACCTTTAGCTTTTCTAAGCTCATAAAATGCATTGGCATATTCGTCAAATTTATCAGAATTTAAGGGATCCACTATTCTCGCCTTTGAGATATCCAGATCCCCTGATAATTTTTTTATTTCTTCGGGATTACCCACAAGAACTATATTCGCTATGCCCTTCTCCTGGACTAAAGCTGCCGCTTTTAATGTTCTGATGTCGGAACTTTCAGGTAATACGATTGTTTTAAGATCGGATTTTGCCCTAAGACTTATTTGTTCTAAGAAATTCATTTTTAAACTCCTCTCAATATAAATATGTATATTTTTAGATATATGTTATTATTATCACCAGGTCATAACACCTGATATGACTAGTGTTTTCAGCCATAGATATTATAATATAAATTGTTTATTGTATACAAGATTAATTTCAAAAAATCATTAAGTATCCAATCCCGATTACTATTGGAAAAAAAAATTATCATACCGTATCTATTGATATCACTGGATTATGTTTAGAATATATAATGATTTACAATTAAAAATAATTTTTTTGCAATAATTCTAAAAAAGCCAAAAAAGTGATATTATATTATAATATCACTTTTTTTGGCATAAAAACATATGCTTAATATTTACCAAATTCACCGTTGTCTAACATCGAAATGGTCCTTGGAGATTCTTCCTTATAATCCATGTTTGATTTAAATATATCCAGGTCTCTTTCCTCTTTTTGCTTATTAAAATTGTTTAGTTGTTTTTTTCTGTAATATCATTGAGCATCTTCATGATTTCAGGACTGAGCTCCTTAAATCTGTTGCTCGCTACAGAGCTTACATTTTTCAACTTGAACTTGTTGACAGATTCTTTTAGGAATTTAGCCTGACTGGACAATTCCTCACTTGCAGACGCACTCTCTTCGGATGTAGCTGAATTGGTTTGTACTACTTGTGATACCTGCATAATCCCTTGATTTATCTGTGCAACAGCTGACGCTTGTTCATTGGAAGAAATCGCTATATCATTAACCAAAGAAGCAGCTTTTGTAATATCCCCCACTATCTTATAGAGTGCATCGGCTGTTTCTTTGGCTATTTTCGTACCGTTTTCAGTTCTTTTGATTGTTCCTTCAATCAATTCAGTAGTCTCTTTTGCTGCATTTGCAGACCTTGCAGCAAGATTTCTAACCTCTTCAGCTACCACAGCAAATCCCTTGCCGTGCTGTCCGGCCCTTGCTGCCTCAACTGCTGCGTTCAAAGCAAGAATGTTTGTCTGGAAAGCTATTTCATCAATTACTTTAATAATTCTGGAAATGTTTGAAGAGGAGTTATTGATTTCCTCCATAGCATTTAGCATATCACCCATCTGTGTATTTCCCTGTTCTGCATTGTTTTTAGCAACCTCAGCCAGCTCACTAGCCTGGTTTGCATTCTCTGCATTTATTTTTGTCTGGGTAGATACTTCTTCAAGTGAGGCCGTCAATTCCTCTATTGAGCTTGCCTGCTCAGTAGCTCCCTGTGAAAGCTGCATGCTAGAATCAGATACCTGTTTCGCACCGGCTGCTACCTGTTCTGCAGCATAGTTGATATTACCGAGTACTTCGTTATTTGTATCAATCATTTCTCTGAGCTTTGTACCTAACAGGTCTTTGTCGGATTTTACTTTTACCTGTACTGTCATATCGCCCGAAGCCATCTTTTCTACCACAAAAGCTTGTTCTCTAATATTTTCTATCATTCTATTGAAGGATTCAGCCAATTTACCAACTTCATCCTTTGTATCTACCTTAACATTTACATCTACATCTCCTAGTGCAAGCTTGTCAGCGGCTTCAACCATTTTACTAATAGGTTTACTGATAATTCGGGATATAAATACTCCAAGAACAATAGCTGCGAGTACACCTATAAATATCACAGCAATCATAGTTAAAGAAGCAGTTGAAGCTATTTGCTTATTTTTATCCACTGTTGTTTTAGCATTAACAGAGTTTTCTTCCAGTATATTTTCTAATGAATTTCTCAACGAGTCTCCAGCATCGGCAACGTCAGTAAGAAGTAACTCTTTTGCCTGTTCTTTCTGCCCCGACTGCACAAGCTCAATTACCTTGTTAATCTGAGATTTATAACCTTCCCATATGGGTTTTACTTCATCAAACTGCTTGCGGTCAGCAGCATCGCTAACTGTATCCTCGTACTTGTCAAAATACTCTTCAGTACCTGTAATATGTTCCGATATTTTTCCTATGGCATCATTTTGTTGTTTTTCATCATCAAACAACAACATTTTTGCCGAATTGAACCTCAGCCTCTGGAAATGCAAAGAGGCATTGGCAATATAGTCAATTCCCATTGTATTATCCTCATACATTGATACATCCGCTTCGCTCATACTATTGATGTTTATGAGAGCAACGCCTCCAACTACCCCTGCAATCACTGCAACAAGTAAAAAACTTATAATTAATTTTGCAGATATCCTTAAATCATAAAACCAACGCATTATATAATCCTCCTTGATTTATATTACATTGCTTAATCTATCCATTATTTCTTCTGAAAGCAACTTCTTACAATCCAATATCAACTTAACATCGTTTCCAACTTTACCAATACCCTTAATATACTTATTTCCATTATGATTTAAATCCGGTGGAGCATCAATATCAGCACTCGGAATGGACATCACTTCCGAGACGCTATCTACAATCAGCCCGATAAGTATATTTTCAGCATCGATAACAATTACACAAGTCCTATCATTATACTCTTTAAATTCCTTTTTAAATCTTAGTCTCACATCCATTACAGGGATTATCTTTCCTCGCAAATTTACTATTCCTCGAATATACTCCGGTAATTCAGGTACTTCAGTAATAGGTTGTATCCCTATAATTTCTGTCACATATTTGATCTCAATTCCGTAGTACTCCTTTCCAAGAGTAAATGTTAGAAACTTGTCTTTTTGTGTTTCCTCTTGCTGTACCAACAATTCCTCCATTAACACTTCAGACATTTTTCTTCACCTCCTTATACAATTAAATTAATCCATTTATTTTATCAGTGACTTTTGTCACTGTTGGACCCAATTAACTCAATACATTTTTTCCTTAACACTATAAAAATAAGCTAACCTAAATCCAAAAAAAAGGAAAACAATTACCCAATAGTTTTTTAAATCGAAAATTCTGCACAAATTCAAATGAAGGCATTTGAAAAATTGATGCATAAATCCGATCACTACCCCTTTAGCAATCTTTTTAAGAGAATTAATATGTTTATAAATTTAATATGGATAATTTGGCTCTTTTAAGCTATATAATCAAGAGCCGATCTAAAAAGTGCCAGAAAAACTTTGATTAGTTTTTTCTTTCACACAGAAATGTGAAATGACTTTTATACTATGGAAGATAAACGATATTCTTTCCACGAATTTCATAGAGGAGATTTCTCTTAACAATTTGTATATATTTTATAATTTTGAAGAAATGTATTACAGGTTCATTGCAGCGTTGCATTGACATGTTAATTGCTCCTTTCGTTGTTCACAAAATAATGTACAACCTTTAATACTACTTATGTAGTACAGAGCCTTTTAATTGAATGAGCTAACATTTTAGTTAACGTAACATAGAAACATAATCTAGTTGACTCATAGTTTATAATAATTCTACGTTAAAAACAAAATTCCTTCTTTTTTCTTTAGAATTTTCCAAGGTAATAACCTTTTCACCAAAATTAATATAATTTTATATTATCTCTAAGCCTAAAGCTGACATAAAAGGCAGCAGATTTTGACATAAAATACAAAAGTCATCCAGTGTAATAACTTAAAAAAACGTCAAAAAAGTGATATTACACTATAATATCACTTTTTTGGTACAAAACTATAATTACTTGTCAAATGAGCTTTCATCATTTACTGCAAATGCCGGTTCCTTCCTCTTTATCAGCTCCTCTTCTTCATCCTTCCATAAATTATTGATATATGATATTGCAAATGTTAAAACACTCAATATAAACAGTACAAGTATTTTAGCAATGGTGTCTGACCTTGAAAGGTCAATGAATATAGTTTTTGCTGCTACCAGAACCAGTACCGCTGAACCGAACCATCTGAAAAATGCTTGTTTGCTGTATGCCCCCCATACAAAGAGAATCAGTGAGTATATTCCCCATGTTATTGAATATGTAAGATTAAGATCTATAAATGTTATTTTGTAATTTTCCCAGAGATTATCTATCTGGAAGGTTAAGAGTCCTCCTACAATTATATGGCTTATAATTGCATATGTATTTGTAATGTAATAGTTGAACGAATCGTTGTCTTCCTGTCTATTAAATACATTGAGCTTCACCTTGACTGATATGTAGAAACCAAATACTGCAAGTAATACCCATGCCATTCCTGAGAAGTTCAATATGGGTATGAATGTTCCAAACCAATTGCCAATTGGTGTTACCCATGTTGTCAAGTACCAGTACATTGTTGTTAAAGCCCATATTCCTATGGCTGCTATTTTAAGATAATCCAAATTCTTAATCTGAGCTGTAATTAATACCAATATTGCAATAATCGTCCATAAGTATACTGTGATCATCGGTTTTATATCAAGACCTGTACCAATATCGTTCAATGCTATGAGGATTAGCAGCAATCCTCCAAAGAACTTGCTCATTACTGCTACCGTGAATTTTCTCAGCATTCCATATACAACAAGTGCTGCACCTATATAAACCAATCCGATAGCTCCAAGAATTATTGAGAACGGAGTTGTGCCATCCATTATAATAAGGGACCAAATCCCGAAGATGACTCCGTTTGATATTCCAAGATAAAGGTTAAGACCGTTAAAATTCTTACCATCCTTCCAGGAAGATATCACAAAGCCAATCACATAGAATATGAATGCTGCTGCTGCATATTTGAAGGGAAATTGCCAGTTATCGGGCCTATAATATATGTAATAGGTTGAAAAGAGTATCCATGTAGCTAAGAAGGGAATTAGCCTTAATTCCGACCATTTCTTATTAACGCTGACATAAAAAGCAGCAGAATTTATAACAAGGAGATATAGGAAAAGTGTAAATATGGCACTTTCTGATTTCATAACAAGGGGTGCTATAAGGCCGCCTAAAAGTCCAATATTCATAAGAATCCTAAAGTCAAACTTATAGGAATATACGCTGATTACAAGAGTCACGGCTACCATAAGAAGAAATACAGTCATAGGGCTCCACGTAGAGTAATATATCCCTGCAAAAGCAAAGGTTGTGTACAATAATGAAGTCCCCAAGCCTGTTAAAATTTCGTTTAACGCTGTCTTACCCTTTTGCCCTGCAGTTGCTCCGCCAACTGCGAAACCGATGCCAGCTACAATACCCATCATAATTTTCAGTTGGTTAGATATTAAGCCTTTGTCAACTGCAAACCTAAATAGATAAGAGAATGTGAGGAACATAAATGCTGCACCTAGAAAAGGTTATCCAGTGCTTTTTGAATAAGTTATTCATATATACCATCCTTTCAAATTAGATATGTATATTAAATACGATTAATCTTTTACATTTATCTATCGCAAAATTCCGGTAAAGCGTTCGTTATTTTGCTCTGCTAAATGTAAGATTAATAACGTATTTAATGTAATGAAAAAGATTTTACATCAGCAAATGCAGTTTAATTTCTCTGCATTAACATTACATACTGAATTCACTAAACAATCTGTTTTCCATAATCTAATTATAGATGGATTAAGTAGTTATTCCCAGATATCCCAAGTCATTAATTGCCAGACTAAAGTCATCACCACACATATGACTTTAGTCATATGTGTAAGATCCTGAATTCTCTTACATAATTATATAATACGATTCTTTATAGCATATACAGCCAATTGAGTCCTGTCTTTAAGCTCTGCCTTATCCAGTATCCCTGTTATAATATTTTTAACAGTTCCCTCTGTAATAAAAAGCTCTGCACCTATTTCCCTATTGCTTTTGCCATCAACGATAAGCTTTATTACATCAAGCTCCCTATCTGTAAAATGTATAGGAGTACTATTTTCTCCTGATGGTTTGCTCAGCTCACTATCACTTACTTTTTTTACCACATTGTCAAAAACATCATGGTGTATTATACTCATTCCTTTTGCAACACTTTTTATGGCAAGAATCAGATCCTCCGGATCTGCATCCTTTAACAGATATCCTGCAGCACCGTTTTGTAAGGCATTTTTTATGTTTTCATCATTATTAAAAGTAGTGAGAATTATAACCTTTATGTCGGGATATTTTGACTTTATCAGCTTGGTCCCTTCAATACCGTCACATACCGGCATCATGATGTCCATCAGTACAACATCCGGTTTAAATTCGTCGCATAACCTAAGTGCATCCTCTCCATTTCCTGCTGTAGCTTCAACTTTAATACCGTAATCCTGTTCAATTATAAATTTCAAGCTTTGCCTGAGCATGGCCTGATCGTCAACAATCAATACCTTTATCATACAAACACCTCATAGTAATAAATCTAATGAATATAAGGTATGAATTGAAAGCAATATTAAATTCGATTAATCTTTTACATTTATCTATCGCAAAATCACGTTAAAGCGTTCGTTATTTTGCTCTGCTAAATGTAAGATTAATAACGTATTTAATATATATTCAATCATTCCTTGATCTATTTTATATTAGTTCAGTGGAATTTCTACTCTTAAGTTAAAACCGCTCTCACCGTCAGAGCCATACATTATCTTGCCATTTACAGTTTTCAGCCTCTCTTCCATTCCTGTAAGGCCGAATCCTTTTGTAATTTTACCGCAACCAATACCGTCATCAAGTATAAAAAGTTTAATCATATCTGTATCAAAACGCAAAATAATATTTACATTTTTTGATTTTCCATGTTTTACAGAGTTTGTTAATGCTTCCTGGCATACCCTGTATAATATATCTGAATATCTGCTGATGTCATTAGGTTCGATACCTTCAGAAGTAAAATCTATTTCCACTCCCGACAACCTGAAATCTGAAAACATATTTTTAAGTGATGTTATAATACTGTTGGAATTAAGCATCTCCGGTCTCAAACCGTTTATCGACCTTCTTAATTCCTTTAATCCCTCTTTTGATATTTTTAAGGCTTCCTTAAGCTTATCGCCTGTAGTATCCACATCACTCCTATATGTTATATTAGCTACCTCAAGTATTGAAATCAGCAGGGTCATTGTATGCCCCAGCGTGTCATGTACATCATGGGCAAACCTGTTGCGTTCTTTAGCAATGGCCAGTTCTTCAACAGTTGAAGCATACTTTGCCAACTCATCGTTCATTGCATTAAGCTCTATATTTTTTTCATTAAGCTCATCCATCATGCTTTTGTATATGGTTATGTCGGTAAATGTCAGTGTTTTGGCAATCACTTCCCCATGTTTATCTAAAACCGGATGGAATTTCATATGATAAGTTTTTCTCGATGGCTTAAGTAATGTTATTTCTGTTGAAACTATTGAAGGCTTTAGCCCTTTTATCTCTTCAACAAATTCTGATCTAATTTTCCCTGATGAAATTGCCTCAATCTTTTCAAACACCAAAGCTATATCTACATCTTTCTTTATAGCTTCATCTATGTGAATATTGCTTAAAAAGGCTAGATTCCAATCAATAACCTTATTGTTTATATTAAAAACCACAACAGCATCATTCATCTTTTCAACAATATTTCTTCTTGCTATAGGTACAACATCAAGAAATCTGTATTTAAAAGTTGCTATAGCAATTAAAAGCATTGTAAGTGAAAAACTCACTGGTGTTAGATCATAGTCTAAATTTACAATATGAGTTACAGATAAGAAATTGGAAATAATAGGTATCAGAACCGCCAGTATTAAAACTATTATCTGGACTTTGACATTTCTGGTTTGTTGACTATATTTTCTGGTAAGAGCCAGTATACCTAAAAAAATATATACATAAGTAACAAATACTATAATCCAGAAGTAAATCTCTCTTCCCCCAGAATCATCTATTCTTGACTTAAATATTTTATGATAATCATTTGTCAACACAACCAAATAGTTTATTATGGGTATAGTGGCGGCAGGTATGACGATTTTCTTATTGAAAAATCTTTTATTTTCAACAAAGAGGTTACAGAATACCATCCATCCGAAGCTCAGAAAACATATGGAAAAATAATTGACTTTCATGAAGAATATTTTATTTGGATACTCTTGTACCATAAGCTCAAAGGCATATCCTAATGACCACACAAAAACCAAGACTTGGCAAAAAATGTAGCATATAAAAAGTCCGGACTTCTTTGCCTTAAAAATAAAATACATAACCATTATGAATGACAAAACTGCAGATATGATAGGCAAAATACAACTGGTTGTTAGTAAAAAACGCATTTCAAACTCTCCTGACATAATTAATGTATTGCGTTTTTTTAAATCAGAAACCAGAATTCAGGATTTTAAGAATTTGTCTTTAATTCTGAATCCTGAATTCTATGTTTTAGAATTCTATAGCTTCTCCAACTCTTCTTTTAGTATCTTATTTATTATTTGGGGATTGCCCTTCCCCTTGCTTTCCTTCATACATTGTCCCACAAGGAAGCCTATGGCTTTTTCCTTACCGCTCTTATAATCGGCTACGGACTGGGGATTGGCTTCTAAAACTTTCTTTACAATACCCACCAATGCCCCCTCATCATTAACGACCTCAATACCTTCCTCTTTAACTATCAATTCAGGATCCTTTTGAGTCTCGAACATCTTATCAAAAATCTTTTTGGCAATTGTTCTATTGATTTTTCCTGAGTCAATTAATTTTACAAGCTTTGCCAGATACTCAGCCGGGAAAGGTATATCACTTGGTTCCATTTCCTTTTCCTTCAGTATCCTCATAAGGTCACCCATAATCCAGTTACTTACTGATTTTGCATTATTACTCATCTTAACAGCCTCTTCAAAGAAATCGGCAAAATATTTTGATGAAGTAAGTATGGCTGCATCGTATTCAGGCAATCCAAACTCTTCAATGTACCTTTTTTTCCTTGCCTCAGGAAGCTCAGGCAACGAGGACCTTATCTCATCAATGTAGCTGTCATCAAGAACAATGGGAACAAGATCAGGCTCCGGAAAATACCTGTAGTCATGAGCCTCTTCCTTGCTTCTCATTGCAACACTGACACCTTTATTGTCATCCCAACGCCTTGTTTCCTGTACAATAACTCCTCCATATTCAAGTTCCGTTTTCTGTCTCTTAAACTCACCTTCAATGGCCCTTATGATTGCTTTGAAAGAGTTAAGGTTTTTCATTTCGGTTCTCGTACCGAACTCCTTTTGACCTACAGGTCTTATGGACAGGTTAACATCCGCTCTAAGAGAACCTTCCTGCATTTTGCAATCGGAAACGCCGATGTACTCCAAAATAGCCTTCAATTGTTCCAAATACGCCTTCGCCTCTTCAGCCGACCTGATATCGGGCTCTGAAACTATCTCTATAAGCGGTACGCCGCATCTGTTATAATCAACCAGAGTACCTCTGTCCCATTCGTCATGTATAAGCTTTCCCGCATCTTCTTCTATATGGATTCTTGTAAGACCTATCCTTTTTTGCACTCCGTTTACTTCTATGTCAATATATCCATTTTTACATAATGGAAGGTCATATTGTGAAACCTGATATGCCTTAGGCAGGTCGGGATAAAAATAGTTCTTTCTATCCTGCTTGCTGAAGCGTGCAATCTCGCAATTTGTTGCAAGACCAGCTTTTACTGCATATTCTACAACTTTTTTATTCAAAACAGGCAAAACCCCTGGCATTCCTGTACATATAGGACAGCAATGCGTGTTTTCTTCGCCACCAAACTCAGTTGTACATGAGCAGTATATCTTTGATTTAGTTGAAAGCTCAGCATGAACTTCCAAACCAATTACCAACTCGTAATCCATTGTCATCACCCTTCTTCTGTATTCCTATATTTTCGCCCTCAGCTTATGATATTCGGTATTCTGCTCAAAAGTATATCCAACCCTAATGAGTGTACTTTCATCCAATGGCTTTCCAATAAGCTGCAGACCGATTGGCAGTTTATTAGAATCAAAGCCGCATGGGACCACCAATCCGGGCAATCCGGCAATATTAACAGATACTGTAAAAATATCCCCGAGATACATTTCAAGCGGATCGTCTATCTTCTCTCCAATCTTGTATGCAGTAGACGGTGCTGTAGGCCCTAATACCAAATCATACTTTGAAAAAGCCTCATCAAAACCGTTTTTAATGAGAGTCCTTACTTGAAGGGCTTTTTTATAATAAGCATCATAGTAACCCGAGCTTAGTGCATAGGTGCCCAGCATAATCCTTCTTTTTACCTCAGTTCCAAAGCCTTCGCTCCTTGACTGTTTGTAAAGGTCCAGTAAATCGGTAAATTTTTCTGCCCTGTAGCCATATTTAACCCCGTCATACCTTGCCAGATTGGAGCTTGCCTCTGCTGATGAAATAATATAATAAGCAGGTATTGCATACTCGGTAATAGGCAGTGAAAACTCTTCACACTCTGCACCAAGCTTTTTTAACACTTCAACAGCATTTATAACAGCATTCTTAACTTCGCTGTTTAAGCCTTCTCCATGTAAATATTCCTTTGGTATACCAATCTTCATACCCTTAACATCGTTGATCAATGCCTTTGTAAAATCAGGGTAGCCGGAATTTATTGATGTTGAATCCATAGGGTCATGGCCGCATATAGCATTCATAACAAGGGCACAATCAGTCACATCCTTTGTCAAAGGTCCTATCTGATCCAAAGATGATGCAAATGCAACAAGTCCATACCTTGATATTGATCCATATGTAGGCTTTAGGCCGACAACACCGCAAAATGATGCAGGCTGTCTTATAGAGCCTCCTGTATCCGATCCAAGGGCAAATACTGCCTCACCTGCAGCTACACAGGCCGCAGACCCTCCGCTTGATCCTCCGGGGACTCTTTCCAAATCCCATGGATTGCAAGTCTTTTTAAAATATGAGTTTTCCGTAGACCCACCCATTGCAAACTCATCCAAATTCAACTTTCCTACCAATACTGTATCCGCTTCGTAAAGTTTTTTTGCAACAGTTGCATTATATGGTGGTATAAAGTTATTTAACATATTTGATGCACAGGTGGTTTTTACCCCCTCAGTGCATATATTATCCTTCAATGCCATAGGAATACCGCCAAGCAATGATATGGATTCACCCTTATCAATTTTCTCCTGGACAGCTTTTGCCCTATTTAGAGCTTCATCCTTGCATACAGTAATGTAACTTCCTACTTTTTCTTCAACATTTTGTATTCTATCAAGCACTGATTGGGTAATTTCAACAGCACTTGCTTTTTTATTATTTAGCAAATCCTTCAATTCATGTGCTGTAAGTTCAAATAGTTCCACAATTCTACCTCCCGAATTCAATTTATTATCCTCTATTCAACAACCTTCGGTACCTTAACGCATCCATTCTCCTTTGAAGGTGCATTTGCCAAAAGTTTTTCCCTGTCAAATGATTCTTTAACCTCGTCGTCTCTGAATACATTCTTTAGAGGCATAACATGTGCAGTTGGCTGTATATCTGATGTATCAAGTTCGTTGAGCTTGTCTACATATGAAATAATATTACCCATTTCAGAAGTTAATTTTACTATTTCCGCTTCTGTTAAGTTTAATCTGGCAAGTTGAGCAACATGTTCAATAGTCTCTCTTGTTATCTTCATAAAACTACCTCCATTCATAATGATTATATTAAATGACTATATAAAAATCAATTAAAAATCTTGAAAATATTACTTATCCTATATGTCCGTGAGTAAAATAAATTGCTCTCAAAAAACAAAAAGACATATAATAATATGCCTTTTTTATACAACTCTTATAATATTCTTAACATGTTTTTAAAATATTTTTATACAATTCTTATAATATATATCTTGTATGTAATATACATATATTAAATACGATTAATCTTTTACATTTATCTATCGCAAAATTCCGTTAAAGCGTTCGTTATTTTGCTCTGCTAAATGTAAGATTAATAACGTATTTAATGTAGTATGTAAAAAATTCTACGCTTTACACTTCTCCAGCAAATGATATACAGTGTCTCCTAAATCTGTCAGAGTTGCGTCTTTGTTGACTATTTTTTCTATACCCCCGGGACAGTTGAGCCTGTAAGAACCATCGGGATTTCTTGTTGTAGTGTTTAATATGTAACCGCATTCATCATCATATCTTACAGATATATAGCGTTTTCCTAGTGTAAACTCGCTCCATTCCTTAACCTGCAATTCCTTTATGAGCTCTTTATCGGTAAAAGGATGGACATCTTTGTCAACCTCTATTGTTTGTCTGATAGCTTCACCTAACTGGTGGGGCGGAATTGGACTATCAATATATACAATATTATCCATAGCTCTCCCCTTACCTTCAATATCTTTAGCATAAGGAATTATTATGATGCTGTTATTTCTTCCAAAGAATATACTGGCAAAGCCTGTTTGAACAATCTTATATTTCTTGCTTTTATTTTTACTACCCCCAAATAAAGACTTTTCTTTTTTTACTTTCTCTTTTTTATCTTCTTTTTTATCTTCTTTTTTATCTTCTTTTTTATCTCTATTTATAATCAAATTATTATTATATAACTTACTTTGTTCCACTTCTTTACTTCTATCAGAATTTATGCTCTCACCATATGTCCTATCAACAGGTCTGTTTTGATTAAACATATTTTTATTAAGCATTTCCTGACTATTATCGCTATCAAAACTATTCGACCTTGCCCAAGGGGTAAACTTGTGAGTAGACTGATTTACACTGTCATCCCGGTCCTGGTTTGCTTCCATTGAGAAGCTGCCTGAATAGCCTGTACTTTCAGCAGGAACAAGCCTTTGATTCATTGATGCAATATTGTTAGTTTGTATATAACTACTTTGATTGTCTTCTTTTACAGGTTCATCATCAACGCCAATCCTTCCGAACTTAGGATGATCATATGAATTCAGACCAATGGAAACCTTTTCGCTCTTCTTCTTGAAATAATTGGCAATATCCTGTTTTACATCACTATTAGTTGTACTTGAAGGCTTTTCTTTAAAAGATTTCTTTGGAAGCTCTATTTTTGGCAGTTTGATATTTGATATTTTATTCTTAAGGTCCAAATCTTTAATAAAAACTATTGCCTTGTCCAGTCCAGCTTTTAGTTTAGGATTCTTGTTTATACTCTCCCCAAATTTATCAAAAATCCTTATGTCCAAAAACTTAAATAAAAGACCTAATACAATAGCAACAACAATGATGTCAAAAATTATGAAAATAACAATAGCAACCATAACATACCTCTTTTCAAAATAATCTAATAACTTACAGATAAAATAAACTTTTAAGCATCGTTTTATATTAAATAATTCCACATTTTAGAATCATTTTAATATATCTGATACTTTTTCTCTATATAATAATATTTTATCACAAATTATAAAAAAAGATATCTATATTATTAATAATTTTTTAATATTATTTTAATAAATAATTTATATTTGTTATTTATTTATCATTTCTCTATATATGTTTAGAAGATATATGTTTAGAAGATCAATTATGTATTAACCATGTTCTTTAAGTCTTCCTCCGATATAATTGGAATACCAAGATCCCTCGCCTTTGCCAGCTTGCTTCCTGCATCCTCACCTGCAAGAACGTAGGATGTTTTTTTCGACACACTGCCGGAAACCTTTCCTCCATACATTTGAATAATCTCTGTAGCCTCATCCCTTGTCATAGATGGAAGTGTTCCTGTAAGTACAAAAGTTTTTCCGCTAAAACGGTCATCCTTCTTTTTCTCCAAAGCCTTAGATTTCATATTAACGCCTGAAGCCTTAAATCTGTCTATCAATGAATGAACCTCGTGCCTTCCAAAGAAGCTTAAAATATCCTGCACCATAATATCGCCAAAATCAGGCAGTGCAATCAGTTGATCATACTTTGCATTCATTATGGAGTCCAAATCGGGAAAGTTTGCTGCAAGTACTCTAGCTGTTTGCTTACCCACATTTCTTATTCCAAATCCGGTTATGAGCTTGTCAATATCGTTTTCTTTAGACTTCTCAATAGCTCTTAAAAGATTATCCACCGACTTCTCTTTTCCAACAATCCCTTTATTTATCAATTCTTCTCTATAGCTATTGAGGATATATAAATCTGCAATATCCTTTATATACCCATCCGTCATCAACGCCTCAACAGAGCTTGGTCCTAATCCTTCAATATTCATGGCATCCTTTGATGCAAAGTATATAACTCCTCTAATTGCCTGTGCAACACATTGTGCACCCGTACAGCGTATTTCAACACCGTTTTCCTCCCTTATGGCTGGTGCACCGCATATTGGACAGGTATTGGGTATCACATATCTTTGTGCTTCAGGAGGCCTTTTTTCCGGAATGCTCTTTAAAACCTCGGGAATTATATCACCTGCCTTTTGAATAATCACCGTATCACCTATTCTAATATCCTTCATATCTATGTAATCCTGGTTATGCAACGTAGCCCTTGATACGGTAGTCCCGGCTAATCTAATCGGCTTTAATATGGCAAGAGGCGTGAGCCTTCCGGTACGTCCAACCTGAACCTCAATATTTTCAACAGTGGTTTCTTTCTGTTCAGGCGGATATTTATATGCTACAGCCCATCTGGGAACTTTGCTGGTCATCCCCAGCCTTGCCCTGTCACTAAGGCTGTCAACCTTAACTACTGCTCCATCAATTCCAAAGGGCAAACTCCATCTTGAGTTCCCAATATTTGAAATAGCCTCCCAAACCTCATCTGCTGTTTTGCAAACACAGAAGTCAGGGCTTACATGAAAGCCTTGTGACTTCAGCCAGTTAAGGGACTCTGAATGAGATGCAAACTCTCTGCCCTGACAGATTTCCAGGTTAAATACAAATATATCCAGATTTCTTTCCCTCACAACATATGAATCCAATTGCCTCAAAGTGCCTGCTGCAAGGTTTCTGGCAGTCTGGTATATCTTCCCTCCAACTTCCTCCTGCTTACGGTTAATTTTTTCAAATGTATCATTTGTCATGTAAACCTCACCGCGTACCTCAAGGTAGGGATATTTTTCAGAGATACTTTTGGGAACATTGGGTATTTCCAAAAGATTCTCATAAACCGACTCGCCGATAACACCATCGCCTCTAGTTATTCCCTCAACAAAATTGCCGTCAATGTATCTCAAAACTACCGAAAGCCCATCAATCTTTTTCTCAACAACAAATGTGGGATCGGAAAGCTCCTGTATCATTTTATTTACAAAGCTATAAACATCTTCCTTGCTGAAAACATCCTGCAAACTTACAACAGGTACATCATGCTGTACCTTTCTTAACTCCCTCTTACTGGTTCCACCAACCTTCTGTGTGGGTGAATCTGCAGCTGCAAATTGGGGATACTCCTTTTCAAGCCTTCTAAGCTCTAAAGAAAGTTGATCATATTCGTAATCGGTAATTTCCGGATCATCCTGATTATAATAACGGTCGTTATGATATTCAATAAGTTTTCTAAGCTCTTCTATTTTATTTTTAATTTCCATATATCCAACCCTTCCTTGTATATATTTAATACTGAATGCAACAAAATTATTTTTTGCTCCTTGATGGCTTTGATGATCCTCCTGACTTAATCAGGAACATATATATGGCTAACAGAGAAAGAATCAACCAAAATAACCCCCAAATAACCGAAGGTATATAGGGCCAAATTTTCGCAAGCTGGTCTGCATCACTTCCATTTGCACTTCCTCCTATCATTTGAAGGGGAAATTTCAACTTTACGAGCAATGTGTCGACAAATGTGTCATATACTGCATAAGCCACACTTGAAACGCCTATTATGTCCAATGTCCAGTCTATAACCTTATCATTTTGAATCATATAAATTACTATTACAGCAGCTGCAAATATTATAGAATATAATAATATAAGGCTAAAATCACCATATTTTATAGAAACCGCAAGAAATATGATTGCAATAATGCCGGGAACATATTTTTTTAGAGATGTCTTTTTTAAGAGTAATATAAGCAGTCCAAAGAACAAGCTTCCCAAATACCCGCCGTTCAATATCAAAACTTGAGAAAGCCATCCTTTCGTCTTAACAATTGCATATCCGCTTTCATTAAAACTAATTCTTATTCCATCTATACCATAACCGAAAACAAATGCCATCAATGAATGTCCCAATTCGTGCAGAAATACTGCAAACAGCTTTAATGGCTTAATAATAACAGTATTCCACAGAATAAGAATAAGCGACAAAATAGCCAAGTATCTTCCAATGATTTTCATATACATTTTCCCCATAAAATAATTAAATTTTTATCATTTGCTTTTTTTAATAAACGAGTTAATCATATATATTACAAGAAATATTCCTAGTATTAATCCAATACCGTCAATTATGTTTTTCCAGTCGGAAACTGCAATATAAATCTTAAAATAATACAGCTTCTGCACAAGATAGCATAGCAATATTCCCCCAACAATCCCAACAACAGCTATCTTATTCTTTACAGAAAACTTTTGAACATCAAACACCAGTATAAATATTACTACAATGAGCAAAAAATCTACAGAATTACTAATAAGGTAATTGTACGACCTAAAAATCAATGCCGCAGCAGTAAATAAAACCAGGAGAATCCCCAAAATAATAGGAAGCAGTGATCTGGCTTTTTCTTTAAATTTATCATTTCCGAAGACCAATATATATATGATTACCACTATTATTAGATTTGTCATGTTCTACACCTGTCCAAACATTATATAAATTTACAGTATAAAAATAATGTAATATACTTATCACTTTTAATATACGGTATGATTGTGTTAATGATCTTTTAGGAATCATTAACATCGTTTATTATAATATTATTTTAACACATATGTCATTACTAAATTTATTTTTCTAAAAATTTTATGCTAAAGCTATAAATATAATGCACTATTTACCATAACTCAAACCAAAGCTGCGGGAAATAAAAAAAACTTCCCATAATTCATACATTCCCACTGACTTACGCAGCAGAAAAAACAAATGAACTATAAAAGGAAGTATAAGAGATTTTCTTAAGGAAATTATTACGCACTAAATTAGACTGTTTTACCGTTTTAAAAACTTATGTAAACATTTTAGTGCTTCTAAATAAAGAAATGATTATTACCTTCTTGGTTCGACCAACAATTTTATTGCAGTCCTCTCTTCTCCGTCAATCACAATATCTGTAAAAGCCGGTATGCATATAAGTTCGATTCCAGATGGGGCAACAAAGCCGCGGGCAATTGCGATAGCTTTAACAGCTTGATTTAATGCTCCAGCTCCTATAGCTTGTATTTCTGCGGAACCCTTTTCACGAATAACACCTGCTAAAGCACCAGCAATAGAATTTGGATTAGATTTTGATGAGACTTTTAATACGTCCATACTCGTACCCCCTAAACTTTTTCGTAATTAAAATATTCTACAAAAAAATCTAAAATCCTTTTTTTTAATTCATATTAGACAAATTATTGCTATTTTGTTTCAATTATCGCGGTAATTCTCCTTATACTTGTAGTTTTCCCACTTTTTTCTTCAACATCCAGCAAAACAGCATTAAATGCCACTCTACCTTTTGCAACTTCAAATCTCTGAGGCATACTGGTAAGAAACTTTTTAATTATGATTTCCTTATTAACACCGATAACACCATCACAAGGCCCTGTCATTCCTACATCGGTTATATATCCTGTGCCAAAAGGAAGAATTCGCTCGTCTGCTGTCTGAACATGGGTATGTGTTCCTAATACCGCACTCACCCTTCCGTCCAAATACCATGCCATTGCTGTTTTTTCAGATGTTGCTTCTGCATGAAAATCTACGATAACAGCCTTGACCTCCTTCTTCACTTGCTCTAATACTCTATCGACAGCTTTAAACGGACAGTCTATATTATCCATATATATTCTGCCTAGAAGGTTTACAATAGCCAGTTTTCCATTCTTACCGTTTAGTATGGCATATCCCTTTCCAGGCAAATCCTCAGGATAATTCGCAGGCCTTGCCAGCTTATTATCGCTCTCTATAAAATTTAATATTTCATTTTTTGACCAAGTATGGTTCCCCATGGTTATGCCATCTACTCCACTGTTATACAACTCCTGGGCAATTACATATGTTATTCCGCTTCCCCCTGCAGCATTTTCACCATTCGCAATGCAAAAGTCAATTTGTTCTTCCTTTTTCAATTTGCTTATCATTTCTTTTGCTGCTTTTCTTCCGGGACTTCCGACAATATCACCTATAAACAAAACCTTCAAACCTAATCCTCCATTTCTACATTAAATACGTTATTAATCTTACATTTAGTAGAGCAAAATAACGAACGCTTTACCGGAATTTTGCGATAGATAAATGTAAAAGATTAATCGTATTTAATATACATTTAAAAAATTAACTGGTCCCTAAAGCACAAAAAGCGTGTTTCCACGCTTTTTATGTATATAAATCTTTACTATTTTGCATATTCAATAGCTCTAACTTCTCTTATTACATTCACTTTAATCTGACCCGGATACTCAAGTTCATCCTCAATTTTCTTAACTATCTCTCGAGTCATTAACACCATACCTTCGTCAGAAACATCTTCAGGCTTAACCATAATCCTAACTTCTCTACCTGCTTGAATCGCAAAAGACTTTTCTACTCCATTGAAAGAATTTGCGATTTCTTCAAGTTTTTCCAAACGTTTAATGTATGATTCCAAAGTTTCTCTTCTTGCACCAGGTCTCGCTGCAGAAATTGAATCTGCTGCCTGAACCAGTACCGCTACAATTGAAGTAGCTTCTATATCTCCATGGTGAGATAAAATTGCACTTACTACATCATTATTTTCTTTGTATTTCTTTGCCAAATCAGCTCCAATAGTAACATGTGAGCCTTCGATTTCGTGGTCTACTGCTTTTCCAATATCATGCAGCAACCCCGCTCTTTTCGCAAGAGTAACATCAACACCAAGCTCCGCTGCCATCAATCCTGCTAACTGGGCTACTTCTATAGAATGATTGAGTACATTCTGTCCGTAGCTTGTCCTAAATCTAAGCTTACCTAATAGCTTAATGACCTCAGGATGTAATCCGTGTACTCCCGTTTCAAATGTTGCACGGTCACCTTCCTGACGGATTGTATTCTCAACTTCCTTCTTGGCTTTTTCAACCATTTCTTCTATTCTGGCAGGATGTATTCTTCCATCCAGAATAAGTTTTTCCAATGTTATCCTTGCAACTTCTCTCTTTATCGGATCAAATCCTGATAAGATAACTGCTTCAGGTGTGTCATCGATGATAAGATCAATACCTGTTAATGTTTCAAGTGTCCTGATATTACGACCTTCACGACCGATGATCCTTCCCTTCATTTCATCATTAGGCAGTGGAACTACAGATACTGTGATCTCTGAGACGTGGTCTGCAGCACATTTCTGTATTGAACAGGCAATTATATCCTTTGCCTTCTTATCCGCTTCCTCTTTTGCTTTTGCTTCAATCTCTTTTATAAGAATAGCAGCTTCGTGCCTAACTTCGCTTTCAATATTCTTTAGCAAATAATCCTTTGCTTCTTCAACTGAAAGTCCAGATATCCTCTCCAACTCTTCAATCTGCTTTTTCTGAATCTCAAGAGTTTTATCATGAAGGGACTGAACATCTTTTGTTTTCTTGTTAAGCTGTTCATCCTTCTGCTCAAGGGTTTCCATTTTTCGATCAAGAGTCTCTTCTTTCTGCAAAAGCCTTCTTTCCAGTCTTTGAACCTCATTTCTTCTGTCTCTAATCTCTTTTTCAAGTGTTTCCTTACTCTTATGGATCTCTTCTTTAGCTTCAAGGAGCACTTCTCTTTTTTTACTCTCGGCTTGCTTTACCGCTTCGTTAAGTATCTTAACAGCTTCGTTTTCAGCACCGCCTATTTTTTCCTCAGCTTGTTTTTTTCTATACTTAATTCCCAACTTGAAAAATATGAATGAAGCAATTCCTGCAATTACCAAACCAATTAATAAACCAATTGCTAATTCTTTTATGATACACACCTCCTTGTTATTCAGTTTTCAATGGACAGTTGCTAATGCATAAACATACCCATTAGCACAAACTCATTTTAAACTTTTTTAAAATTTATGTCAAGAATCAATTAATATTTAAGGTATACCCATGTATTTAAAATCATAACAACAATTTCGGTAATAACAGCTCTTACCCCTCTATCCGCCATGAACTACCCTGATGTAATTACTTTACCAGCTCCAGAAATTGCAGCAGAATTTTCAATATTTTCAAAATCATTTGTTTCTATATCTGCAATTGAAAAACATACAACCTTCCAAATCTTTCAAAAGAGTATAAGGTGGCTCTTGATTTAAGATGTTTTTTGAGATAAGATGTTATTTTGATTTGAAATAAGACGGTTCTTAAAATAAAATAGAGGCAGCCATTAGTTTAGGCTACCTCATTCGTCAAAGCTGTTTGGATACAGCTGGCTGCGGATCAAGGATTCGAACCCTGACAGACTGATCCAGAGTCAGTTGTGCTACCATTACACAAATCCGCATCATTCGTGACAAAGGGTATTATAGCACATTAGGAATACCATTGCAATACCTCTTTTCATTTTTTTCATTGATTTTTTGTTACACTTAATTGCAAAAGTAAAATCCACCCCAATTTTTGTTCAAGTGGAATTTACTTTTGCAAATACAAGATAACGTTCAGAGTAGATTTCACCTTTGCAAACTCCTGTGGTAAAAG
>Ga0255341_1001421_pt1 | contig 33835 bp, 11 predicted proteins | sample wastewater_treat_8_FD_192418 | JGI IMG/M metagenome (GOLD analysis project Ga0255341, IMG submission 192418) | Wastewater microbial communities from Lulu Island WWTP, Vancouver, Canada - plant12 | ecosystem: Engineered > WWTP > Wastewater > Unclassified | place: Canada: Vancouver, British... | reverse complement strand
AATCCAAGTAATTCAAATTTTGCAAATTTAGTAATTAGAAACAATTCAAGTGAAGGTGTGAAATTTGCTACTTCAATTGGCCTATGGGTACTCAGTGAAGATTCTATAGTAAATAGTGATTTATTAATGACCGGAGAAAAAATAGATTTAAACGGGCATAAACTCACAATAAATGGAAAATTAATACAAGAAGATGGAGAAATAAACATTAATGGAGGAGAACTGTTAATTAAAGGAGATTACAAGATAGAAGCAAAAAACGGTGGTAATAGTAACGGAAGTTTGAAGATGGTGAAAGAAGAAGACTATGTAAGGGTAGATGGTAATTTTATCACTAAGAGTCTTACAAAACATAATGGATTATTAACAGCAGGAACGCTAGAGATAAAGGGAAATTTTGAACAAAAAAAGCATATAGTGGAGGAGCTACAACAGATAACTTCAAAGCAACAGGAACTCATAGAGTGATATTGTCTGGAGACGGATTGCAGGAAGTTTATATGTATAGCCCAGGTGACTCAAGGTTTTATATTTTGGAAATAAGGAATGAATCCAGTGAAGGTGTAAAATTTACTAGTCCGATTTGTTTTGACAATTACAGAGGAAATAAAAGTGTAGTATCCGAAATAGTATTAGAATCAATGGAATGGAAACTAAATGAGGATACTGAATTTAATAACGATGTTGTTTTACAGGGAAATAAAATAGATTTAAACGGATATAAACTAACTGTGAATGGAAATTTAATACAAGAAAATGGAGAAATAAACATTAATGGAGGAGAACTGTTAGTAAAAGGGGATTACAGGATAGAGACAAAAAACGGTGGTAACAGTAACGGAAGTTTGAAGATGGTGAAAGAGGAAGACTATGTAAGAGTGGGAGGCAATTTTGTCACTAAGAGTCTTACAAAACATGATGGATTATTAACAGCAGGAACATTGGAGATAAAGGGAAATTTTGAACAAAAAGAAGTATATAATGGCAGATACACAAGGGACAACTTCAAGGCAACAGGAACTCATAGGGTGATATTATCTGGATTAGGTGTACAGGAAGTAAGTTTCCAAAACCCTGCTAATTCAAACTTCAACACCCTAGCTATAACTAAGCCGATTGAAACAGGATACAAATTTAGCCAGGTAAACTGGAATGAATTTATAGAAATAAAAAAGGACGTTAATCCACCTTCAGCTCCTACAGACTTGAATTTTGAATCAATAAACTATTCCACAGTCCGTTTATCATGGACAGCTTCTGTAGATGACGTTAGGGTGTCCGGTTACGAAGTATATAGAAATGGTGAATTTGTTGGTACAACATCTTCAGTTTATTATATAGATACAGGACTGAATCCTGATACAAGATATACTTATAAAATAACAGCATTTGATATAGAAGGAAATGTTTCAGAAGCAAGTGTTGAAAAAGTATTTATTACAGATTCGGATACAGAAGCTCCATCAATGCCAACAGGATTAAGGGAAGCTTCAAAGACTGATACAACTATAACTATAGAATGGAACGCATCTACTGATAATGTAGAAGTAAAAGGTTATGATATCTATAGAGATGGCAAAAAGATAGATACGACAGGAAGTCTGATTTATACTGATAAAGTTCTTGAACCAAGCACTACATATTCATATTATATTAAAGCATTTGACACAGCCAACAACTATTCAGAAGCCAGTGCTACAATTAGTATTAAAACAGCTGCGGATAGTTTGAAACCAACTGCACCCTCCAATTTTAAAGTTATCTCAAAGACTGAAACATCGGTTGAATTTTCATGGGAGCCTTCTACCGATAACATTGGAGTTACGGAATATGAGGTCTATAGAGATGGTGAGGCACTTAAGAGAGTACCGGGACTTACATATATTGACAAGGGATTGAGCCCTGATACTACTTATACATATACTGTTAAGGCTCTTGATAAGGAAGGAAATATATCTGATTCAAGTGAAGAATTAATTATAAAGACAAATGCAGATACTCAGGCACCATCGCAACCTGAAAAGCTTGAAATAGCATCAATGACTAGGAACTTGGTTACAATCAAGTGGAATAAGTCCACCGACAATGTCGGAATCCATCATTATGAGATACTAAGAAATGGTGTTGTAATTGATACAACGGAATCGACAGTAACAAGCTATACAGATAAAAACATAGACTTAAATACTACATATATTTATACTGTAAAGGCTTATGATATTTCACAAAATGTATCAGAAGAAAGTAAACCGTTGGAGGCTACTGTAAAACTGCCGTCATCGCCAACCGAAATAACAATGATTGAAGGGCCGTATTCGCTTAAAATAAGCTGGAAGGCTGTAGAACAGGCAGTTGGCTACAATGTATATAAAGGAACTTCTGAAAGCAATATGGAATATTGGACTTATAGATACAATACTGAAGCGGAACTTGGTGATCTTCAAGGCGGAACCACAATTTACTTTAAAGTGACTACGGTTGACAAATGGGGTATTGAAAGTGAACCTTCTGAAATAATAAGCGGAACAACCCTCATTGATACTGAGATACCTGCCATTAAAGAACTTTTACCTGCCGATAATTTCAGAGGAACCGGCAGCATCCAGTTAAAAGCAAAGGCTGTTGACAACTTTAAAATTCAAAAATTTGAGTTTTATTATGCATCTGTTAATGATGACAATTGGAATTTAATTTCAGCTGTAAATGCCGGATATAATTCCAGTGAAGATGTCTATCAAGCAAATGTATATTGGAATACAAAGGAATTAAATGGAGAATATAGAATTAAAGTTGTTTGCAATGACATGTATGGGAATAAGTCTGAGCCGCTTACCCGTAACATAACTATAGACAATACTGCTCCGGATGTGCCGACAGGAGTAGTTGCAAAAATTGAGCAGCATAAAGTTATAATAAGCTGGAATAATGTTTTAACAAGTGATTCGGCAGGCTATTCAGTATACAGGAAATCTTCAGAACAAGGCGATAGTTATAAACTGTTGGGTAAAGTACAGGAACAAGAGTATATAGATGACACTATAAAAGCAGGTGAAACATATTATTATGCAGTTTCAGCATTGGATGATCTTGGTAATGAAAGCGAAAAATCTACTGAAGTAGAGGTTGTTGCATTAACGTATAATCCTGAAGTTACTATAACACCGGAAGTTGTTGCGGCCGGAGAAGAGATAAAAATTACTGCGAAAGGATTCAAGCCTAATGATGATATAGAAATATATATAGATGACAATACATCATATATTGTGAGAGCTAAATCTGACGATATGGGTAACATTAATGCAGTATGGAAGTTTGAAAAAAATGTAACAAATGGAACTCACAGTTTGAAGCTTGTGGGCAAGTCAAGCAATTGTGAGGTTATGGCGTACTTTACTGCAAATGTAGTGTTGCCTGAGCCACCGAAAGGACTTGAAGCAAAAGCAGACCAGCTTGAAGTAACTTTAAGCTGGCAACCGTCGGAATCAAGTAATGTAAAATTCTACAGGGTATATAGAAGCGAAGGTAAAGGAGATTTTGTGATATTAAAGGATAATGTGACAGATGTTACATTTATAGATTTAAGTGTTTCATCTGGTGTCTATTATCAGTACAAAGTTTCTTCTGTTGACATTTATAATAATGAAGGACCTCAAAGTGAATCAGTTAAGGTTGCTGCATTTGCAGATACTGAAAAACCGATTATATTAAGTTTTACAGATTCAAGAAAAGGGGACTTGCTAAAATTAAGTACTGAAATAGAGGACAATATCGGTATAGCCAGCATAAGATACTATTATAAGTATGCAACACAGGAGTGGAAATTTATTAAAATTATCACAGGTATACCAGATAAAACTAAAAAATATACAGCAATCTATGATTGGGATACATCTCAACTGGAAGACGGAGTTTATGAAGTTAAGGTTGTTGCCTACGACAATTCAGACAATTCCAGCGATGAAGTTTTAAAACAGATTAAAATTAGAAATACTCTTCCATTATCTCCTGATGTAATCACAGTGACATCGGGGCAGCTTGCTATTGATGTGAAATGGTCAGAAGTGACGGACGAGGAATTAAAAGAGTACAAGCTCTACAGAAAAGAGGATAACGGTGAATTTAAGCTTGTACATAGAACTGCACAAAGAGAATATCAGGATACTAAAGTCAAATCCGGTGTTACATATATATATAAAGTTTGTACAGTCGATAATTATGGGCATGAAAGCCTTGGAAAAATAAGTTCGCCTGTTTTAGCACTTTCCGATACAACTCCACCAGTTATCACAAAAGTTGTACCTGTAGAAGGAAGCAGAATTAGTGGAATAGTAACAATGAGTGCAATTGTCACAGACAACGTTTCTGTGGCAGAAGCGGAGTTCTTCTACTCAGTCGATTTGGGCGGCACTAAGAATTGGGTAAGCATAGGAAAAGCTGATACAGTTAATTGGGATACACGTATAGTAAACAATGGTGAATGCAAAATAAAAGTAATTGCAAAGGATTTAGCGGGCAACAGTTCAGAATACATTACATCATACTTAGTAGATAATACAACGCCTGAAAATAATATAATTCCTATTGAAATAGAAAAGTTTGAACCTTCTGAAGGAAGCGTAATACGTGGCAATGAAAATATATCTGTAAAAGTTTCTAATAATATACAAGTTAAGTCTTTTACCCTTTTGTATAGAATGGTAAATGATTTAAATTCTCCAATAGATAGTGGAGAGTGGTCTGTCATATCATCTGTTTATGAACCGAAAAACAATAATGTAGTATTTACATGGGATACTGCTTTATTAAATGCTGACAAAACAAGAGTTTATCCCGACGGAAATTATCAGATAAAAGTTATTGTCACAGATCTTTCAGGTAATCAGTCTGAAAAAACACGCTCCTATGCTGTTGCAAATAATCCTCCTTCCGCACCGGAGGAAATATGGGTAAGTGCAGGAGAGTGGGAATTGACTGTTGGATGGTCTCCGGTATTAAGTGCTGATTTTCATCATTATGTTTTGTATAGGAAGCAAGGGAAAGATGGAGAATGGGAAAAGATTGTAAAACAAACCACATCAAATGTTTACATAGATAAAATGAGGAACCCTACATTTGAGTATTACTACAGGATATCCGTTGTTAATGACATAGGTATTGAAAGCGAACCAAGTCGTGATTATTCAAAAGATGCTCAAATTAATGAATATATCAAAACACGTTCGCTGCAGCAAACTTCTAAGCCTGTAATACTTAATATGAAGCCTACTGAACTTTCAAGGTCCAACAAAGCTTTCGATTTAGAGGTAACGGTTGCTGATAAAGTGGGCGTATACATGGTATATGAGTACTCTTATATAGGAAACAATGCTTCTAATAAGCTTACAGGAAATGAAAAATGGCACAATATTGGTGAAGACCTTTCTCCTGTGTATAAAATTGAGAGTATGGAAGATTGGTTTGAAGAGTATATTGAAACTGGTGTAATTCCTGAGAACTATAATTATGAAGGTGCATATACTTCAAAAATCTCATGGGATGTTAATTCACTTTCACCAGGTGTTTATGCTGTGCGTGCAACAGCCATTAATAAAGGAAACAAAGAGAGCAGTCTTGTAAAGAAAGTGATAGTGGATAGTACACCCCCATTGCCAGCATCAGATCTTATTGCAGAAGACCCTCAAATAGGAGGAGAGATCCATCTTAAATGGAACAATAGTTTATCAGAAGATTTAGATCACTATGATATTTACAGATCTGAGAAAAGCGGCGAAGATTTTGTCATCATATATTCCAGTAAAACACAGGTATATAGGGACTCAAATCTTACAAACGGTAAAACATATTATTATGTTATAAAAGCGGTAGATACTGCCGGAAATGAGAGTGTTTGGTCAAACCAGGCATCTGCCATGCCATCTGCTGTTAGTGATTTGACTGTAACAGATATAATGTTTGATTCGGAAGTGCCGGCTTACGGAAGGGAAGCACAGCTTAATGCGGCAGTTGAGAACTTGGGATATGCGAAAGCAAGTGGAAAAGTACAGTTTTATATTTTAAATAGTGAAAACGCATGGGTAGATATAGGTAGTACCAATGTTGAAGTTGCAAGCTTTTCATCAGGTAAAGCAAAAATTAAATATTTGATACCAGGTGAGGCGGACAAGACTTTAAAAGTTAAAGCTGTTGTAACAACAGATATAACTACAGAGGACATTGACCTGAATAATAACTCAATAGAAGATGAATTTAGATTAAATCAACCTCCAATAGCAAAAATTGAAATGCCCACATTAGTTAATTCAGGAGAAACCATAAGCCTATATGGAACTCAAGGAAATCAAGGGCAGTTATCATATGATTCTGATGGAACAATAGTTTTATATAAATGGAGTCTAGGTGACGGTACAGTTAAAGAAGGAGCAAGAATCAATTATGTCTATCAGTTACCGGGAGAATATAATGTAACACTTACGGTGAGGGATAATGATGGTGCAGAATCAAGCACAAAGCTTAAAGTTACTGTAACCGATAACCGTCCGGATTTGGTTGTATCTGATATAGTATGGACTCCATCCGATCCTGTTGAAAATGACGAGGTGAAAATAACTGCATTTATTGGTAATAACGGGAAAGGTGCAAGCAAGCAGGGATTTCTTGTTGGCTTCTACATAGACAACCAGTATATGGGATATACTCGTATAGACAAAAGCATAAATGTGGGTGAAAACTTCCATGTACAGTTTAGTTGGTCTGGAAAGTCCGGAGTACATGTACTCAAAGTGGTTGCCAATGATTTACTGGACAACTTAAAAGAAATAGACAAGAAAAACAATTCCAAAACAGTGGCATTGTCAACAAAGCAGGTGTATTTCCCTGATGTAACTGTAGACAATATAAGATGCTCAACGGATAAAATCGATGTAGATAGCCAATCACCTTTTGGCTATATTGCGACAATTAAAAATATAGGTGATGCTAAAGCAGAAAAATTCCTTGTGTCTCTTTATATTGACGGTATATGGGTGGCAAAGCAAAATATAAATATGCTAGAACCTGGACAAAGCAGGGATCTGACATTTTTTACTAGACCTATGCCCGGAAAACATAAAATAACAGTTAAAGTAGATGACCCAGGTCCGGCGTTGATAGAATTAGTTTCAGATAATAACCAAATGACTACTTATACCCATGAGTTTAATGTCATATATCCGGAATTAGAATTAACCCCTGTTACATGGATGCCTCAAGAGACAACCCTAACGGAGGGAACTTCTCTAACATTTGAAACAAAGGTTAAGAATGTTAGTAATATAAACATAACAAATGAGTTCAAAGTGAACTTTATCGTAGATGGGCAACTTGTAAAAAGCATTGCAATAGAGAAGCTTGATGCAGGTGAGTCAATAGATGTAAGAACACGTTGGACAGCACAGCCTGGAGCACATAAAGTTAAAGTAGTAGTTGATGATGAAGGCTCTGTAACGAGTGATAAAGAGGAAGTTTTTGCGGAAGCGGATATACCGAAACTTAGAATAATATATCCTGACTTAAATATAAGTGATGTACAGTGGTCACCTCTTAATTTCAAGTATGGGCAGAAAAATACCTTTGTTGTTAGAGTAAGTAATCAGAGCGTAACTTCAATATTTAAGAGATTTCATGTGGGATTGTATGTGGATGGAAAGCAAGTAGCAGGAAGTCCAATAAATGGTTTGAGAGGGCATAGTACTGCTATTGTGGGATTAAGCTGGTTACCTTCATCAATAGGAAATCATGAAGTAAAAATAGTAGTGGATAGTATGAATGAGTTAATACAGGAGCCGAAAGCTGAAAATGTAACTCGTATATGGGAAAGAGAAATTAATGTGGAGGATTCGCTGGTATTTGAAGCACATCCGAATAAAGATGATCATGATGAGTATTATTCTGCTTTACTTTACTGTTCTTCAAATCAGTATATACCTATAAGCGTGACGGCTAGAAAAGCAAGTAATATGAATAAACCATTGGGTCCTGAAAGTGGAATATCTGCAAGGTATATTTTACAAAAAGGAACTTCTATAGTACATTCAGGTGAAATAGGTTTTGATTATCAAACAAAGACATTTATGGGAAAGATTCCTATTGGTGTCTTAGAAACAGGAATATATATTCTAAATATTGAAGCAGGAGATGGAAGTGAAAGCACTTCTTTTACAAGCAACATAATGATTGTAGAGGATGCCATTGCAAGAGTTGAAACTGATAAACCGACTTATCAGATAGGCGATACTGTTCATATATCGGGATACTTTACTTTTAAAGATGGCACACCTATGGTAAACGAACAGGTGGTGATTGATCTACAGTTAGAACCTTTACTTGAAACCCCTATGTATGTGACAGATAGTTTTGGTAAGAAATTTGCTGCCCAATGGCATGCTGAACATATACGGTTTGTAAATACAGATGCAAACGGTCGTTTTGAATATCAATTTAGACCAGTTGTTGGAGAGGCTGGAAAGTGGCATGTAAAAGCATATGCAAGACAGAGACTGTTGGGAAATGGAGCTTCCGGCTCATTTGAAGTATGGGGAATGGAGGCATCGCCTTCTAAACTTTCTCTTACTGCATCAAAAAACTCTCAGTTTTCTAAGGTAATAACATTAAGGAATGCATCTTATGCAGGTGATTTGAGCCTCACAAGTGTTAATGCTATATTGAAAAATCAAACTCCTGACAGTAAAGTAAGAGCTACACTTGATATTTCAGGACTTAAGAAGATACTTGCTCCAGGAGAATCGACTTCTGTGACGGTTAATTTTGTTGCTCCTCTTGATTGTGCTGATACTGCATTATTTGTTGTGAACTTTAGCAGTGCAGAAGGAGCATCAGCTAGTACGGAGATTAATCTCAATTTAAGACCGGCAACTCCATTGCCGATAACAGACCCTAAAGGATTTGAAGTCGGATTACATCCCGGAGATACGGTTACAAGAAAATTAAAACTTACAAATAAAGGCTTGGGCAGAATGACTGGAATTAGGCTGGAACAGCCGGAAAATATTCCTTGGATAAAAGCTGTTAACTTGGGAAAAGATACACTTACTCCAGGTGAATCAACTGGTTTCGAAGTAATTGTGAGCCCTTCTAAGGACATTCCTTTAGGACTATATCAGGATAAGATAACTGTTACCGACGGAAAGTTCAAGGCAGTGGTTACGGTTGCAGTAGAAGTATCAAGTGCTGAAAGCGGAAACCTGGCCTTTCTTGTAATGGACGATGCAGGACTACGAGTATCGGGTGCTGAAGTATATCTGACTGGGAAAGATCCTTATATTCAATTGAAGAATGGAGAGCAAGTAACATATTATCAAAACTTTTATGGGTGTACAGATGCAAATGGAATGGTTACTTTTGAAGAAAAACCTCTTGGTGAATATACTTACACCATTATGGCAAGAGGAAGAATTACTGTTACGGGCACTGCAGACATAATGCCTAAAACAAAGGCACCACTGTTAGAGGTTGTGATGGAAAATCAGCCTGTTCAGATTGAGTGGACCGTTGTGCCTACTACTATACAGGATAAGTATGATATAAAACTTGAATTAACCTTTGGAGCCAATATACCAAAGCCCAAATTCGGTTATGTTCCTTCATGGGTGAATATACCTAAACAAGTAAGCGAACCTATGATTGTAGAAGCAACAGTAGTAAACACAGGACTTGTAGCAATAAGTGATGTAGTAGCATCAGTAGTTCGTGATGCCTCTGAAGATACTGGAATTAGTGTGGTAGGAGGGGGATACATAGGTGAAATACCAGCTCATGGATCTGCAAAAATAAAGCTTATGATACAACCAGGGTACTATAATTTTAAATCCCAGGGGAATTATATTCAGATTCAGGGTAACTTTGTAAGCTTTGATCCTGATACGGGGTTACCAATAGATCCACCTGAGCAAGTATATGGAAAAATATCACTATCTAATCCAAGTGATAGAAAAGTAACGGTAGAGGTAAAAAATCCTGATGGGACAAGGGAGACAATGGAAACTCTACTTCCTGAGGAAAGTGAACAAACAGGTGAAGTTGATTATCTAATAGATCTAAATCGTCAAAAACCCGTACCAAAGCCAGGAGGGGAATCGCAAGGAGCTTATGAGATCATAACGCTAAAGCTTGACCAGACTGCAACAATAGAAAGACAGGCATTCAATGCTACTTTAAAAGTGGCAAACGGCTATGAAAACTATACATTGCAAAATATGTCTGTAAGAGTAGTAATAAATGATTCTGATGGAAAGGATGTAACTGATAAGATATTTATTATACCTATGGGATTACGTGGAATGGGAAATCTTGACGGTTCAGAGTCTCTTTCAGCAGGTAGCCAATTGATAGCAAATTGGCAGTTCGTACCTGGAGATGGTCTTGGAGGAACAGAACCTGAAGGAAAGCTATATTATGCCAAGGCAGTTATTTCCTATTACATAAATGGACGTTATATTGAGACACAAACACAATCGGAAGAGATAACAATATATCCTCAGCCCAAAATAAAGCTCAATTATTATGTGCCTCACAAAATAACTGCAAATCAGCCGTTTAGGTTGGGAGTTATAGCAGAAAACATTGGAGATGGAGCTGCTAATAATCTTGTAATAGATTCAGGTCAACTTGAAATAAAATCAAATCTAGCTGGATTGTTGACTAGATTTGAAATAATTGGCACTTCTTTTGGAAGCAATACAGACAATACTTTTAGACTTAACTTTGGTAAAATTGAAGCTCATAGTCAGGTGAGCGGTTATTGGCTTGTAAAATGGATTATGCCTGATGAAGGTGAAGACTCAGAACCTTTGGAAGGGGAATTTACCGATTTTAAAGCAACACTTCATCACCAGGATTACAATGGTGTTGAGCTTAATCCTCTTATTGTTGGAGTAACAACTTCAATAATAGGTAAAGACAATCTTTTTGCAAAAGACAATGAGCCTGATAATGCATGGACACTTATAGATGAAGACGATACTGGAGTACCTGATTATTTGATAAACTTTAAAACAGGTATGAAGCTGCCTGTATATGTGCCATATAACTTAAAGGTGAATAAGCAGCCGGGTAATGACATAAAAACTCTTGAGTTTGAGGTGCCGGCATTAGATAATGATCCCAATAGTCCGGATTCACCCAGATACCATGTACTAATGCTTAAAGATACTTATGAAAATGCCAATATAAGATCAGTAATTAGGGAGCCTTATACTGATAAAATTCCGCAAGCATACCTCAGCATGAACAATTTTTGGAAAGATTATGGCAATATTTATATAGTGGATGAAATACCGATAGGATCTGTAAAACCGGATGGTTATGCAAGGGAACAGGGAAGATATTACTATAAGTCAAACTATACTGTTGACTTTAACTCAGGTGCAGTCATTAAAACTGTTGAGTACTCACAGTATTATGAAATCTTAGATGGTAAAGTGAAACAGATACCTGTATATTATGATATAGGTCATTATCCTGATGAAGGTTGCACAGTAATCGTAAGAGCAGAGGTTTATAATAGTGGTACTTCAGTAGAAAAAGGAAAAGTAGTTTTCTTTGCAAAAAGGGAAGGTAGCAGCGAAGAGATCAAAATTGGTGAAGCTGTTTATAACGGTTTGAATCCTCTATGTTCAAAATTTGTATATGTTAATTGGTTACCGCAAAAAGGGGGATCTTACCAACTCATTGCACGAATAGACGGAGAAAATTCGCAGGATACTATGGCGATGAAAGCTGCAAGGGTAAATTACAGGCCATATGCTGATGCAGGGGTAGACTTTTCAGTAGACGTGTTAAAACCGGCTAGATTTGACGGTTCACGCTCATATGATAAAGATGGCTATATTCAAAACTTTATATGGGAGTTTGGAGATGGAGAAAGTGCATATGGTGTATGTCCTGAGTATATTTATAAACATTCCGGTACATATAAAGTAAAATTAACGGTTATAGATAATAATGGTTCAGAAAGTACATCTGAAATGCAAATAACCGTTAACGAAACTCGTCCTGATTTAAGAGTGATAGATATTAAGCTAGATGATAATTCACCTGTTGAAGGACAGAAGCTGACTGTAACTGGATCAGTATACAACGGAGGATATTCTGAGACAAATGCTCCTTTCTTAGTAAGCTTATATATGGATAATAAATACCAGTATTATGTCAAAGTTGAGGATAATATTAAGCCCGGTGAAACAAAAGAAGTGTGTTTTGAATTGACAAATACAGTGGGTAACCATATGTTTACCATTGTAGCCAATGATTTTGGACATCCTGTTGATGAGGCTGATTTTGAAAATAATCAAAAGAGCTTGGTCGTTGGTACAACATCTACCTATTTCCCTGATTTGGCGATTTCTGAAATTATATGGAATACAGGTGAATACACTGATGTTGAATGGAATGAAGAAGTAAATGTTACAGCAAAAATAGAAAACAATGGTTCAGCATCGGCAGAAAACTTCCAAGTTGCTTTTCTGGTTGACGGGGAATTGAAAAAGATTCAAAATATTTCTACACTCTCGAATGTAGCAGGAGAAAATACAATTAAGGTAACAATGGGATGGAATGTGAAGAGTGAAGGAAGGCATAAAATTCAGTTTATAGCTGATGGCCCCATACCTCGATTAATTGAACCGGATAAAAGCAACAATAGTAAAGAAATAATTTCTTCTGAAATAAAATTAAGATATCCTGATTTAAGACTGGATAAATTGTCCATTACACCTGATACCGGTAGTATAATGCCTGGTCAGCCTGTGGCTATAACCGTTGAGGTTGCCAATGATGACTATGCAAATTGCAATAAAAAATTTATTATTAGCTTTTATGCTGATGATGTTTATATTGGAGAAAAAGAGGTTAATGGGCTGAAAAAGGCAGAAAAGCAAATCGTTTCTTATGTCTGGAACAGACCAGCAAATGGAGTAAAGGTATTAAAGGCTATTGTGAATGAAAACAATGAAATAATTGAAAAAGCTAAACCAGTTAGTATTATTCCTGCACCAATAGATGAATCTGAATATATTTACAGTATTGAAAATAGTACATCTTCAGCAAAAGAAAACAATGTTGTAACTTTAAAGCTTAAAAACTCCTTGAAGGTGTATCTACCAGATTTGGTAGTTGAGAGCATAGAAAGTGTACCGGTTACAGGTGAAGCGAGATATAATGATACAATAACTACTGCGATAAGAATAAGAAACAATGGTAATGCTTCGATAAGTTCAACTTTCACAACAGTTCTGTATGTAAATCAAAGAAAAGTAGGCAGTTTTGAAACAAAATCATTGGCTCCGGGACAGGCATATACCGGAACAGTTGAATGGAAGGCAGAGTTTATGCCAACAGCTCCCAACTACATATTAAGTGTATATGCTGATGCATACAACAGTATAAATATTGCAGACAGGCAGCATGCAAAGCTTACAACGGAATATAAGGTTAAAGGAGAAATGTTACTGGATGTTTGTAGTTTGAATCAGGTATACACACTTGTTGAAAAGCCTTTGCTTGATTTGGAAGTTACTTCTACTGATGAACCCTCATATCCGCAGGGAACTGATGATGGAGTAAACTGTGAAGTAGTTCTTTATAAAGGCGATATTGAGGATGTAGTATCTTCCGAGAATGAAGTAATCAGAAAAGATATGATATATAATTCAGTATCGGGCAAATTTGAACTTTTATTGGATTTATCAGGTATAGAGAGTGGTTTAACTACCGGCACTTATACCCTTGGATTTACAGCTTATAAAGATGGAGAGCTGAAAACTGAATATAGAGAGATACAGCTTGTGGAGGATTATATAGTTACTGTAAAGACCTCCAAACAGACTTATGGAGTTGGCGAGCCGATAGAAATATCGGGAACGGTTACACAATCAGATGGGGTCACACCTATCGGCAACGTTGATACAACGATAACTATTATTGGTGAAAAGGAATGGGAAATATACCTAAAAACAGATGAAAGTGGAAGTTTTAAAACATCATTAGAACTGGAAGAAGGTTTTGGAGGAGCTTATTCACTTACTGCTGCTGCAAAGGTAAATGGAGCTTCCAAGAAGAGTGAGGCAGTAATATTCTATGTCGAAGGAATCCATATAGGAATAAGCAAATATACAGAAGTTACTGCAGGATATGATGCAAGTATACCTGTAACTATCACTAATGTCGGAGTACTTCCTGTTACTGGTATAACTATTGATACAATATGGGATGATGTGGAAGGAGTAACTGCAGAATTTAACGCAGAAATACCTGATGAATTGGCTGTAGGAGAAACCATAAGTGTTGAGCTGCATATTCATGCCAATGAGGATGTTACTCCCGGAATGAAACACTTAACATTAAGGCTAAACTGTTCTGAAGGCTATGAAAGTACTGTAAATACGGAAGTTAATATAAATGCTGCATACCCTGATTATAGTGTTACAGTAATTGGAGGAACCACAAAAGTACAAAAAGATATTATTTACACTTCTGTAAGAAAGAATGAAGTGGTTACACAAGTTATACAGGTGAGAAATACAGGTACGGCACCAATTAAGAATTTGAAGGTGGAACCGCCTGCTAAACTGCCATGGGTACATTTAACACTGGCAGGAACGGATATTATTAAGCCATTAAGAAATGGATTGCTCGATAATGGTGACAATTTAAAAGCGACAATCGCTGTCAACATTGCACCTACAGAGTTTGTAACAGCAGGAGAGTATGAGGATGAAATAATACTTACTTCAAATGCGGGTGTGTACAAGGTTCCGATCAAGGTGGTTGTCGGTGAATCTAATGTTGGAACAGTGGTAATACAATTACTTGATGAAGATTCCATACCTGTAAAAGATGCAAAGCTGGAGCTTATCGGTCCTTTAGCAGAGGCAGGTGTACAATCGGTTGAACCTAAGACTTATAAAGGGCAATTGATGGATGTATCAACCTTTATTTTCGAAAACATTCCGGCAGGTACATATAAAATGCACGCTGAGGCTGACGGTTATAAGACTCTTGAGATGAGTATTGAAGTTGCAGCTGTTGTAGATTTGGTTCCGCAGAAAGTATATCTTGAAGTAGTACCGTATGAGTTTAATTGGAGATTTGTTTCTGAAATTGAAGAAAACAATATGAAGGTAGATGTCGGAGATAATGAAGAAGGTGTTTGGGTTGCCGGTGAACCTGTAAAAACAGATAAACCTAGGATTGCTACAAACTTCCCAGGCTGTGAAATTTTTGTACCTTATATGGCTGTCACTGCCGGACAGTTGATTTCCATAAAGAATACATCGGTTAACAGAAGGCTTTTTGATGTTCAGGCTACGATACGTGATCCAAATGGAATTTTACCTAAAGGGGCAATAACATTAAGTGTTGGAAATACAACAGTTTCTGATTCGACTATTAATATGGGTATTCTCGATCCTGAAATGGTTAAAGACTTGAGAATAAGTGTAGATAGAGCTAAGATAGAAAATATTGGCTTTTACAAATATTCTAAATATTTCGTAATTAGCTTTACAGGAACAATAACGAATACTTTTGGTAGAAAGGAAACAATAGTCACAGAAATACCCTGTAGGATTTACTACAGCCCTGAGGGAGAAGAAATTGATCCGTTTGTAATGAACAATAAGGTTTCTGCTGCATTTAAAGCAGCTTCAAGGCAATATGATAGCTATGAACAAAGTTGGTTGTACAGTTTGAGTTTCCTTCAGTATGCCATTAACTATAATCGGACATATTCCGAAGATGATGAGTCTTTTACTTTCAAACAGAATATTATGACTACTGATGAGATAAAGACTCTTAATTTCAGCCTGAAGAATCCCTATAGTTATAAATCAATGGATGATGTAAGATTTGAGATAATCATTACCGACAAGCCTCTTGATGAAAATAACAATTTGCAGCCTGGAACAAGGTACTTGACAGATGATTTTGTTATAGATTCAGAATATGAATTAGATGATGGAACTACAATCAATATTCCTAAAATTGGCCCTGGTGAAAAGAAAGATATATCGTTAAAAATCAAGTTAGCTAGCGTTAACGATTCTCAATCATACGGAACGAGGTATGTATATTTAAAACACTCATTTTACATTGATGGAGTAAAGAGAGAAGAAATTACTGATGTTTATGAAATAAGTGTTGAGAAAAGGCCGAAGTTATTTATAGGCTATGAACTTAAGCCGTTGACAGAGGGCTATTATGAGTTGACTGCTAAAGTAACAAACACAAAGGATGGTGGAATGGCTTATAATGTGACTATAGATCAGCCATATATACCTGGTTGCATAATTGAAACTATAGGCACAAAACTCAAAGGTTACCAGTGCCACGATGAAGAAGATCTTACTAATTCAGACTACATGTTTACTGTTGATGAAGATTGGAATACGTCAAGAAATAAACTTGAATTTGGAGATGTACCTCCTAACGCAACAGTAGTGGGAAGTTTCAAAATATTAGCAACAGGTCTGGATAAATATACTGATCTTGCAGGGTTACCTATATATGTGGAGTTAGCAGACAATATAAAAGTAACTCCTTTGGCAATGCAAACTGTTACTGACAGTGAAAAATTCTATGAGATTATTGAAGAATTAAATAGATTAAAGGAAAATATAAACGGATTAGTAGAAAAAACAGGTTTGGACGTTGCTAGGTCTACTATTAATACATTTGAATTTTTAGAATATTTGGAAAAAAAGGTAATAGAAACAGAGGCTATTGATATAGGTTACTCTACTTTTTGCTTTGTAGATATAATGAAGAATTATATAAATACTTTAAATAAATATAAGGGTGATTTAGAAGAATTTCAAGAATCTCTTTATGATATAGCGGTAACAGCTGAAGTACATAGATATGCAATTATACAAAATAAGGTTATAGAAATATTCTCAAGTGAAATGGATAAAGAAAAATTAAAAGAGGAATTGATATCAATAGTGAAGGAGGAAATCAAACAGGTATTTCCCGATTTTCTTGATTGCTTAATAGGTACGGACTATTTGAGCGAGATTTTAATTAACATTTGTAATGAGGATATTACTGAGAAAATGCCGGATTTCTTAGAAAAAGCATATGAATTTCATAAAAGATTAAATAGTATTAAAGATTCTAAGGAAAGGTATATGGAAGAATTTATAAAATATATTGATTCCTTTTGTGATGAAGAACTTGTATATCCTAATGGAAGAACAAGAGAAGAATACTTTGAAAGTGTAAGAAAAAAACTGGATAAGCATGTGCATGCAAAAAATTATGAAAATGTACTGATTAATGAGTTGTTTTGTTTTTTTCAATTTAAAGAATTGGGTGAAGTAGACAAGAAAACTTATGGAATTTTTAATATTGTTAGGAAAGAAATAATTAAGCAAATAGTGGAAATTTCATATAAGGTAAACGTGGAAATATTCTATGGGATATTAGTGGAAGGTGCATACTACTCAATAATAAGAACACAATTTGGAGACTTGATAAGTTTAGAAGAATTCAAAGAATTGATTGGTCCAGTAGAATTGGAAGACTTGATAAGTGAAGAAGAATTGGAAGGCTTGATGAGTCAAGAAGAACTTAATTCTTTGCTTAATGGAATTTTATATGATTGGATTACGAAAAGTTCAAATATTTATGAAATATCAAATTCAATAGATAAAGATATTAATAATGTTATAGAATTAATTGAAAATTATATTAGTAAACAACATACATTGCCTGCATATTATCCATTAGATTCTTTACTGGAATATCTAAAAAACCTGAATAGGAATATAGAAAGTATGTGGAAAAGAGAGGAAGAAGAATTCCCAATTGGAAAAAGAGGATACTATAAAAATGTGCAAGTTTATAAAAGCAATGCTGATGGTGATATAGAGACATACGAAATTAATTTAAATACTTTGTTGGAATGTTTGAAAGCTGTTGACTATAACATAAATGAAGGAGAAGATACAATAAGTAATAGAGAGATAATGAATTTGGCAAAAATAGGAGTAATGATGTTTGATATGTTTTTGATAGAAAGGCTTTTCGTGTCAACACCGAGTTTGCTCTTTCTTGTAGGAATGATTATTATAACTGCTGATGATTTGTTGGGATATTATCAAGGAAAATTGGATAACTTAGATTTAGTAACAGTAGAGAATTTATACAAAAATCTTGCAATGCTTTATAGTGAATTACCTAATGCATATTGTGAAGAAGTACGGATTTCAGAGTCTGTGGAGAATCTATTCAAGGGTATTGATAAATGGAGAAAAATTGATCCTCCTATTGATATGGACATAAATAGCTTTTCTATTCAAGATGTTGTATTAAATAAAGCAGAATATACAGGTTCAGGTAATGCGGTTCTGGTGATAACAAGCAACCATACAGGTACGATAATTGTATCACCTTCGTTAGGTATATACTGCAATGGTGAAAAGGTAAGTACATTGATGGCTGAAACAGTTAGTATTGATCCTGGAGAAACAGTAACAATAAAAATTCCGTTTACCATACCACGTTCTACATTACTTGATACAGCAGGCTATGATGCAGTTGTTACACTAAATGTAGCTGAACCAGAAACAATGACTATAGGTTCAGTTGTCGGACCATATGTGACACATTTTTATGCTGGTACAGATGAACAACTTGACGCATTAAGGAAGACATATACTATCAGGCAGCCTTTAGGCGGAATGATTGAAGCAGGTGAACAAAAGGAAGTTCTTTATAATATTGGTGATAAAACTAATGAGGTAATAATATTTATGGCTGCAAAGCCAAGCACAAAGCTTGAACTGGATCTCTATGATGCAGAAGGAAATCATATTGGAACAAAAGAAGGTATCTTTGAGAATAAAGTAGAGGGAAGCATAGTTAGGTCTGTATTAAATGAATATGATTATATCAGGATACCGAACTCTGCTAATGGTCCATATAGAGTTATAGTCAGACTGCCTGAAGAAAATGATAGCGAACAGTATAGTTTGCAGTTCCAGGAGGTTCCGCAAATAGGTGCTGTACCTGACTTCAATGTTGTGCAGAATTTAATTAGTACTTCAAAGAAGTTTGAAGTTCCGGTAGGTGTTTTTGAAAGCGGAAGACAAAAGGGAATAGAAAATGTAGAAGTAAAAGCAAGTGACTTTGTGAGTGAAGATGGCCAAATAATACCGGCTTCCTCAATTAAGATACACGATGGAAAAGATGGGAATATACCTCAGGAAATATTGTCAGGGGAAGGTTTTATGGCTTATCTTGGTTTTGATGTTCCCGAGAACCTTACAGACGGCACTTATAATGGAAATGTTGTTATAAGTGTGTCCGGAGTGGATTTAAATCCTGATTTGTGTAAGCAAACAGGATTGGCAACTGTAACGGATGCTGTTTATGGCTGGGTTCAGGATACTACGGATAATGTGCAAGGATATGAAAGATATTTTGTCACAATACCGATTAGTATAGTTATTGATACATCAAAACCCATGACTCCAACTATGGAAATCAGTTATCCTGATAAAGAGAATCCAAACAAAGTTGTTATAACAGGTTATGCAGATAAAGACTCCACTGTCATAGTTTTTGTTGATAAAATCTTTAATCAGGCAATAAAGCCAGGTGAGGACGGAAGCTTCAAAACAGATATCGAACTTGAAGTTGGAGAGCATGAAATATATGCTAAGTCTCTAAATGCTTTTGGAGCACTAAGTGAATCAACTGAAGTACATAAAATCACAATATCGGATGTTGAGGATTTGAAGCCGGTTATTACTCCGGTTTCACCGAAAGATGGTGCAACTGTTTACACACAAATCGAAGAAATAATATTTAATATTGTTGATGATAATTCAGTGATAGACAAGGATTCGATTAAGGTTGTAGTTAATGGTATTGAGATAGAATCTGAAAAAATTATTGACTTAGGACAGGGAAATTGGAGGACTCTAACGGGTGTTCTAAATGATGGTGATTGTATTCTTGAAGTAACTGTAAGAGATAGTGTAGGTAATGTTGCTGCAAAGAGTTGGAGTTTTAATGTAGATACAAAGAATTCAAAGGATACATCTTTGCTTTCTGAGAAGTACACAATAAGTAATACTAGTTTTACTATATCACATATTCCATACGGGACAAGCATACAGGAGTTTAAGTCTAATATATCAACAGCACAGGAAGCAACTTTAAAAATCTATAAAAGTGACTTAAAAACAGAGATAACTTCGGGCATTTTAACATCGGATATGATTGTAAAAGTTATTGCAAAAGATAAGGTAACAACCAAAGAGTATAAAGTAGAAGTAGAAAAACTGCCTGTTAAAGGAGGAATAGATACTCCAGAAGATAAAGCAAATATATATGGATACATAGATATAACCGGATGGGTTCTTGATACCGAAGGGGTAACAAAAATTGAGGTTTTGGTAGACGATGTTATTATTGGAGAAGCCCAATATGGATTATCAAGACCGGATATATATAAGAACTACTCTCAATATGGAATAATTGATTCAGGATTTACATACCAATTGAATACTAATGCCTTAACAGATGGAAAACATGTGATAAAAGTATATGAAACAAATAAAAAAGGTGTTGTTACAGAGGTTGGAAGCAAATCTATAATAGTTGCAAATGCGACACCTTTTGAGGTGAAAATAGAGGAAGCGGAAAATACAGGAAAAGAAATTGTTGTTAATACAACAGTAAAAAACAATTATAACTCAACAATAAAAGGAGAACTCTTAGTTAAATTATATGATGAGGATACAGATAAAGTATTGACCAGTAAACAAAATAAAATAGAAATATTACCACAGGAATCCAAACAATTTGTAGAAAGCTTTGGAAATGACTCCGGTTACAATGGAAAGTATTATGTTGCTGCTGAAGTAGTTAGGGTTGCAAATAGTGGTATATCTGATGCCGTTTTGAAGATTAGTAATATAGATACATTGCATGTTGTTCAAAAATCATCAGGAGATATTACACCAACAGCACCAACAATAACACCGACTCCGAGCCCGACGCCAACAGTAACACCAACTGCTACGCCTACTGCAACAGCGACACCAACAGCTACAGCAACTCCAACACCAGCGACTACAACAACACCAACTGCTACACCAACACCAACGCCAACTGCTACATCTACTGCAACACCAAGTATGGCTACAACAGCGAATCAGAGTCCAACACCGAGTGCAGGTGCGACAGTAACACCAAAACCGAGTCCAATGCAAACAGCTACACCAAATGTGACAGTAACACCAACAGCTACACCAACACAGAGTTCGACATCGAGTGCGACCGCAACAGTGACGCCAACTGCAACTCAAACACCGACGGTAACGCCAAAAGTTACACCAACAGCTACACCGACGCGGAGTCCGAGACCTAGTGCGACTGCAACGTCAACGCCGACAGCTACACCAACTGTGACAGCGACATCAATACAGAGTCCGACATCAAGTGCGACTGCTTCAATGACACCAATGGCAACTCAAACACCAACAGCAACGCCGATGTCGAGCCAAACACCAAGCGTAGATACAACAGCGACTCAGAGTCCAACACCGACTACTACACTTACTACAACAATGACAATAACACCAACAGTGACACCGACGGCAACACCAGTATCAAATGCTATACCAATACCGGTGCAAATACCATCAACGTCAGTACAGACTGCACCAACAGCAACACCAACAGCAACACCAACAGCAACACCAACGGATACACCAATACCTGAACCTACTGTCATTATACCTGGAGAATCAGGAACGGAAATTGACTTTATAGACATAAATGGACATTGGGCAGAAGAATATATAAAGGTACTAAGTGCAAGGAATATACTTAAAGGTTATCCGGATTTAACATTTAGGCCTCAACAAAGCCTTAACAGAGCAGAAGCAGCAGTTGTAATTTCAAAAATGCTGAATCTAGAAACAGTTAAATATGACGAGTGTTTTGCCGATCCTTTACCAAAATGGTCAAGTGATTATGTTATGGCAGTTTATAAGGCTAATATAGTTAAGGGCTATGAAGATAATACTTATAGGGCAGATAAATTTATTTCGAGACAGGAATTAGCCACAATGGTTGTAAAAGCTCTGGGATACAAAAACATACCCCAGAAAGAAACAAGTTTTACCGACAATGGTAAAATTGGAAGTTGGGCAAAGGGTTATGTTCAAGAAGCTGTAGAACTTAAATTGATCAATGGTTATACTGATGGTTCCTTTAGACCTAACCAAGATGTTACAAGAGCGGAGGTTGCAGTTATTGTCGCTAAAGCCTTGGAATTGATAAAGTAAAAAGAGAATAAATGTAAAATAATATATCCCGGTAGGAAAAATATCCTCCGGGATATATTGTTTTGGTTTAAACTCTGAAATTTGCAATGTCATTAAATTACATTTGATATTACAAAAAACCCCATATTTATCATACTGTCCACTGGTTGTTAATTATTCCAACAAGGAACCATGCATCTTCATATTTTTCAAATACCAGTCGGACACTTCTCCAGTCCAAGCCTTCATATTCAGGGTTGAATCCTGAGAAATAATACTCTACAACAATTGGATTTTCATAAACATCAAATTGATTTTCAAGCATGTTTCCGCTGCTCAATACTTTGTTGTATCCGATCTGTTCAGCATTTTTATAGTCTGCAGGATATACGAACTTTTCGTAGTATGTTCCTGGAGTTAATGAAATGTCATCTCCAGTGCCATCGAAAGATCCCCATGTATAAACCTTTTGGCTTTCAAAGAAATTTTTCAGGTCATCTTTCTTAAAAACCAGATCCGTGTCTAATGATACGTATGTATAAGGTGTAAACCTCACGCCTTTAACCGGATGTGCAAGATCTGAAATAGTTTCAGAATCTTTAACGCTTATTGCGTGGATAAGCTTATCAGCTGTTGCTTTAATGATTTCTTCAGCCAGTTCAGGCTTTATTATCTCAGGCTTTTTTTCAACATCGGACAACTCAAATTCTATTACAGTTGTCAGACTGCTTTCTTCAATTGTGTCACCATTTGTTTCCGGGAATGCCATAACGATAATTTCTGCCTTGAATTTTCCTGATGTTAACTTCTTTCCGTCCTTATCTGTCATATCCCATGCTTCTTGCCATTTTATCGATTCTCCAGGATTTATGGTTTTTGATACAAGTGCTAATGTGAAGAACTTTCCATCGGAAAATCTATATACTTCTTCATCATTTTCATCGGTTACAACTATTTCATACTGCTGACCGGAGCCGAACATTAATTTCTTAGGCTCTGTGTAATGGCTCATTAATTCAAAATTAAATACTATTTTTCCATCCTTGATTGCATAATTTCCTTTTGTTTCAAGCCTTCCTTTTACAATAGGCTGGATGTCAGTTTTTGTCTCGGTGCGTATGGATTCGGATGTGTTATATATCAATGCAGCTAATTCACCGTATGTAACAGTTGTTTTAGGATCAAAAATTCCGCCGCCGCGTCCTTTTGCTATATTTTTCATGTAAGCTGCAGTAACGGCGTGATAATAATTGGAATTAATTTTTTCCATATCAGTGTATAAAACCATTTTTATTGTCGGTATTTTATCCAGTTCATGACCGGTTTTTTGGGACCATATTTTCATTAGTTCACCGACAACAGCTTCTCTTGACATTGAGTCCGGTTTACCTTTGTACTCTGCATCTAATACTTGCTTTACAATATTTAGAAAATCTTCAGTTTTAGCAGGTACATTTAAGTCTTTTTCATCGAACATTCCCTGGACATTATGATTTTTTGATAATTGATCTATAAATGTTTGAGACCAATGCTTAAATTGATAGCTTATTGGAATGACTTTCTTATCTTCAGCAGATATGGGCTTTATATTATCAAGTCCGAAAGATGTAAATATCAAAGATGAAGATAATGTTGCTAATACAATTGTACTTCCGAATAGTTTATTCTTCATAAAAATGACCTCCATTGTTTCGATTTTAATATTATAGACGATAAATAATCATATTATGTTCCCTTAATTTATAAATTATTTAGATGATCAGAAATTTCAGAAAAAGTCGCAAAGAACAACCGGATAAATTTTTCACGACTGGATTCATATGCAATCATGCTGGGGCAAATATAAAAATGGTATGAACAGATATACCGCTCATACCATTATCCCCACAATTATCCTTAACTGCTATTTCCAGTCTTTTGGAATATCATTATAGTTGGATAGAAAAATACAGTTATAAAAACACTTAGAGTATTTTTTTACATTTGGACGCAGCCACAAAGCCGGTGCTAAGCCTTTTAAATTGATACAACCACTAAAACAATAAGAAAAATCGACAACGTTGACATTATTATCAAATAGTCCTTCCGGTATTTCTGTTATACTGGAGCGGAAACCAAAACAATTGCTAAAGCTAGTTACATTAATATTATTGTCAAATAGCCCATCAGGAATTTTTTCTAAATTTATGCAAGCATAAAAACATGATTTAAAACTGACAACATTTACATTATTATCAAATAGTCCTTTGGGTATCTCTTTTATATTGCTGCACCCATCAAAACAGCAACTGAAATCAGTTGCGTTAATATTATTGTCAAATAATCCTGCCGGTATTTCCGTTAATGAGCTGCAATACGCAAAACAGTATCTGAAATCAGTTGCATTAATATTATTATCAAACAGCCCATTCGGTATCTTTCTTAAACTGCTGCACTCAGCAAAACAGCTATGGAAATCAGTTGCATTAATATTATTGTCAAATAGTCCTGCGGGTATTTCTTTTAAATTTCTCAAACCATAAAAGCAGCTACTGAAGTTAGTTGCTTTTATATTATTATCGAATAGTCCTGCCGGTATTTCTGCTAATTGTGCTGATTCACCTTCTGTTAATATTTTAGTATAAGCAAAACAATTATCGAAGTCAGTTGCATTTATATTGTTTTCAAATAGCCCTGTTGGTATTTCTTTTATGTTATAACAGTTTAAAAAACAAGCACCGAAGTAGATTGAATTAATATTATTTTTAAACAGTCCTTCAGGTATATTCTCCAGGCTTTCGCATTCATTAAAGCAGCAACTGAAGTTAGTTGCATTAATGTTATCTTTAAACAGTCCTTCGGGTATATTTTCTAAGTTTATACAATTCGAAAAACAGAAAGCGAAGATAGTTGCATTAGTGTTATTTTTAAACAGTCCTTCGGGTATATTCTTTAAGCTTGTGCAATTAGAAAAACAATGACTGAAGTCAGTTGCATTAATATTATTGCTAAATAGTCCTTCCGGTAATTTCTCTAAGTTTTCGCATTTATAAAAACAACTGCTGAAGGTAGTTGCACCTATATCCGGCATAGGTGTAAGCACTTCAATTAGCATACTATCGTTCTGAAAGTCAATTGGAAAATATGTAAAATAAATAACCCTGATTGTGTATGTACCAGGTAAATCGTAATTATGGTATATATCATTACTATTTATAATTTCGCTTGTTGTGCCATCGCCCCAGTCCACCACAATATTATAATCATCAGATGCAATAATAACTGGGAATTTGTATCTTTGACCTTTTTCTGTTGTTCTAATCTTGAATATAAACTCTGCATCATTATCTTTGGTCACCGAAACACCTGGATAATCTGATGGAGTCATGTTGAAATGTCTTACTACTATTATGACATCTTCCATATTTATTGCACCATTTTTGTTTATGTCTAAATCTTCGTTGTAGTTTTCGTCTTCTGATATACTGTTAAAGCAGCGTGCAATCTGAATGACATCTGATATATTTATTGCATTGTCCTGAGATCCGTTAATAAGTATATCTCCAGCCCACATTTTTACCGGATCACTCTTAGAACCTATTTGTATATTGCATGTTACTTCAACATCTTCAATCAGCCGATATAAATAATTGTTTTTACTTATTTTTACAGTGTATCCCGAAGGATTAGAAGGAACATCCTATATTTCAAAATAACCTGCTGAATCCGATAAAGCACTTTTTTCATACCCAACTAATTCTACCAGAAAGCCTGATTTCAAATCAGGATTATCAAAATTAAAATCCGGTTCAACATATCCGGAAATTTTAAAAGTAGCATCCTCAGCAAATACCTGTCCCACTTGAACGCCAAACAAAGCATCCTCCAAAAATGGAATTGTTACACTTGATAGTACAATTAAAAAGAACAGAGTACTCCAAAACAGTTTTTTAAAGCTTCTTTTCATAAAAAAACCTCCCTTGAAAAATATTTGTCCTACTGTTATTTATTTATGGCTCTAATCGACATACAAACCACTCATTACCATCTATTCTAAAATTATATTCACAAGTATTAATAAAAATAGTAAATAATAATGAAGCAACCAAAATTAAAGGAAGAAGGTGATACTATGTCAAGTCCAAGAAAACCACTGGTACCTGAAAGCAGAGATGCACTTACCAAATTCAAAATAGAGTGTGCACAAGAAATTGGGCATCTGCAATATATAAAGGAAAACAATGACCATTATAAGGGAGATGTTCCTGCAAAAGTAAACGGCCAGGAAGGCGGCCCTATAGGTGGTCAGATGGTTAAGAGGATGATCCAGATGGCAGAAGGTATGATATCCGAGTAATTCCATCGACTCCTATCCTAAAGTAATATTAAACAAATAAAATGGGGCTGTTGCAGCTCCATTTTATTTGAGAATTTTCTATATTGAATATATTAATAGTATGTATTTATATTGAAAGAATTGGTATACATAATGATTCTATAACCACACATAATAACATTGTAATATCTAACCTTCGAAAAAAGGAGACAAAAATTATGCCAAACAATAATCATAAGGTAGTACCACAATCATCAAATGCTTTAGATAAGATGAAGTATGAAATTGCATCACAGGTGGGCGTAAACTTAAAAAATGGTTATAATGGTGATTTAACTGCCAGGGAAGCAGGTAAGGTTGGCGGTAATATAACAAAGAAATTGATTGAAATGGCTGAAACGCAGCTTGCAAACAAATAAATGAAGGGGGCTATTGCAAAAGCAGTTTATTGGCTGCATATGCAAAGCCCCTTTTTATTGTTTTAATTCAAGCATTTTTTAAATTCAAGCATTTTAATGTAAAATAAATTAATTCTTTAAAGCAATTTCATCCATAATATTTTTAAGCAGTTTGGACAAAATAAGGTAATAACATTTAAAGGGTGATATAGCTTGTTTGGTAAAAAGAATAGATCCACCGATAATAACGGAATGGATAAAAATAAAAACAGTAAAAACAAGAAAAACAACAAAAACAATAACAATGATAAAAATAATAACAATGACAAAAATAATAACAATGACAAAAATAATAAAAAAAACAATAATAATAAAAAAAACAATAATAAATACAGTAACTTGTTCTTGTCAAAATCCCTTGAAGACAACATTACATTGTTTGAAACTATCTTTTCGGATGATGAAATGTTTGTCACAAGGAGATTTCAAAACAAATATTTAAATAAAGCGAAGTGCTGTGTAATGTATTTTGAAGGCATGGTGAATAATAATATATTAAATGAAAATATAATTCAGCCAGTTTTAAATAATAATCTGGCAGAAGAAATTAACACCAGGAATCTGTTTGAGGAATTGCAATACAAGGTAATTGTATCGAATAATCTTAAAATATTGAATGATTTAGATAAAATAGTTAGTTCAGTAACTTATGGCAATACTATATTTTTACTGGAAGGCTATGATAAAGTAATGTTAATAGACTCTAAAGGCTGGCAGACAAGATCTATAAGCGAACCTGAATCGGCAAAGGTGATTCGTGGACCAAGGGAAGGTTTTACTGAATCTATTACAATAAATATCACTTTAATTCGAAGAAAAATTAAAAATTCTGATATGAAGTTTAAATTTAAAGAGATTGGATATAGAACTCGAACAAAAACTTGTATCTGCTACATAGAAGGATTGGCATTGGAAAGCATAGTTAATGAATTGGAGCGACGCCTTGACAATATGGAAATTGATGCAATACTTGATTCAGGTTATATACAGGAATATATAAAAGATGAGCCGTTTTCTCCATTTGAAACAATTGGTGCCAGTGAAAGACCTGATGTGATAGCAGCGAAGCTGTTGGAAGGAAGAGTAGCTTTATTTGTTGACGGCAGTCCCTTTGTTCTTACAGTACCTTTTGTATTGGCAGAGGCTATCCAGTCTAATGAGGACTACTATAACAACTATATTTATTCCACGATTAACAGGATTATTAGAATGTTTAGTACTATTTTCGCTATAAGTATTCCTTCTTTATTTCTTGCAGTAACAACATACCATCAGGAAATGCTGCCTACTCAATTGCTTTTGAGTATAGCTGCTTCACGTGAAGGTGTACCGTTTCCCACAGTATTATCGATCATTATTATGCTTCTTATTTTTGATATAATAAGAGAAGCGGGTACAAGAATGCCTTCACCTGTAGGTGAAACAGTAAACATTGTTGGCACGCTGGTATTGGGGCAAGCTGCTGTTGAGGCAAGGCTGGTGAGTGCCCCTGTTGTTATAGTCACAGCATTGACAGGTATATTAACTTTAATGAATAAAAACCTTATCGCACCATGTATGATTATAAGATTTGTATTAATATTATTAACATCTATTATGGGAATTTATGGATTTGTTTTTGGTTATATAGCCCTCATCATACATATTATGAGTATCCGTTCCTTTGGTATACCTTATACATTAGGCATCACCTCTTTAAGGAACCATGATGGTCAGGACATATGGATACGTGCTCCCTGGTGGACTATGACACTGCGGCCTAAAATAATAGGGGCAAAGAACCTGATTAGACAGTCTATGAAGAGATCAAGGAGGCAATAATTTATATGAGAATTATAAGAATAATGCTTATTTTAATATTCTTTTTCTCATATTCAATTCTTGCTGCAGGATGCTGGAACTACAAAGAAATCGACCAATTGTCTGTTGTTGCTGGAGTTGCGATTGATAAAGGAATACATAAGAAATTCAGTATTACTGTGGAATTGGTAGAAGTTGTAAGCGGGAAGGAGCAGCAAACAAAGTCTAAAACAGTAACCGTAGAGGGAAAAACTATTTTTGAAGCTATAAGAAATGAAATATCTTTAATAGGAAATAAAAGTTACTGGGGCCATGCCAAGGTGTTGATAATAAGTGAGGAAATTGCAAGGAAGGGAATTTTAGAAGTTATTGACTTGTTCAACAGGGACGCAGAGACACGCTCCGATATGCAAATCCTTGTATCCAAAGGAAGAAGTGCTAGAGAAATATTAGAAGCCAAAGGGCTGACTGAAGAAGTTACATCTTTTGAGCTGGATGAAATAATCATAAATGAAGGAAGTGTCTCAAATGCTCCTCTTATAGAGGTGTGGAGATTTACCAATACCTTAGCTACTGAAGGTGTCGGTACAATTGCAGGAGTCGTAGACTTGAAGGAGGAAAACGGCAAGTGTCGTCCATATGTTATGGGAACTGCAATCTTTAGGAATGATAAGCTTTTGGGATTTATCGATGGAGATGAAAGCAAATATATGCTTTTTGTACAAAACAAATTAAATGGCGGGGTACTGTTTGAAGAAATAAAAGGGAAAGATGAAGATATGTCAGTAGCACTTGAAATTTTCAAGAGCCATACAAAGATTAACCCAATTATTAATGATGGAAATATAGAAATGCAAATAAAGGTAGAAGTGACTGCTGCTATCAATGAATTAGGAGGTACTATAAATGTTATTGAGGACGACGAACGAGAGGGATTGGTGAGAACAGCAGAAGAATTACTAAAAAACAGGATTGAGGATATCATAAAAAAAGTACAGAAGCTTTATGGTGTTGATATATTTGGGTTTGGTATAAAAATTAAAGCAAATTATAACAAAGAATGGAAATTACTTAATGGAAATTGGGAGGATAATTTCAAGAAACTAAAAATAAATGTGGAAACAAAAGTAAATATAAAGAACAGTGGAATGCTTTCAAAGCCGTTGGAAATAGGTGATTAATATATGGTCATATTGGTTATTATATGTTATATATCATTGGCAATTTATGAGTTTGTGCCTTTATATAATAAGAAACAATGGAAGGACTTTTGGGTTAATATTGCATTTTGGAGTGCATCATTTACTATCGGAATATTATTGGCGTTAAATGTAAAAATGCCAAGTCCGGTATCTCCTATTAAAGAAGTAATTACATCATTGTTTGGAAGGTAGGTGTCAGATGTACAAGGAGCAAATTAACGATAAAGAAGGAATTTGTCTGTTGACTCTTTTTGTTATGGGAAGTTCACTCATTATTGGTGTTGGCAGCAGTGTAAAAAACGATGCTTGGATTGCTGCTATTATCGGTCTGCTAATGTTTTTGCCTGTAATGCTTATATATTCCCGGATCCAAGCATTACTTCCCGGCAAAAATCTTTTCGATATAGTTAATATTGCATTTGGAAGGATAATTGGAAAAATAATTACACTTTTATACATATGGTATGCATTTCATCTTGGGGCATTGGTTATACGGAATTTTGGAGAATTTGTAAATACTGTATCCATGCCTGAAACACCAATGATTGTTACACTGCTTTTCTTAGGAACAGTATGTGTATATGCAGTCAGAATGGGATTGGAAGTAATGGGCAGGATAAGTACATACTTTATTCCTATTGTAATACTTATTCCTGTCGTGGTTTATATATTAGCAATTCCACAATTCAATTTATGCAATCTTAAACCTATTTTAAGTGAAGGCTTTACCCCTGTTTTAGAAGCCGGATTTTCTGTTTTTGCATTTCCTTTTGCTGAATCTTTCATTTTTTTAGGTGTTTTTTTCTCTTTAAAAACAAAAAAGTCACCTTATAAAGTGTATTTTACTGGAGTTATGATGGCAGGTATTGTGCTTGTATTTCTGACAATAAGAAATATTGGTATTTTGGGGAACCTGCTCGGACATTTGAACTTTCCGTCACATAATGCAGTAAGCAGGGTTAGTGTTTCGGAATTTTTACAAAGGATAGAAGTATCTGTAGCTTTTGTATTTGTAGTCTGTGCATTTACAAAAGTCAGTGTATGCTTGTATGTTGCATGTAAAGGTATAAGTAAATTATTTAACTTGAATGACTATAGATCAATAGTAATACAGGTTGGCTTATTAATGATTTTCTTTTCTTATATAATATACCAAAATATTATGGAAATGACTTATTGGGCTAATAATGTTTACAAATATTATGCTTTTCCATTTCAGGTTGTTTTTCCTGTTATTATTTGGCTTGTAATTGAAATAAAAGTTAAGAAGGGCAGGAAAGGTAACAAAAGGATTTAGCCTTTACTTCCAGGTGATTTATTGCACATGCAGTTTATTGTTATTATTTAGTATCTTTTTTCCGATATATAGATATATTGTGTAGATATAGTTACCTATAAAATAAATGATGGTTTTATGTGGAAGGTAAGGAGGAATAAAATTGAATGATATAAAAGACAAATGTATGGAAGATAGAATTAAAGAGCTCGAAGAGGAAAACAGGATGTTTAGGATGGTACTTGAGGCAATTCCTATAAATTTTTTTGTGAAGGATAAAGACTGCAGGTATCAGATTACAAGCAGGATTTGTGATATGCTAAATGGTGTTGAGAGAGGTGGAATTATAGGTAAAACAGATTTTGATCTTCAGAATTCAAAAGAGATAGCCCAGAGCTTTTATGATGATGATCAAAGGATAATGGCTTTAAAAAAGGGCAGTAGAATGATGTCTCCTACATTGTGCGGAGATACTGTAAAATACTATGATATTTATAAGGAACCATTAATTAACGAAAATGGAAATGTAGAAGGAATTCTTGGGTTGGTTATTGCACCTGCCGAGATGGACATAGATAAAAAAAATACAGAAGTTGAAGAACAGCTAGAGGCGTATTTTGGTTCGCAATGCTTTATGTTTGACTATGATATAAAGACTGGAAACGCTATTATATTGAAAAAATTAGAAGGATTTGACTTGGAGTTTGGAAGTAATGAATCTTTTGAAGAGGTTCTTATTAATAGCACAAAAATAAAAGAAAGATCAAAGCAGGCTGTTTCCAAGATGTTTAAAAAAATCGAAAATGGAGAAACAGAAGCAGTACTGGTTCTTGATATAATGGATAATCAGGGAAATTGGCATCCGGGAGTTTTAAACCTAACAAGGGTTAGAAACAGTAAATTGAATCAAAACCGTGCAATAGGCGTTCTATCCTATCTAAGTAGTGTGGATGCAAAGCAGGAAGAAATGATAATAACAATAAATACAATGAGAAGAAGAATGTACCAAATAATGACGGAAAAATTTAAAACAATACTATATATAAGCAGAAAAAATAAAATGTACACATGTATCGGTAAACCTGTAGGGCTGATGGCCAATCAAGGCAATGTGGAACTGCTTGAAGAATATGCAAAAGAATTCATTCATGAGGATGACAGAAGAATTTTCGTAGATGCACTGAAATCAAATAGCGAGTTAAGCAGGGATGGACAGCATAAATTGTATGAAATCAGGTTGAAAGTTGAACCAGGCAAGTACAGATGGTATGAGGCCAATTTATATTATGTGGAGAGTATAGACGGTTTAAGTGAAGATATTATACTGACATTTTATGATATGGACGAAATAATAAGACTCAAAAGACAACAGGAAGTACGTAATACCAATAATCATCTTATAGAGGTTTTGAGTTCTGTTGTAGAGTCCAGGGATTTGGAATCAGGTAATCATATTCAAAGGATAAAAGGCATGACTAAGATACTCCTTAATGCAATAATGGAAAAACATCCGGAATATGAGTTAAATGAAGAAAAAATAGAAATAATGTCTTCAGCGGCAACAATGCATGATATTGGAAAAATAGCAATACCGGATAATATTTTATTAAAACCGGGAAGGCTTACGGCAGAAGAATTTGAGATTATGAAAGAACATACAATCAGAGGGTGCAAAATCATAAATAGTGCATCAGTTATTCAGGATGAAGAATATTATAAGTATTGTTATGATATTTGCCTGCATCATCATGAGAGATATGACGGAAAAGGTTATCCGGATGGGCTTAAGGGTGACGAAATATCCATTGTATCCCAGGTTGTATCAATTGTAGATGTATATGATGCTCTTATAAGCAAGCGATGTTATAAGGAAGCATATGATGAAAAAAAGGTTTTTGATATGATTCTCAACGGAGAATGCGGTGTATTTAATCCGAAATTGATAAATTGTTTGATAGAAGTGCGTACCGAATTGAGAAAATTATATTTGGAATAGTTTATGAAAATGCCCTCGGAAGATAAAATTCCGAAGGGTATTTTTTGTATTCTGGCAATTCTATAATATCCTAAATATTAAAATTTCATTCCCAATATAACTACATTAAATACGTTATTAATCTTACATTTAGCAGAAGATAAATGTAAAAGATTAATCGTATTTAATATAATAGTAAATTCTTTACCATTTTTTTTGACGGTTTGAGCTAATTATATTAATCAATGCCATAAAATAAGCGAATTTGAAAGAAAACGGATTTGTGTTGTACTTTTTTTTTATGAAAAGCAAAAAATCTGTAAGATTGTTTAATTATATAAATTTTATTATAATAAAATTGATTCCACTGCAATAACTCCTGTTAAAAACAGGTAATATCGATCTTTGAAAACTTCGCAAAACTATTGAAACTACTGGACTTCAAGGCGTTTTTGCGATATACTGTATGTAGAAA
>Ga0255341_1001418_pt1 | contig 33869 bp, 27 predicted proteins | sample wastewater_treat_8_FD_192418 | JGI IMG/M metagenome (GOLD analysis project Ga0255341, IMG submission 192418) | Wastewater microbial communities from Lulu Island WWTP, Vancouver, Canada - plant12 | ecosystem: Engineered > WWTP > Wastewater > Unclassified | place: Canada: Vancouver, British... | reverse complement strand
CAACTCGCTGCCTAGCAGCACAGAACAAACCGAATTTTTAGTTCAGGGGGGTACCCCCCTGAACTAAAACAACAACTACGACTTACATACAGGAGTCCAAAGTTGCGAACATTATTTGACAGTACTTTTTGTGTATCTGATCGTTCTAAGGTGCGTAGGATGGGGTGAATTGATCCTGAATTGAGGTTTATTTTTTGACGTCTTTATTAGTAGTAAAACGCGGGTAATATCCTTGAAATCCCGACCGTCGCCGGAAGACGAAAGCAGCAGATATGAGCTGAATATCTGGCAGGGTGATTGCACGCTTGAGGAATATGGTGAAAGAGAAAAAGAACGGCGTAAAGCCTTTGAACAAAATGGATGTAGTCATGCTCGCTTTCGGGGCGATGATCGGTTGGGCATGGGTAGTGCAGTCCGGCTCATGGATAAATACGGCAGGAACACTCGGTGCCATCCTGGCATTTCTGCTTGGCGGGATCGTTGTGCTGTTCGTGGGTCAAGTATATGCCGAGCTGACGGCTTGTGTTCAGGGGCGCGGTGTGTTGGATTTTGCGCTTCGCGGCGGTGGACGGACGGTTGCTTTCATCGCGACATGGGCACTAGTGATTGGCTATTTCTCGGTCTGCGCTTTTGAAGCGGTGGCGCTACCAAATGTCGTCACGTATCTATTCCCGAATTATCAAAGGGTGTATTTGTACAGCGTGGCTGGCTCAGATATATATTTGACGTGGTTGGCGGTGGGCGTGGGTAGCTCGCTGGTGATTGCTACCGTCAATTACATCGGCGTCAAGACTGCCGCGATCGTGCAGACGGTACTGACCATTGCCATTGCGCTGTGCGGTATAGCTCTGATTTCCGGCGGTTTCTTCAACGGTCAACCGGCAAATTTAAAACCGCTGTTCATAAATGGTGCTAGTGGTCTGATAAGTGTGCTGGCGATGACACCTTTTATGTATGTGGGCTTCGACGTTATCCCCGCGGCATCGAGCGAGATGCGTATTCCCCAAAAGAAAGTCGGACAAATATTAGTGATCTCCGTTTTTCTAGCGGCGATGTGGTATATACTAATTATTTTCGGAACCTCGCTCGGGCTCTCGGGTGAAGAACTAGCCGCCTCCAGTCTAGCTACGGCGGATGCAATGAAGGCGCTTTACGGTGGGAGCGACATCGCTTCCAAATTGCTCATTTGCGGTGGTATTGCCGGCATATTAACGAGCTGGAATGCTTTCATAATGGGCGGTAGCCGGGCAGTGGCGGCCATGGCGCAGGAAGGGATGCTGCCTGCGTGTCTCGGAAAATATCATCCGAAGTATAAAACGCCGATGAATGCCATCATACTGTTAGCTGCACTCAACGCGCTCGCACCGCTGCTCGGAAGTAAAATGATGGATTGGTTGGTGAATGCTGGCGGGATGGCGACAACGACGACATATCTGCTTGTCAGCATCTGTTTTATCAAGTTACGCAAAAAAGAACCGATGCTCTTGCGACCCTACCCCATCCGTCATTGGAAGTTTTTTGGCTACGGTGCGATCACACTGTGCGCTGTCCTTTTGATTATGTACATGCCGGGTATGCCTGCCTCACTTGAATGGCCATTCGAGTGGGCGATCATAATAGCCTGGATAGTGCTCGGCGCGCTATTGTTCGTGCTAGCAGAACGGCGCAGAAGCTAGAGCAAGAGAGTTTCCTCCTAGGGACGGCTACCGCCTGCGGTTCGATTTCCGATCTTTTGCGGGCGGTAGCTATTTAACGGGTTCGCTGAACAAATCAGCTATTTGTATTTTGTCATGCCGTCACAGCCAATATTTTCCGTCTTTTTACGAAAAATCGCATGAAGAAAATGAAGATAAAAAGATCTCTCAGGATCTTGAGATACTAAAACATCGTAATTCCACCTTAATATCCACGATGTTTTACCCGTCTGAAAAGGCGTTCAGATTTGTCTACGAGATTTCAATCTGGCATTAATATTCGAGAAGTCTCACCCTCGGGGGTGGCTCTTTACACGTTGCGAATTGTGGGCGTTCAGCAAGCCCTCTTGTGGATGCGAGAGGTGGGGTAAACAAGTTTATTTCGTCCAAGATCGGACGAGCCTTTTGCCGGCAAATGATTTGAAATAGCGCAATGTTGAAGCGGGAACGAGATGTTCGATTTCTTTTATCTGTCCCGACATGAGCATTCCTCTGACGCGCGATGCGGAGATTATCTCGCCCTTTTCTGTTCGTATGCGCGGCATTACGGTCAGTGTGATTGAATCTCTGAATTCGTGCGCGAGGCATTCGTTGTAGAGCGCGGTCACGGTGTCATGTGGTTCGTCGCCGACGGTGCGATGCGTAATACCGAGTGCGGGCGCTATTCTGTCGCGGAACAGGACGGCGTCGAGGCGAGCTTGCGTCTCAGTCATATCGGATTCTCTCTTTAGAAAATAGGAGGGGAAATGTGTGCGCGAGATGATGTAGGAATCAGTCGGGTGGTAGATAATCCCCCGGAGATCGGCTGTTCCGTCCATGACCAAATTGACGCGTGTTTCCGTCGGGACAGACGAGACATCCTCGCTGAGAATAAAGAGATGAAGGCGTTCAGATCTTGAAAGTGCATCCTCAATGAGCGCCCGGTGCCCTTTGGTAAAAGGATTTGCATTCATCACAATTGATTCGACCGGTCCTGAGACAGCACCGTGTTCTTTCTCGTAGTTTATGCGTTGTTCTTTGAGCAGTCCGATGTAATCGTCAATTGTCGGTGCGCCTCTCTCCATAAAGCTGATGCCGTTATCAATCTGTGCCAATAACCGAAAGCCGAGATGCGTAAACGACTGTACGGCGTCGGGCGTCGTATATAGAAACAGTCTTTCTACTCCGTCATCCAGCGCTTCCGTGATCATGCCGGACAGCAATTCATGAAAGACGGTTCCGCCCCGGTAATCGTCCCGGATGGCGATGCACTTGATGCGCGCGCCGTCCCGCGCTCCGGTGGCGACAAGCTGTCCATCCTTGTAAATACCGTATACGGCGGTGTAAGGGGGGTCGGTGCGAAGTCCTGTCGTTTCAAGCAGCTTTTCCCACGCCTCACGGATTCTCTCATTCTTTGCGTAGTCTAATCGTTCAAGCATTTTCTTTTTAATGAATCAATTGTAAAAAAGCGAAAATACACAACTATCTATCTGTTGAGAGGCTCAACTGCGAATTCCTCTTCGGCAATAATAATTTGACCATCTTGCGTCATAACCTGAATGCCTACAATGAAATTTGGATTCGGTTGAGATGAATCCCTTACGAACTTAGAGAACTTTGCTTTTAAACCGTAAACATAGGTTTTTTTCGGGACCAAGTCATATTGGACTAATTCATTTTCCCCATTTAATGTGCTGAGCATGATAAATCCGCTTTCAGCGGAAAGACCGTCTGCACCCGTTATAGAGAAACTACAATTTTTCAGAGAATAATTTGTGCTATAAAAATTCAAAGTACTAAAATCGGTTCCTTCATCGATTCCTTCAATATAGATGTTTTTTGCATAGCGAAGCTCATCCTTAACTGAAGTAGCGAGCATGGCACACAAAATCTGCCCTTCTGCCTCCCTGTTCGATTTGTTAAATGAGCGCACTCCGAAATCGATCGCTAGCGTTATTATTCCGGTTACTAATATCAGGAGAACGACCGTAACCAAGAGCTCGACAAGGGTCACACCTTTATTGTTAAATTTTCTTACGACCTTATTTACAGTCATAGAAATAGTACCCCTCAGATTCATATGCATTGACAGGAATCGCTACACTATTGTTACCGTTGAAAGTGTAGCTGACTGTAATCTTCGCATCGGAAATAAGGGTTGCCCTTTGCATCATCGTAGAAGTATCTTGATCCTTAGCCTGTTTATTAAACTTAGCTGCAATCGTAATAGCAGAAGGAAGCATAATCATGACAAGAACGATGATGAGCAGACCGACCAAAACTTCTAATAGGGTTTCTCCGCGTTTGTCTTTTAGTTTCATCTCAGCCTCCGGTGTTAGCTTCTTTTTATTTGGTTATCATGCAGTTGTCCCAGCTGATTGTATGGAAATACTTTTTTGTAACGGTTATGGTCTTAACATAGTTGTTGCTTATCTTTTCTCTCTGTTCCGTTGAAAATGTAACCGGATATGAGGTGGATTTTGATAAATCCATCGTCATGACTGTGGTGTATTTGTCAACGTCTAGTGATGAAGCATCTTTGATGCAGAAAGTAATGGTCATTTTCATATTTTCCGGATTGAAAACTATCTCAGCTTCTACGGGTGCGATATTCGGCAGATCCCGTGGATCGCTTTCGTCGGTTATCGTGATGGACAGAGTTTGCTCACTAGGGGAATCAATCATCTTTGCCCATTCTTCAAAAACTTGATTTAGAAAATTGTTCAGAGGCAAAGCATCAGCATCATTATAAGCATAGTTATCGAATGTAGTCTCTAATGTAGGTTCTCCTGGGGTGGGGTCGATCGGTTCCCAGTTTTCATCACATATTATCGTAGTAGTAGAAACACGTGTTTCCTCATAAGAAACACTATCGCCTTCCAGTGAGTCTTTGAACAGCATAACGGCAGAGCTTACCGAAAGATAATTTTGCTCTTCGCTTTGTGTCTTCTTTACACGACCTACGTTGGAAAACGCAGTATAAATCACAACAGCGGAAATCATGACACAAAGAATCAAGGCGACCAAGGCGAACACCATGGTCGCCCCCTTATTTGACCGTACTTTGTTTTTGAGACTACTTGAATTCATGTAAGCTCTCCGCAGTGGTAGTACTGTACTCAAATAGCCAAATTCCGCCGTCTTGGGTTTTTATAGTATCTTGGTTAGAGCTCTCAAAAATGAATTTGCCCTCTTCAAACAAAATCCTATCATTACCGGTGAAATGTAAATTATGTTTATCACTACGATATGCAGTGTGTTTAACAGCATCTTTTTGCCTACGGAAGACAACGCAGTTATCGGTAGCACGCTGCCCTATATATGAATAAGATGATGGATTACCTATAGGAAGATATAAGTATTTCTGATTATCTCTCGTGATATCCCATAGCATTGTTGTAAGATTTGGATTTTCGTCTACAGGCGATGCGAGGAAATAATAATCCCCATGTAAATGATGAAGATCAACTTGTGTCGCAGAAACCTCCTTGAAAAGAGAAAGAGACTGATCTCCGGTCATGCAGTAGAATTCCGTTTTGGTACCTTCTTCTTCTTCACGAGGTACTTGTGCAATAATAAGGTATTGTCTCGTACTGTTGATGAGTGAGTAATCAAGGTCAGTGACAAATATCAAAGGATTGTATGATATCTTCCACATCGCATACAGCTCAATATCTCCTTCAGGGTATGCATCCAAATTGACATTAAATATACCATCCTGTGTAATGCCTGCAATATCACCCGCACCGGTGTAAATCGATCCGTCCGTATTCAATAGTTTTTTGCGAGTGCCCTCATGGTTAACGTACCAGCCGTCAAAGGTTGAGCTTAGGCTTATACTTAAGCCCTTAGCGCTCATGTCATCATTCAAAGCAGAGAATGGTTTATGCGTGTCTTCAGATATGAGTTCCGGATCTATGCCGTCGTCACCGTTCTTATAGATATAGCTGTTATCTATGTAATTATTCGTTCCATCATGATGTTTTAAAATAAGCTTTCCTGTGTAGCTGATTGGTTTCGGCCATTCGCCGTAGTGGACGTATATGTCGTCCGGATCGGAAGGGGCGTTTTTATGTTTTTGCGTAATGACAGCCGCAAACGGATAGTTCTCACCCTCAAGTGAAGCATCACCGCATGGGAAACTATACGTAGCTTGGTGATAAGGAGCCTGTGAAGCACTGTTATTTAAGTCTATACAGAATTGCTCGTGGGACATCTCGTCGTATGATTTCGAATAGATACCATTATCGACCCAATCAGGTCCATTGGATATAATCATCTGACCGGCTATATAATTGTGGGTATAATAGTGGCAATTATTTAACTCACCACCTATGACCGGTTTGGGTTTGATCAATAAATCCCTAACTTCGCTATAATATGCGTCACCGCCTATCACCGCAACTTTTACATTGCCTTTAGGCTGGGGCAATCTCATATAAGAATAGCAATTATAATATTTCGGACTTACAAATGCCCACGATTCATCGTCGCGATCATGCATATTGACAGCTCTACATGTAAAGGCTGATGAAGCGATGCCGCTGATATAGATATTCAGCATATATTCGCCATTGGCATTGGGATTGGTATAGAAAAGAGAAGGGTCAACAATTATTTTTCCGCCGGAGTAACAATTATATATCCTCGTTTGACTTGTACCTGCAATACCTCCCACAGTAATGTTATCTTTGTAGACGACACCAACACCGGCAACACTTGTGCCCCTATCCTTATTTGTTTTGATCCTAATTGTGGTTACGGCAGAGCATTTGTTTATATTCGTTCTTAGAACACCTGCCAAGCCACCTATAGTCGTTTCGCCGCAGGAGACCGGTTGATCACTCTCATCAATAATTTCATAGCCTGCAACCGCACAGTTTTCAATTTTACCCACATAGTCATAAGGGCTTTCTCCATTGGCATCATACGTTCCGATACAATATTCATTTGCCATGCCGACTAACGTACCTATGGCATAATATCCCTCGGGGCTCCCTTTAGGACGCTCAATCACAGGGACAATGTCTTCTGAATCCCTGATGAGGACAACATTTTCTATTGTAGCGCTTACCGTTAATCCGAAAACTCCTACCGAATAACAACCTGATGTGATGGAAAGATTTTTTATCTTATAACTTTGACCATCAAAGCTCCCTCCGAACCATGCGAAAAATGGGATTCTATAGGTGAGCTCAAGCGATCCTGATGTTTCACCGAGAGCAGCAATCGGTGAATAGCCTGTTCTTCCGATGCACTCTATATCATAATCCTGAACGAAGTTCAGCTTTTTTCTCAGTTCAGTAAAATCTAACAGACCATCAAGTGGCTGTAACGGTGAATAATACCAGTAGTTGCCAAGATTCTGAATTATAAGACCCGGAAGATTTGCTGACATTAGGTACGGGAAATTTTTACAGTAATATTTTCCCCCAAACAATAATGGTTTGTCTGTCTCATTATTTGTCATTCGATCATTGGTTTTCGACAAACTGTTCCAGTTGATAAACTGAAGCTGATCGAGCGACCTGATTCTATATGAATTATCCACCGTTCCCGGCTCGTTTTGAAGATCTGGTTGAGGATCGTCATAATTCCAATCCAAATCGTCCCAGCCTTCGAGCATGATTGATTTGGCGAAGAACGGACAGAAAGTATAGCGGAGTGAATCTGCGCCAGTCAGGTGTAAAACGACCTTAGCATTTTGCACATTCGCCAGCATGAACATATATTTTTTATTATTTTCATTTTCGTCACCAGTGTTATATGAAGTAGCGGGATTAGCTTCATCACAAGTCGTATAACAATGGAACTCATAGCCTTCATAGTCCTCGTGATTGTTGAAGTAACCGTCGGCGAGAGTGTTCGTTGCTATAGGGTTAGTTCCAGATACATTCACCTGTCCCAGCCACTGTACAGTTAATTTGTCTTTGTCTATTTCTTCAACAAAATACCCATAGCCGTATTCTTTGACGATGCCTCCGTCGTCATGCGCCACGATAGTGGTGTCATGAAACACCGCCTCGTAGTTTCCGGGATCGCCTTTTCTGCCTACCATATAAATCTGGTATCCCGGATCAGAGCCGTCTTCAACTCTTTCCCAGTAGAAGAGACCGGCTGTACCGAAATCAGGTTTTTCTTGCGGTTTCGGCGGTTTCTCCCAGTCACCATAATGAGGAAGACCTATTATAGATACATACGGGTATTTTACAAGCTCAAGACCTGCCTTTTGATTATAAGGATAGGTGTCTAACTTGTCGTCGTCGGGCGAAAATTTGCTTTCGGTAAATACGGCAACCGCGGCGGCATTAGATGTGAATTCATATTCTAGAGAACCATCAAGAATAGTATCTCCAGACCCGAAATAGTAGACATTCTCTACTATTTCTGCAGACAGTACCGTACTATATATATGGGTCGCATTTGATTCGGAGGAGTTAAAGATCGAATAGGAATTGGTGACACTTGAAATGCCGCTTGGAACAAAACCGGCTATTTTGTCTCCGGTTAAACCGCCTTTCATGATCCCAAAACCTGCGGAGTATGAGCCTGAAATAGAGGACTCCGCAGTAAGTTGACCTGCCAGTCCGCCTATCTGGGAAGTCGACACGCCGCCGATAAGGTATGAATCGGCATATGAGTCCTGTATTTGAGCGCTGCCGTTTGTTTTGCTTCCTATCAGACCGCCAATCTTCACAGGTCCGGTAAGAGGCTTCCCACCCTCGATGATCGTTGATGCAAAACTGTCTTGAATCTTTAATATATTGGTTTCAGGCGAACTTCCTATGAAACCGCCGACATTGAAAGTGCCCTTAAAGAAAATATTATCTACATATGTGCTTTCAGTTTCGAAGTAATCTTCTTCAATATAAAGTCTGCAGTTTTCTATTATTAAATTCGAGGTGCATGTTCCCGCCAGACCGCCTACATTCGTGCCGCCGTCGATCTTTTCGTTCACCATGGTAACGCCGGAAATCTCATTTCCTTTGAAACTCTTAAACAGCCCCGCCGATTCAGCACCTCTGTCATCGATATGCATATTCAATATTTTGAATGAATTCGGTTCGAGCGAAGGAATATAACCCGAATATTTCAATAAAGACTCGTTGTAAATCGGTGTGAATGTCTTCTCTTCGTTAATTGAGTAAAGTGACTTCCACAGGAATGGTTCTTCATTTGGCAGGAGTTGATCGGAGTCATCATTAAAATCGATATCCGAAATCTGTTTCGCGGATGTAATAGTTACCTGCAAACCTGAAGTTGACGTGTCAAGATTCTGCAGATGTCTGCCATACGCGATATAGGCTTCCGTCGGGTCATCAGGGTTTAATGACGCGAATAAACTGTTTACAGTTCTATTTATCGGACCTACGTTTGGAATTCTGTCATCGTTATCGTTGCTTGAGACAGTAAATGACAGTTCCAAGTCCTCACCCGGAATGAGAGCGCCTGTTTTTGACTCTATATACTCCGATGCCCATGCTATATCACCGAAAGTGTTTTTGAATTGTTGGTTGACATTTGGGTCGTCATCAAGGTTATCAAGGATAACTGACGCGGAAAATACCGTAGTTGTTCCTTCAAGCTGATAACTGACGGGCGGCATGAGAGTTACTGTATTATTGCTTGTTTTTCCCGTAACGGTAAGCTTAAATTCAATGAGATTGCCAGTATCCCAAACAGAAGGAAGAATGGCTGTCATTTTCGCTTTTAAAATGTCCGCATTGATGATATTCAGCGACGCGTTGATTGTATCAACGTTTGCATACGCAGGTATATTCGCTTTGCCGCCGTAGTAGCCTACCTTATTATTACCTTTTAAGCCGTGCCTGAACTCCTTAAACCTTATCGAAGAGGTCTCGTCTGGGTCAAGCGTGGTGTCGAGAGTGGAATTGTTATTTACATAATAATCATCGGCTAATCTTGTTTCGGAGTAGAATGCCGAATACACATATCCGGTCACAGGGTCAAGTTCAATGACCCAATTATTATCAAGTACATTTCCGTCAATGCTTCCTTTAGGAAAAAAGAAATCGACAAGGTCACTTGAAGTTGAAGCGGGAGAGTTATTTTTATTATGGTAAAAATATTTTAAGAATTCATGATTTACCGTATCGCCATCATCTAAGTCCCAATCGACAGGTTTGCCAACAACATCTCCAAGTTCTGCGGCAGTTACCGTAAATAATCGGTCTATCTCACCCGAAGCTTTTAATTCCCTGATTCTGTTCTGCGCGCTTACATACATGCTCTGCGCGACGTTGTCCAGTTTAGTTTGATTGATACGGTCGACTAAGCCTTGAATACCGATAAATGCGACACCGAGAAGAATCACGACGATCGCAACAACGACGAGTGTTTGAATCAGAGTTAATCCTTTTTTATTTACTAATTGGTTCTTCATTCTTGTTTTCACGGTGTGCCTCCGCTATTCAAATACGAACCCCGGAAAACTTTGGATGCTTTATTACTGTTCCCCAACTAAAAATCCCCAATATTCCGATGCCTTCAAGAGTACGTGCTTTATTCTGATTTGCCCTCATGCGATGCCGACACATCCGCTTTGAATTCGAAGCTTGTCATGGTCATTACTATATCGTACCGACCACGGTCTTGAGTGCTGTTACCAGGAAAGCCAAACGGATCAGTTAAGCTGGGGCTATTAACGCCCGAGTCGTAAACAGAAACATTTTGAATCAAATATTTATTTTGCGACTCATTGATCGTCTTTATTTTCGCTACAGCGTCTTCATATTTTTGAGTTGAAAAAGAAATAACGATCGGTCTTCTAATAATATTTTTATAATTCTCATCAGCCACTTCTGCGCCGAATGATAAATGGTAATTATACGTATTACCTAAAATACCGTTCAACTCTCCGATAATAAAATTAATATTATTGTATTCAGGTGTCATCGGCGGATTGCCGTCATATTCGGCAAATATGGCGTCGATTGACTTCTTCATTTTGTTCATCTCGGCAGCCTTATGCTGCGCAACCTGCAGTTCTGAATTTATCTTGACAAGCTCAGTCTCGTACTCTGCTTTCTGTTTTTGAATCGGTCCCTGCACTACGAAATAATATGCTACGAGGATGATCAATAAGCCCAGAAGTATTAACTCTTTAAGTGACAGAATGTCTCTTTTTAGATTCATCAGCCATCAACCTCCTCTCAGCCTGTTGCTTCTGAAGTGCCTGGAACGTCAACAGACGCCTCAAGCTCGCCCTGATAAATAACATCGAACACGATCGACGCGACTACCTTGCTTTCATCTGTGGAAGAAGTAATTTTTGTCGCCGTATTGACGGTTATTCTCCCGATCCAATCGACTGTTTCAAGCTGTTTTCTTATCATACGAACATCATCGAGCGTATCGACAATGACTTCTAGAGAAACTGTGTTGTCGATTATTGCGTATTTCTTGGTTTCTCCTATGTTGGAAACATAATCACCTATCAGACCGATGATTTTCGTCCTGTCAACGAGTTTTCCTTCTTCCTCAAGCATGTAATCGTTGGTATATCTTATGTATTCGGACTTAACATCATCATAGTCCACTAGAGCATCATTGAACGTATTAAGCTGAATCCGAGCTTTCGAAACCTGCTCATTCAGCGTATTCAGCTGCGATATCCTTTTAAATACGCCGAATTTGGTAAATGCAGCCACAATAACAATGATCAGAATCGCATACGGTATGACCCTCTGCCATGAATTATCGGTAATCTCAATCTGATAGAGATTCATGGTTTTTTTTGAAGGAAGTTTTGTCTTTTTGTTTTTTATTAACATATTCCCCATGAAACACCTTCTCCTATAAAGTAACGCCTATGGACATGAGCGCGCGCGGAGCGTCACTCATACCTCGGCATTCTTCAGGTAAAATCTCATCCAGATTCGCCCTTTTCAGCCTGACATATGCAAGCATATTATTTACAAGAGCTTCGGTATCCGAGCAGTCACCGCAGATGAAGCAGTCCTCGAATTCGCTCTGCCGATTTTCGTATTTATAGAAGTTTATAGCCTTCATGACTTCCAGCGATATTCTGTTGTATACCGCCCGGCATACATCGCTTTCAAGTATCCCCTCGTGGTCGGTCTCCCTGTATGAAGCAGCAAGATAAACATCGATATTATAATAATCCGCTATGACCATGTCCACATCCCTGCAGCCCATCTCGATCGTCTTGGTTGCCCTCAGGTCTCTGCCTTGAAGTATGTAGACCCTCGTATTTGCGAAGCCCAAATCGATTATTACGAAGATTCTGTCGCCGTAAGCGTCCCTTTCGACAGCTTTTCTGATGAGATTCAGAAGAGCCATTTCTCTCGGAAGTGCCAACTTTAGCCTAAATCCTGCTCTGTAAAGCAGGTCCTCATACTCTTGGATTGTTTTTTTCGAGGCGGCGGCTGCGAGCAAACTGATGGCCGTGATCTCGCCTTCCTCGTCTGTGACATAGCCTTCAACCGCATAGTCATAATTGTAGTTTATACTCTCGTTTCCGACGAAGTCTCTAAATTCGTACGGGAGATTGAGTCTCAGCTGTTTTTCACTTATCGGAGGCATCTCGAGCGACCTGAAATAGGTGCTGAACTCAGGTAAAATCAAGGCGCACTTCTTGCCGCTGAACCCTCCCTCTTTTTTCAACTTTTTCAAAAACTGCGAGAGGAACTCCGGCGAAATAATCTCACTGCCGTCCACGAGATTCTCAGGAAGACGCGAAACAAGGATTTTGCCCTTGCTTCCGCCCTGATACATCGTAGTGATTCCGTTCCCTATCTCGATCCCGATATAGTTTTTAGCCACAGACGATTCTCCTGAAATTCAGTCTAAAAAAGACCGACATACAGATTAACTAATTCACTTCCAAAAAGCATTCCAAGAAAAAATCCGACTGAAATGGCAGGTCCGAAAGGTATCTGTTTTTCTTCATTCTTTTTTCTCAACATGCCGAATACTATGCCTATGATCGCGCTCATTAAGAGCACGAGAACATTCACAGACCAAGCGAAATACATACCCGCCATAAAAAACAGCTTAATGTCCCCGCCACCCATCGTGTCTTTTTTTAGAATTTTATCGAGGATGAGCGACAAAATAAGGAGCGGAAGCGACACGGAAAACGCCCCTATCAAACTGAGTTTTAACTCTGCAAGTATATTCCCCGATATCAGAATAAAAATGATTCTGTTAATGATTCCGATGATGATGAACCTGTCGGGAATGATATGCTCATCCAAATCGCAGAGCGTGACGCAGAGCAGAATCGAGCAAAGTACGATAAGCTCAAGCGTCCTTAACGTTAAATCATACTTGGCTAAGATTAAGACATAAGCGATGCCCAACACAAGCTCGCTCAGAGGATACCTCGCGCTTATCTTAGACTTGCAGTAACGACACTTGCCCTTAAGAAGAAGCCAGCTAAAAAGCGGAACCAAATCAAGCGCCCCAAGCTTGTGTTCGCATGCCATACAGTGCGACCTTCCTCTTGCAATCGGTTCTCCCGAGAGCACCCTCATCGCCACGCAGTTGAGAAAGCTGCCCATCGTGATACCGATTAAGAAAGTTACGAAAAAACTAAAAAACGCAAAAAATGTCGTTGAATAAATGGTCATAGGATCATTCTTTCAAAAACACATTAACTCCCCGAAGATGCACCCCTACACCTTCGGGGAAATGATTCAATGTTTTTCGTTCCTCATCACCGGGCTAGCATCCGGTGATTAGTTTAACCGTACTAGCTTGTAGAGTATGTTGCTTTAACTCCTCCATTATTATCGTCTATTGTGGCATCCCATGTTAGTGTCCACTTTCCTGTTGAAGACGCTTGTGGGTTTCCACCTGCAAACGCTAAGTTATGAGGTCAATCGAATGTAGTCTGCCAATCAGCTTTTGTTTGTTTTTGATCTACTATAACTGATGCACCCGTATCCCCCAGTATAGCATCAGCCATAACTTCCGCATAACCTGCGCGAATATTTGCCGCGTCCACTGCTTCTCTTGCCTTTTCGAGTTGATTGCCAAACACAGGGATGGCAATCGCTATCAGTACAGCGATGATGGCGACGACGATGAGCATCTCCATTAAGGTAAAGCCTTTATTGTTCATTTTTTTCATAAATTTTTTACTCCAATCTTTTTATTGTATTTCTATTATTGGGGTGTCTATTTTAATCGGGATTTGGGGTGACCCGTTAAAACCATTCTATCTCAAATATTCATAAATAATTCATAGGTTACTTATGAAGGGTAACATACATTACAACTGCATACGCTTTCCTCTATCACATACCAATGCTTCCGTACATACTAAACATCGGCAGATAGACCGAGAGCAGTATGAATGCTACGAATACCGCCAGCACACTTATGATCACCGGTTCGATCATTTTGACCGCCCTGCCTGTCACATACTCGACCTCCGTATCGTAATAGTGACCTACGACCTCAAGGGTATGCTCCATCGAGCCCGAGTCCTCACCGACGGCTGTCATCTCGACGAGCAGCTCCGGCATCTCTTCGACCTGTCTGAGGGCGTTCCCTATCGACTGACCCTGCTCAACAATGCCGACTGTCTTCAGAATTTCGTCGGTCATATAGGCGTTCGGCAGCGACCTTGCGGTGATTCCGAGAGCCCTGACAGCAGGAATGCCTGCCGCAAGCATAGTAGAGAAGGTGTTCGCAAACTGGCTCGACGCATTCATGATACTGATCTTTCCGAGAAGAGGCAATTTCAGTTTAATCTTGTCAAACTTGATTGCCCAGCTTTCTTTCTTCTTCAAAAGTCTATATGCCACGATCAGCGCCACAATAATGCATATGATAGGTAACGTTGCGACTTTAAAGAAACCTGACATGGCGATCAGCATTCTGGTCGGTAACGGAAGATCAACGCCCATATCCGTAAACACCGTCGTAAACACCGGCACAGCATATCCCATGATAACGGCTATGACGATGACGGCGACTATGATGACAAAAATCGGATAGGTCAGCGCAGACCTAACCTTGCCGGATATATTGGCTTTTTTCTCAAAGAAGCTCGCTAATCTGCCGAACGCCATCTCAAGGGAACCCGACTCCTCGCCCGCCCGTATTGTTTCAATAAAGCTGATCGGCAGGTTTTGGGCTCTCGCTTGGAAGCTGCCCGCCAAGCTGTATCCCGCGGTTACATCTTCAGCGACGGATGCGAGAATATGCTTAAGCGCCTTATTATCTGACCTCACGCCTACAAGCTCCACTGTTCTGGTTATCGGAAGTCCCGCCGTGAGTAGAATGGAAAACTGCTGGCACATGAGGGCTATATCTTTGTCTGTTACTTTGCCTTTGCCTTCTTTTCTCCTAAAAAGGTCTAAGCTTACGACTTCCTTGATGTCTACGATGAGGTCGTATTCTTCTTTCAGCTTGATGACGGCGTCACTTTTGTCATGAGCTTTGATCACGCCCTCAACTTCTATGCCGCCTTTTGATAAAGCTTTGTACTTGTATGTCACCATGTTTTTCTCTCTAATTTTTCTTTTTTGAAATACACCCTACATACTTTTAGTTAAACATGAGTGTCTACCTTATTATCCTATCACGGCTCATTGACGTTGACGAACTCGACATGCCTATAAGTTTTTTAAGGAAACCTACATCGTGCGCAGCCTCTAAGGCGACCCCCTTAGATATTGCACCCTGCTTAACGAGGTTGGCGAGGTAATTATCCATCGAGATATTGCCCTCCGCCGCGGAGGTCTGAATCGCGCTTGCAATCTGAGGCGTCTTGCCTTCTCTGATCATTGCTCTAATTGCGGAGTTCGGCACCATGACCTCACAGGCGAGCACCCTTCCCTGTCCGCTTGCGCGCGGGAGGAGCTGTTGCGAAAGCACCGCTCTTAGCGTCCTGCTGAGTTGAAGTCTGATTTGCTGCTGTCTTTCTCCCGGGAAAACGCTTACGATGCGGTCTATGGAGTCCGCCGCGCTATTGGTGTGAAGCGTGGCAAAAACCAAATGCCCCGTTTCTGCGGCGGTCAAAGCCGTCTCAATCGTATCCAGGCTTCGCATCTCGCCTATCAGTATGATGTCGGGGTCTTCACGAAGTACCGCCTTTAGCCCGGTCTCATAGCTTTCGGTATCCGCTGTTATCTCTCTCTGATTGATGGTGCTTTTGTCCGATTGATAGATGTATTCGATCGGATCCTCAAGCGTGATAATGTGCTGTGCCCTCGTTTGATTGATTCGGTTAAGGAGTGCTGCCAGTGTCGTGGATTTGCCTGAGCCTGTTTCTCCCGATACGATGACGATGCCCCTCGGATATTTTGCGAATTCATAGCAAATAGGCGGCAAACCGAGAATTTCCAGTTCGGGTATTCTGTCGGACAGAATACGGATTGCGGAGCTGATATGCCCCTGCTGTCGGAACACATTAAACCTGCAACGGATATTATCCGCAAAAGTCCCTGCCCCATCGACCTCTCCGACTGACTCAAGCAGCGTGTATTTTTCACCGAGAAGCTGCTTGGCAATGCTGTCGCAATCCTCATGTCCGAGAACATGGTCGTCATAGTTTTCGAGGGTTCCGTCTATTCTTATTCTGATAGGGAGTCCATGCACGACATGAATATCCGATGCCCTTCTTATCTGTGATTCTTTGATTATTTCTACTATATTCATCTAACCATTCTCATCCGGTCGTTTTCAAACTGTAATTTACAACAGTTATTTCATCATAAATCTGTCGTGTAGAGAATCCTTTTCGCCTCACTTGCGGTCGTCTTGCCTTCTAAAACAAGTCTCAGGCAATTCTGAATCATCGTTTCGAAATTCGGAGAGCGATAAACTGCTTCCTCGAGCTCGTGATGCGGCGCATTTTCTCTGATCTTCTGTTTAATGTCGGAATTAAGCACTAATATTTCGAATGCTGCGGTTCTGCCGCGATAGCCTGTATTCATGCAGTCAGGGCAGCCTTTTCCCCTGTAAAACTTTATATCCTTTGACTTATTGGGATCAAGACCCATTGCAACAAGTTCGTCCTCGCCCGGTGTGTAGGATTCTTTACAGTTTGGACAAATCTTACGCAAGAGCCTCTGCGCGATGACGCCTTTAAGAGCGCCCGCGATCAAGTAAGGCTCAACGCCTATGTCGAGCAGTCTGTCGAGAGTCGCAATGGCAGAATTCGTGTGGATGGTCGATAATACCAAGTGTCCCGTTATGGCGGCACGCATGGCTATTTCGGCTGTTTCTCCGTCACGGATTTCGCCGACAGCGATGATATCCGGGTCTTGACGAAGTATCGCTCGCAGACCGTTTGCGAATGTCATGCCCACTTTTTCGTTTATCTGAACTTGATTCACTCCGTCGATATCATATTCTATAGGATCTTCAAGGGTCACCAGATTGACTTCCTCACGGTTAAGCTCACTTACCATCGTGTACATCGTGGTCGTTTTTCCTGAACCTGTAGGTCCGGCAATAAGTATCACGCCATTGACGTTAGCCATAAGATCGTTATAACTGTCTAACAGCTTGCCGGTCAGTCCGATTCCGTCGCTCGTAAGGAGCGACGCAGACTTTTCCAGGAAACGGATCACCACTTTTTCGCCGTATTTAGTAGGAAGTGTGGAAATTCTGAGGTCTATCTCTCTTCCCTTGACTCTTATATGAGAACGACCGTCTTGGGGTATTCTCCTCTCGGCGATATCCATTTCACCCATGATTTTAATTCTGGATATGACAGACGATTGAAGATTCTGAGGAACGGTAAATAGTTCGTGAAGCACACCGTCTATCCTCATTCTGATGACGAATCCGTTTTCTCTCGGCTCCATGTGAATATCGGAAGCATTCTCCTGTGCCCCGCGCTCTATGATCGAATTGACAAGTCTGATTCCCGGTGCGGCTTGTTCATCAATGTCACCTGACTCAACAAAGTCGCCGATCTGCAGAGCAGTGTCAACAATCATTGACTTCTGCATCTCGTCTATAGCACGGCTTACGTTCTCGTGTCCATAGAGCACATGGATGGCCCTGTTCGTTGCACTCTTCGTGGCAATCATCGGTATGACACGTTTCTTCGTCGCCGATTTGACTTCTTCGATTGCCATGAAATTCAGAGGGTCGGACATTGCCAGATAAAGAGTGTCTCCTGTCGCCCTTACGGGCACGACCTCATGCTTCCTCGCAATGTTCTTAGGGAGAAGCTGAGCCATCTGGACGGGAATATCTACTTTGGTAAGGTCAATAAAATCAACACCTAATTGAAGTTTAAGCACGTCAATGAGCTGTCTTTCGGTAATAATCTTATTGTCAATCAAAACCTCGCCAAGACGTTTATTCTGTTCTCTGCCTAGAGCAAGAGCCTTGCCGAGCTGCTCCTCAGATATAACGCCCGCATCAGTTAAAATTTCACCTAATCGTTTATACGCCATAGCATTTCCCTTGCTTTTTTATCGTATTCTAATCTACACTCTCAGTTACACTACAATCTTAACATTATGAACGATTCGTTAGTTGTCGATAAAGTACGACAAGTTTTGCACATCCGAAAAAGGACAGGGTTCCTGCACTACTTGGTGTAATAGTTTTTTATGAAAGACAAACCAAATAGGAGCAGGGACTATGTCTAAGACAATTATACAATTGAATAAGGGAGTAATAAAGGAAAAGTTGCAGTACTATGTTAATTGTTATCTTTGTCTGAAATTGTTGGCGCTTTTATCGTTTTTTTGTGCAGTTGAACGTAAGGGGAACGTACCATCTGCGTGACAATAGCAGCATGGTAGAAAAAATGGCAGTTGAACACAAGGAGGAAGCGTGAAGACCACTGCGGACCGTGAGGGTTATGTCGAAGATCATGACAACGATCAAGTCTGTCGCAATGAGAGAAAAAGTGGCGTCTTAATGCATGTGACGAGCTTGCCTTCACCCTATGGAATCGGCACGATGGGCGACGAGGCGCTTGAGTTTATTGATTTTCTCGTGCTTTCGGGACAGTCTTACTGGCAAATTTTGCCTTTGGGCGCGACAGGGTTCGGAGACTCTCCATATCAGAGTTTTTCGTCACGAGCAGGGAATCTGTACCTTATCGATCCGGATGAATTAGTTCGCATGGGTCTGTTGTCGGAGGATGCGCCTAAACAGTTCGACTTTGGAGATGATCCTGAACGCGTCGATTACGGTCTTCTCTGGGAAAATAGACGTCATCTGCTCTATCTTGCATGGGAGACTTTCCAAAAGAAGCCGACCGATTCGCTCAACCAGGAATTCGTGACTTTTTGCAAGAATGAAAGCGGCTGGCTTCAAGATTACGCTCTCTTCATGACGATCAAGGCAACCATGAACGGTGCTTCTTGGCGTTCGTGGCCCGATCCTCTGAAATGGCGAAATCCTGCAGCGCTCGTAGAATTCGCCGAGTCACATCGCCATGACATTCTATTTGAACAGTTCATTCAGTTTCTGTTTTTCCGTCAATGGAACCGTATCCGCAAATATGCTTCACGTATGGGCGTCGCCATTATCGGCGATCTCCCCATATACGTTGCCGATGACTCCGTTGAAGTCTGGCAAAACCCATCTTTATTTCAACTGGACGAAACGCTGACACCGACTTACGTCGCCGGCTGTCCGCCGGACGCTTTCTCCGATGACGGTCAATTGTGGGGCAATCCTCTCTACAATTGGGATGAGCACAAAAAACAGGGTTATGCGTGGTGGATTGAACGTTTTCGTTTTCAAATGCGCTTGTACGACATTGTCAGGATCGATCATTTTCGAGGGTTGGAGTCGTACTGGTCTGTTCCATACGGCGATAAAACGGCTCGACGCGGTCAGTGGATCGATGGTCCCGGCGATTCGCTCATTGAGGCGCTTGGCGATGCTCTTGGACCTTTGCCCGTTATCGCGGAGGATTTGGGTTATATGACGGAGAAAGTCAATGAGTTCCGTAAGAGATTCGGCTTCCCCGGCATGAAGGTTTTGCAATTCGCGTTTAATCCCGATGCCTCAAGCGATTATCTCCCTCACAATCTTACTGAAAATGCAGTTTTGTATACAGGCACTCATGACAACGATACGATTGCCGCGTGGATGGCGAATACCGATCCTCGCGAACTTGCCTTCGCAAAACAATACCTCGGACTTAGCGCGGAAGAAGGTTATGTCCGCGGGATGCTTCGCGGTGCCGCAACGACCATCTGTCAAACAGTGATTTTCCAAATGCAAGACTTGCTCGCTTTAGGGGAAGAAAGCAGGATGAACCATCCGGGTCAGGCGGAAGGCAATTGGCAATGGCGTATGCTGCCGGGTAAGCTGACACTCGAACTTGTATCCTCTCTTAGAGAGCTCACGCGGATGAGCGGTCGTCTGCCCTCAAAGTAAACGCCCTTTTGGAGGATCTCTGCCGTTTTTTCCAAGCGTCATAAGTCAAGCAGTATACCGCTTATTGAATTTGGCTTGAGTGTCGCGTGTCATCGCCGTTTAACGATGACACGCGACACTTTCTTCAGTAACGCGGCACGAAGTGTCATCTCTATAAGTCATCATGACGACTGCGCAAGTGTCCACCGTGTGTGGACACGAATATATATACGACAACTAAAAAATCTTGAAAGTCCTGCGCTGTCTGTCTTATAGCATATTGGATGCATACATTATGTTTTTGTAAAAATAATATTAAAATCGTGATAAGGCTGTTTTAAGGGGGTTTGGCGGTTTCAAATCCCCAAAAGCCTGTCACGCAAGTTATACACAGAGTTATTAACATTATCAACATAAATGTGCATAGAATCGAAAAAAAGTGAACAAGATTTTAGGGATTTTGAGGTAAAAATATCGTCAATAATATGATTTCGATCCAATCATCTTTTCGCTTTAGACGAGATGTGTCGTCGACTCATTCGTTGTTTAACATGATGAGATTTGAAGATGAACTTATTGTCACCAATGTTGCCCTGCGGTAAGATAATTAAAAGAGGAGGATCATATGAAAATAGCAGTTGCCAGTGATCATGGCGGGTACGAACTGAAGGAAAAGATCAAGCAACACTTGATCGAGTGCGGTCATGAAGTGATCGATGTCGGTACACATTCGACGATGTCAGTCAGCTACGTTGACTATGGTCGTCGAGCATGTGAAGAAGTCCAGAATGGCTCATGTGAGCGCGCGATTCTCGTGTGCGGCACGGGCATCGGCATGTCGGTTGTCGCGAACAAGCATAAAGGGATACGCGCGGCTCTTTGCACAAACGCCTTTATGACCGAAATGGCGCGCCGTCACAATGATGCGAATGTGCTCGTCCTCGGCGCACGCGTTCTCGCTATACCCTACGCGATGATTTTAGTCGACGTCTTTATGTCTGAACCGTTTGATGGAGGTCGCCATCTGGAGCGCGTCAGCCAAATTGCGAAATTGGAGGAAGATTTTTGTGAGTAAGATATTCAAAGAGATGAACGGTGTTTATATATTGGATCACCCGCTCATTCAACACAAGCTAGCATTACTGCGTGACAAGAATACCATTCCGAAAGAATTCAGGGAGCTGTTGAGCGAAGTGGCGATGCTCATGGCATATGAGGTGACACGAGATCTGCCCTTACGCCCAGTTGATGTCGAAACCCCCATGGGAATGGCACATTGCCATATGCTGGAGGGGAGAAATATTGCGCTAGTTCCAATCTTGCGTGCAGGATTGGGGATGGTTGACGGTATGACGAACCTCATTCCGATGGCCAAAATAGGGCATATCGGACTTTATCGCGATCCTGTTACACTCGAGCCTGTTGAATATTACTGCAAATTGCCCGAGGACGTTCAGCACCGCGACGTCATCCTGCTTGACCCTATGCTCGCGACAGGCGGTTCAGCGGCAGCGGCCGTTGATTTTCTCAAAATGAGAGAGATTAAGGATATTAAGTTCGTCTGTCTCGTCGCCGCACCTGAAGGCATCAAGCATTTCCACGGTGCACACCCGGAGATTCCGATTTATTGTGCAGCACTCGACGACGGACTCGATGATCATGCCTATATCTTGCCCGGTCTCGGTGATGCCGGAGATCGTCTGTTCGGTACTAAGTAAACAGATTTTTTGAGTTTCCGCTCTCGCTGTCCCGCTAGGTTACGGTGGGAGCCGTTTACGCTAAGCCGATCGAAAATAGTAGACATGATCGGCGAAGCTGATTTTACATTTTTCCGGCAAAAGATGTTCACGATGTTTCGACAACCTTATGCCGTCTAGCGTTGTTCCGTTTTTCGATCCGAGATCCTCGATGAAATAGCTGCCCGCCCGCCTACGTATCACCGCGTGTCTGCGGCTAATGGAAAAAGAATCAATCCAAAAATCCGACTTCCCCATATCTCTCCCGATGACAAATTCTTCCGTAAGGATATAGGCGTGGTGTCCGAGTTCCTCATCGGGTGTGCCCGGCAGACCCTCGGAGAGTTGAGCAATCCGGAAGTGGTCGGAAGAGAGATCTAATTCCTGCGTCACTTCGTGGATCGTCTCGTGATTGCGGCAGCCGAAAAGAGTTTCGCCGAACCTCTTTAGTCTGGACATGATGCGCTCTCCCGTTGTACCTTTCGGCGTTGTTGAATTCCTGCTCTCGTCGTTCTTCACTCGCTCATGATATTCAACTGAAGCAGGGTGAGAATATTCGAGTTTTTGCGGTGTTACAAGGCTACACTCAATATCAGCCGAATGACGATACGATTCACCGCATAATGTTTTCGATTCGTGTAGCAGATCGAAAAAAGCTTCTTTTCGAAACAAGTCTGCTAATTGTAGAATCAATGGGGCATTCCAGTGAAAGACCTCTCCCATCCATTCGATCAATCCCGGTTCTTGATTACGATTTATGTGTTGCGTATTGATGAGGGGTAACGAAACGATCTGGACATCGAAATGTTCTCGTTCACTTTCGCTTTGCTCGACAAAGATCAGCTCGGGATGTAGCAGAGGGGGGATGATTGGGAGCAGGTGATCGCTTGCCGTTTCGATGGCTTCCATGGTTTTGTAAAGAACCTTGAAGCCTGTCTCCTCATCTCCGGACATCGATTGTACCGCCTCCGAAAGCGGCAATCGCTTTCGTTGAGGCACACTGAAAAGCCAAGCGTTTTGATCGGCTCTGAACCAAGAGATGGGGGTCACGGCGTTCGGGCGGTGTCGCAGGAGCGCCGTATCCGCAAGTGTGTCGATGGACGGATACGGCGCGCAATCCGGAACGTACAACATCCACACAGCTTGCGTGTCTGTCTTTTGCAGCCGCATGGATGTATTGACGCTCTCCTGCATGCTGTTTTTCGATTCATAGCTGGTCATAGACGGATGAACTGAACACTTTGTCGATGAGATTTCTGGCAAAAGCGATGATGTTTTCACGGAACAAGAGGGCGAGCGTGATGAGTACGGCGATGATGATAATGACCTCGAGTGTTCCAAAACCGCTCCAGACGACTCGATCCGGCATTTTGTTCTTCTTTAGATGTTTCATGATGTGGCTCCTTTCACACGAACTCCGTTTTAACTTTTGTAATACTATTGTCGCCTTGGCACGCGTCATATGTGATTTCTTTTCAATGCAAAGATCCGTCGATCATGTCAAAAATGACAGATTATGTTTCCGATCCTAGACCAAGAATCCCATTTGTGTCATGGCGGGGAGAATGACGGTTGCCATGACCACGATCAGGTCGATCGCCATCGGAAAGACGAACATGAGCGAGCGTTGCTCGGCGCGACCGCGCATCGCATCGCGATAAAGCTGTCGTCCGCTGTCCGCTTGCATGCGGATCAGTTCCAAAATTTCTCTTCCGCCTTCACGTTCATATCGCGCCATGAGGCGCAATGCCGCCTGTACTTCCGGCAATGGGCAGTGTTCGGCGAGCCAATTTGCCGCCATCACGCTGTCATACCCCGTCTCAAGATGAATGACGGCTTTGTTGAGATCGTTCGCGACGGGGTCGTTATCGTGTCTGTTGGAGAGATTGACTTTTGCCACCATGCGTAGCGCCCGGTCGAAAGTCAGCCCGCTTTCGAGAAGAATGTAAAGAGAATTGACAGCAGACGGATAATAGAAGCGATAATTCTTTCGTCGTTTTGCCGCTTCTGAACAGCTTTCGATATCGCGAGCAATGGAGACGGACACAACCGCTAAAGCGACGATAAACGGAGAGACACGTCCCGACAGCAAAAAGAGCGTCGCGATCACAAACCCGTACGCTAAATCATTCACTTTCCGAGTCATGTAATGAAGCCATGCGTCTTCCTTGTCTTCTGCAAGCAACTGAACGGACGATGAGATTGTCATGCCGATCTGCCCCGGCAACCAGTCGAGATAGAGTCGCGACAGAAAGGTTGCCGCGCGCCTGTTCTTCTGAAGTTGTTTTGTCTTCTTCTTTCGTCGTTGGGACCGACGTGTTTTGCTCTTGACCTTTTCCGGTGCGAGCAAGAGGAGAAGAACGAAGAGCGCAAACATGGAGAGGAGATAGAGGACGGAGAGGGGAAGAAACATATTTCCGTCCTGTTGGACGGATTGACTGTAGGAAACGGCACCGCCGAAAACGAAACGAGCCATGAAAAACGGAATGACCGACAATATCGCCGCTTCGCTCGTTTGACCTTTGCGCTCGTTTGCGACTTCGCTTTGCATATTGATTTGTGCTGACAGATCGTGATGAGTTTGTCGAACAAATACGTCAATGCGACCGCCCGATCTCGACAGAAGCGTCAGCATGGTCATATCGCGTGTGCAGACCGGTAGTCCGATTTCGCGCGTAAATAATGCGAGCGCCTCATGGAGCGACATTTGTGCCTCTAAATTCTTTTTAAGCCGGAGAAGGGAACGAATGAGCTTATTGTGTCTTCCCAGCTGTTCCGTCAAGGGTTTTATGGATTCCGATAGAGCCGCCTCGAGAGGAGTACCGGCGGACAGACGCGTGGAAAGGTATCCCAAGAGATGCTGGTACTGGGTGAGCAACATCTTGCTCTCGCGTAAATGGAAGAGGCGTGCCAGCCCGAGACCAAGCAAAAGGGCTCCCGGAATAGTTACGAACCACCCGGAAGGTGTCGATCCAAGAAACGCGATGGAAGCGAGTCGTGCGGGAATCGTGGCGAACAAAATCCATTTGATCGCGGCAATTCCGCGCCTGCCGAGGTCGGCTGCCATCTCGTTTCGTCTCGATGCGTTCGCTGCTCGTACTTTGCGGTTTATATTGCGATGATTATTTCTGCCCATGATGTCTCCTCTCTTAGGCTGATGATGGCGGCGCCGCGCGTTATTCTTCCAACGGTAGCGAGTAGTGTGTTTTCAGCTGAAAGGCATCCTCATGGAAGCCCGCCACGGAGCTGATTTCCCGGACGAGGCGCCGCCCGTCTGCCAAGCGAACGAGGTGGACAATTAAATCGATGGACGAGGCGACCATTCTCCTGCACGCTTCCCATGGGAGTTGTGAGGAGGTCATGAGCAACAGGGAAAGGCGATTGAGCATCTCGACCGTACTGTTGCCGTGCCCCGTCGACATGGAACCGGGGTGTCCCGTCTGCATCGCCTGGATCATGTCATACGCTTCCGTTCCGCGAACCTCTCCGACGATGACGCGATCAGGTCGCAAGCGCAATGAAGAGTGGATGAGGTCGGAAAGAGAAATTTCCCCTCCTCCGTCAACGGCGGACTCCCTCGCTTCCAGTCGAACGAGGTTGTGTCTCCCCGTAAGGTCGAGCTCGGAGGCATCCTCGACTGTTACAATGCGTTCGTGCTCCGGGATAAAGGCGGCGAGCGCATTCAGAAAAGTTGTTTTACCGGACGCCGTTCCGCCACTGATAAAAATATTCTTGCGAGCTATGACCGACTCGATCAGAAAACGCGCTTCCTTGGCAGGCAGCGTGTTGTTTTTGATAAGAGCTTCCATCGTCGGCATAATCCCTGTAAATTTTCTGATGGAAAGGACGGGACCGTCGGGTGCCGCGGGCGGCAAAATCGCGTGGACGCGAGAGCCATCGGCGAGACGCATGTCCGCGATGGGAGAGCGCTCGTGGACAAGTTTATTTGCGCGACCGAAATAGCGACTGATGACATGTGTGAGATGGGCGGGTGAGTCAAAAGAATAATCGGTTTTCTCCAGTCTGCCGTTTCGTTCAATATAGATTTGGGAGGGTGAGTTGACCATAATCTCCGTGACGGAAGGCTCTTCAAGCAGCGGTTGCAAGATGTCCAGACCGCGCATCGCGTCAAAAAGATGGCGAATCAAGTTCGTTTTGTCCTGAACGGTTAAATGAGATCCTTGCGTTCGTACCGACACCTCCGCCGCGATCATGCGCCGCAGTTCATCGTCTGTCGGCTCCGCTCCCGGTTCGAGACGTGAAGCGATCCGTCGTATCCATACCTGTTTTTCCTTATAACCCGGAAGCAATGACTGACTCCTTGCCGTGAGTGATGTGATCGATCTCCTTGAGCGGCTGGTGTCTTTGAGGAAGTTCAAGGATACGGCATTCCTTGGGGAGTTTCGCCAAAAACAGTCCGAGCTCACGCTGAGCGACCAGTTCTTTGTCCGAGTTTCCGACGGGAGCGTCAACGTAGACAAAATCACACAAGACGGAGAGTGCGAGAACATCGCTGAGCGGCATGCCTTCCATGTCAACCCAGGACGTTGTCGGCTGTGATCTCGTACGGGTATATTCGCGCCATGCATTGATGATCTGCCTTAATGTGCCGATTTCGCACGTAATCAGATCGTCGGATCGCTCAGGCAGAGAGCATGTGTAGAAGCCCTCTTCGTGCATGTACAACCACTTGCCCATGTCGCCGATTTCGGGGATATCGCCTACGGAGAATCGATAGATGAGATCGCCGAACGTCAGCCCGTGACCGCGGCGAAAACAGTGCTCGATTTGATAGAGAGGTTTAATCGGCAGATAAATGACCGTATGCCCGAGCGCCTGTTCCTTGCCGATGACGTAGCGCGTGATACGTGTTCCCGTCTCATGTGAAAAGGACAAGTGAGTACCGATACTGTTGGAACGGTTACTGAAGCTCGTATGGGATGGTTTGTCTGATACGAGGTAAGGTCGTATCTTCGCATCAATTTGGGAAGCTCGCACGAAGCGGGAAATGGAGAGGATGTCTATTGTCTTTTGTCTCTCAAGATTATTTATACGGGTATCGCATCGGATGTCACGGTCTCTTTCCGCTTGATGACTACGAGAGATATTTGAACGTGTTTCGATCTCTTTTCCACTCTCGTGCTCACATAAAGTAACATTGAGAGTCAACGCTTGGAGTTGGTCAAGCGCCGGCTTGACCGCGAGGTTTCCCGGACAGAGGGAGACAGTGATACGGCGGCGTATCTCGTGAGCCAATGCATCGACGGCGCTGCTAATTTCGCGTTCATCGTTGACGGTCAAGGTGACGACCTCATAAGCGCCACCCGACAAAGAACGTAGGCGTCTCGAAAGTCGCAACTGATAATCGCGATGATCGTCGATGTATAGCACAACAGGTCTCATGTCCACTCCTCCATGCGCATCTGAAAAGCTCAATCTCGACTAGGTCGGCTCGATTCATCGTATGCCGCGCCGGTTTGTCCTGTAATAGAAAAACGTGTCATGAGCCGTCAAAGAAGAGCTGTTTTGTCTGATATGAAACGGTGAGACTGATTTTTCCTGTGGTACAATGTTGAAAACTCAATACAATAATTATCAAGAGTGGTGGAGGGACAGGCCCTATGAAGCCCGGCAACCGGCGTCGTCGCATCGGTGCCAAATCCTGCAGACCGGAGCGGTCTGAGAGATGATGCTTTCAAGACCTCCGCGCGGGAGGTTTTTTATTGGACCGGCTGAAAGATGTGTTCGTTTGCAATTATTGAATAGAATGGGAGAAAAGAATGTTCAACTCTACAAATGATTCATGGCTCTTTACATCGGAATCGGTGACGGAAGGTCATCCCGACAAAGTGTGCGATCAAATCGCCGATGCCGTTTTAGATTCGATCCTTGAGCACGATCCTCGCGCGCGCGTCGCATGCGAGACTGTGACGACGACGGGATTAGTGCTCGTGATGGGGGAGATCACCACGACGTCCTATGTCGATATTCCTCACATCGCCCGCGAGACGATCAGGAGAATCGGCTATACGGGCAGTCAATTCGGTTTCGACGCCGATTCGTGCGCCGTTCTGACATCGATCGATGAACAGTCGTCCGATATCGCTATGGGCGTTGATTGCTCTTTTGAGGAGAGAGCCGGTGAAACGGGGTTTCATTTGGGTGCCGGAGACCAGGGGATGATGTTTGGGTTCGCCAATTCAGATACGCCGGAGTTCATGCCACTCCCGATTACGCTGGCACACAGGCTCACGCGAAAAATGGCGGAAGCGAGAAAACTCGGCGAAGCGCGGTCATTTTGCCCTGACGGCAAATCACAGGTGACCGTTCGATACGAAGGCAATCGCCCCGTACACATCGATGCCGTCGTTATATCGACACAGCACCATGCGGAGGCGACGCTTGAGCAAGTGCGCGACGAGGTTGAGGATCACGTCATTTTCCCGATACTCGCCGGCGATCTGTTTGACAGTCAGACGAAGATATACATCAATCCTACCGGACGATTCGTGATCGGCGGTCCGCAAGGTGACACCGGGCTGACAGGGCGCAAAATCATCTGCGATACGTATGGCGGGTTCGGTCATCACGGCGGCGGCGCCTTCTCCGGCAAAGACCCGACGAAAGTTGATCGGACAGGTTCGTACGCGGCGCGCCACATCGCAAAAAATATGGTCGCCTCGGGACTTTGTTCGCAATGCGAAGTCCAGCTTGCATACATTATCGGCGTCTCGCACCCCGTCTCCGTGACTGTCACGTCGTTCGGCACGTGCGAAAAGTACTCGGATGAGTTTCTAAGCAAGCTTGTGCGGTCGAAGTTTGACCTCCGCCCCGATGCGATCATCGAGCGTTTCGATTTGATGCGACCGATCTATGCGCAGGTGAGCAATTACGGTCATTTCGGGCGCCCGGAGCTCGACTTGCCATGGGAGCGCCTCGACGCCGTCGATTTATTCTAAAAGGAGGCGTGAAAGGTTAAATCTCGTATGCGCGACCGGCAGCAGTCCTTGTTCAAAAATAGTGAACCTGTTTCTTTTTCAGGTGTTGTGACGCGCGTCATCTTCCGCAACGACGAAAACGGATATTCCATTCTTGACGTGGAAGGTCGTGGAGAAGAGTGGACAGTGACTGGCGTGATGCCGCATATCATGGCAGGAGATATGGTGTCAGGTGAAGGTTCTTGGCGCGATCATCCGACGTATGGTCCGCAGATTGCCGTGCGACAGATCAGCAGAGATGAGCCACGCGAAAGCGACCGTATCGAGAAATATCTCGCTTCCGGAGCCGTTAAAGGGATCGGCGAGGCGACGGCTAGGAAGCTCGTTCAAGCTTTCGGGGATGACACATTGACGGTCATGCGCCAAAATCCCGAGCGCGTCGCCAAGATTCGAGGCATCGGACCGGCAAAAGCCGAGAGTTTCAGCAAACAGCTCAAGGCTGACCGCGCCTATCAGGATTTATCACTCTTTTTACTGCCGCACGGCATCGGGCAGGCGCGTATCCACCGTATCTATGCGATTTTCGGCATGGCGGCGGAGATGCTCATCAAAGAGAACCCTTTCATTCTTGCTGAGCGCGTGTCGGGCATCGGTTTTCAAACTGCCGATCGGCTCGCCGTTGAATTGGGGTTCAGAGGCGACCACCCGTCGAGACTCAAAGGCGCCGTTCTCTTTGCGATGAATCAATCGCTTTTCCGAAACGGCAATACGGTCATCCATGAGGACAGCGTGGCGAGCTTTCTGTCGGAACGCCTTGACGTTTTCGAAGAGAAAATAAAAGAAGCGGTCGCCACTCTTCTAAAGGAAGGGAAAATTGTCAAAGTCGCAGGTCATCTGCATCGGAGCGTTGAAGAGGTCGTGTCTGCGACGGATGTAGAGGGCTTATCAACCGGGGAACAGCCTTCAATCGGAATTGAAAGCGCATTTGACGGTCTCGTTTCGCTTTCCGATGTGGCGGTTATCGAGAGGTCGCTCGCTTACCGTCTTCGCTTTCTGGCGTCCGTCTCTCCGCCGGGCGACCGTTTTATGAGCGAGGACCAAGCGCAGCGCGCTGTTCTGCAGGTGGCTCAAGAGGAGGGTTTTGAACCCGGCGATGAACAGATACGCGCGATTGTCATGGCGCTGACGCATCCGATTTCCGTGCTGACAGGAGGTCCCGGAACGGGGAAGACGACGATTGTTCGGCTTCTGACCCGAATTTTAAGAGAACGCGGCGAGGAAATCTTGTTGGCAGCGCCGACGGGGCGAGCGGCAAGGCGTTTGGCAGAAGTCTGCGGCATGAGCGCTCAGACGCTGCACCGCTTGCTTTCTCTGCAAGTTCGCGACGACGATATCCCCGATGCCGCCTTCTGGCTGACGGCGGAGGCGATTGACGGCGACACGTTGATCGTCGATGAATGCTCCATGATCGATCTGTTTTTGTTTTCGCACCTGATGTCCGCCATACGCCCCGGCATGCGCGTATTATTGATCGGGGACGCCGATCAGCTCCCGTCAATCGGTCCCGGGCAGGTGTTGCGCGATATCCTTTCCGCCCCGTTTCTGCCGCATACGCGACTGACGCAGATCTACCGTCAGGAAGAACACAAGCTCATCGTATCGAATGCGCACCGCATTTTGAGAGGAGAGGAGCTTGTGCTTGATCAGTCACTGAAATCGGATTTCATTTTTATTGATTGCGCCGATGAGCAGGAGATGTACGACGGCGTCTTAAAACTTTGTCAGAGCGTTTTGCCGAATCATTACGGGACAGACGGAATTTACGGCGTACAAGTTTTGTCGGCGATCAGGCGCGGCAAAGCCGGCATCATCGAACTGAACCGCGCGCTCCAGCAGCTCTCCCGCGGCGAGGAATTTTTCTCTATTGAAACGCACGGTTACCGCTTGACATCAGGCGATAAAGTGATGCAGACGAGGAACCACTATGACTTGGAGTGGACGATTCCCAGAACGGGTATCAAGGGTAAGGGCGTCGTAAACGGGGAGATGGGCATCGTCCAGTCGATCAGCCTCTCGAAAAAAAGCGTGACGATTCTCTTTGAAGACGAGAAGCTCGCGACGATCGAGGGCGAGGACCTCAACGACATCGATCTCGCCTATGCGACCACGATTCATAAATCGCAAGGTTCCGAATACCCGGTTGAGATCCTTGTCATACCGACCGGCGCGCCTGCATTTTTGACGCGAAATCTCCTCTATACGGGTGTTACGCGTGCGAAGGAAAGACTGTTTCTCCTTACGAGACGGCGGACATTAGAGATGATGCTCGCGAATAATGAGGCGAATGAGCGCCGCGGCATGCTCTCTCATTGGCTCTGTGAGCCGGTAGAAGGGAAGCCTGTTTGTCTCAATTGAGAGTCCGTTTCACTTGAGGTCATGAGCCGTGATCGGCTGATCGGAGAGTGTCCGTCATGAGAAAAAAGCGCTCGAACAGGAGACGAGGCAAACGAATCGGAGAATTCCTGCGTCAACAATTTGTCGATTTTTACTACCATCCGTATTGTGCCGTCTGCGATCGCGCCGTTCAGCCGCCCCCTCCGTCACCCTTCGTCTGCCGCGATTGCCTTTCCGTTTTGCCGTTCCGCATGGATCGCGAACAGATGTCGTGGGATCATCCGTGGCGTCTCTTTGCGACATTCTACTATCGGGAGCCCTTGCGTAAAATGATGGTCTCTATGAAATTTTCAGAGAGAATTGACAGGGCGGAGGCGATTGCGCCATTCATGTGCAGGACGATGGCACGCAATCAGATCGATGTCGATGCCGTCATCCCCGTGCCGCTGCACAGAAAGCGGCTGTCGGAGAGAGGGTACAACCAAGCGGAGTTACTCGCCCGAGTCATCGCGCGGGAAGCTGACATATCGGTTGTGGAGGAAGTACTCTACCGCGATGTTCATACTGATCGTCAGAGTGAGAGCCGAACTGTAGAAGAGAGACGCCGACAGCTTGCCGACGCCTTCAAGCTCGACCGGCGGTCTCCTTTGATCGACGCATTGCGCGGACGCCAAGTTCTGCTCGTTGACGATGTATTGACGACGGGCGCGACCTTGTCCGCAGCGGCGAAACCGCTCGATGAGGCGGGAATGCGTGTCGTCTGCATGGTGGCTGCCTCCGACAAGGAGAAGTATCGGGGTTACCATGAGGTCATGGAAGATTGGGCGTCACTGCCGGAAAGGCGGATTTGATACGGCTCCGGTTATGACGGCGTGATAGAATAGGGCGACTATTGTATATGGAGTGCAAAGATGCCTGACTTTTGGATGATAGCGGCGGGACTCGTTTTGCCGGGACTGATGACCGGCGTCGGCGCGTTGCCGGCTCTTTTCACAGGAAATGTGACAAGGAAATGGCTCGATGCGATGCTCGGATTTGCCGCGGGCGTCATGTTGGCGGCGACATGTTTTTCCCTTATTCTCCCAAGCATCGAGTTTGGCGGAGGAACGTTTAAGGCAGTTCTGATCACAGGTTTAGGCATTATTGTCGGAGCGGTGATCATCGATTTAATCGACCGCTTCGCTCCGCACGAGCACTTGATTAACAAGCATCATGAAGGCGTAGCGGCAGATTCGCTCAAGAAGATTTGGCTTTTTATCATCGCCATCGCGATTCATAACTTCCCCGAAGGCATGGCTGTCGGCGTGGCCTTCGGTTCCGGAAATCTGTCACACGGGGTTCCCATCGCCATCGGTATCGGACTTCAAAACATGCCCGAGGGACTTGCCGTCGCCTTCGCTCTGATACGCGAGAAGTACAGCGTCGGCAAAGCGTATTGGATTGCGTTCCTGACCGGTCTGATCGAGCCTGTAGGCGCTCTGTTAGGGTACGGGCTCGTCAGACTTTTCAGTCCGGCGCTTCCGTTCATTCTGGCAGTTGCCGGCGGCGCGATGCTTTTTGTCATCGCCGATGAGGTTATCCCGGAGACACACAGCGGCGGCAACGAAAGGCTGGCGACGTTCGCCCTGATCATCGGCTTTGTCATCATGATGGTCATGGATATCGCGTTAGGGTAAAGACGCGCTTCAACCGGCTTTTTGCGCTGATCTTCTTCCTCAACGGTCTGATTGGCTCAGACCGAAGTAGTAGTGCGAGATCTCTCCGAAGCGTTGGTGGCTCAGCTCGATCAGCCGTTCCATCGTGAATGGCGGAATGCATAGTATTTCATACGGATCTTTCTTTTCAGAAGATACGGCTGTTTGCATCGTGTGCGCGAAATTCAGCTGAGATTGCAACTCCGAAAGGAAACTCATCATCAAGAGGGGGTCATGAATAAACATCACGATTGAGAGCAGACATGCGTAGGGATCGTTCGTGCCGATGCCCGCTTCGTATTCACGCCTCGTCAACACGCCCTCGGGGAGCAGCATGAACAGTTCCTGTTCGGGGAGCGAATTCTCCATTTCGCTCGGGAATACGCGTTGACCGTGCGCGATCGTGTTCCTGTATTCTCTCAGTACCTGTAAGGCTTCGCCGAGAAACGTTTTCGCTTTTTCAATCGACACATCGTGCGGTCTTCGACCTGTTTGCCCCCAGATCATATTTTCACAGACTTCATTTTTATCTTGATCGCGGAGGATGTTATACCACTGGATGGCAATCCCGAATTCGACGTCATGGATGAATATCCACGGGGGGAGCTGACGGTTGGCGAGAAGAAAATGGTGCGAGTATGAATGTCTATCTTTTTCAGACTGGAGATAGCGGAGTTTGCCGGCGAGTGACCGCAGGATGTTCGTCGAGACGGGATGAGAGTCGATATAATAACCGCGATAAAGAAAGTTGTTGTTCGGATCGTTGATGTTGTCGCGACTCATGACGCCGTATTTTCGTGAGACCAGGTATGCCAGCTTCGTCTTGAAAGACGCCTCGATGTAAAGGATACCTTTGAGAACCACTTGATAGAAGTTCATGTTCAGCATATGAGCCAGCTGCAAGTCGAGCAGTGACGGATTGCCGATGAACCGACGCTCCTTCAAACCTCCGTAGAGGTGCTTGTTGAGGTTGACAAGAGAGTAATAGGAATACGTGCTCAACGCCTCGGTCGCTTCTTTTTTGTCTTCTATGACAATGCCGCGACTTGTCAAAAAGTCGATTTGTTCATCGTATGTGCGAAATGTTTTCTTTCTCAG